>Ga0209166_10000708_pt1 | contig 33050 bp, 21 predicted proteins | sample Coa_R1_3_FD_187151 | JGI IMG/M metagenome (GOLD analysis project Ga0209166, IMG submission 187151) | Surface soil microbial communities from Centralia Pennsylvania, which are recovering from an underground coalmine fire - Coalmine... | ecosystem: Environmental > Terrestrial > Soil >...
GCCCGAACCTGACCCGCCGCCCGAACTTGACCCGCCGCCCGAACTTGACCCGCCGCCCGAACCTGACCCGCCACTGCCTGAAGCGCCAGTACTGATGACGGAGCTGCTGCCTGGGTCGCTGGCCATTACGTGTTGGCCAATACCACCGCAACCCAAAAGAAATATAGAGACAGCGCTTATCAAAGCAATTTGTAACGCGCACTGCACATAGGTTCGAGTCCGCATATGTATATGGGGTACCTCACAAAAACTAAAAAATTCGCCGGGCCGTGGAGGCGGCAGCTACTCAGGTTAGAGTTACTGAATGATTATTGGGTGGCCAGTAGCGATTACCTTTTTACTAACATTAAATCGCCTCGAAATAGTTATCCGTGTTGCCCCTGTCTGCCCTCTCGCGCAAGCAAAGGGCGGGAGATTCTTTTTGTGATATCAAATCCTTAGTTTTTTTAGGATTGTAGGTCATCATTGTCTTTGAAGAATGGCTAAGCCACTTCTCAAATAGGTCTCCATCTCTCAGGCTCGGCTTGAGAGAAAAAAGCGAATAGAAGCGCTTTGCTGGCATTCCAGAATGCGGGGCTTCTGGCCCCCTTGGGTCTTTGACAATTCGTCGCTCGGCGGTTGGTATTGTGAATCCACTCTGCCTTTTTTCAGCCTCGGCCTTTAGGTGAAAAAGTTATCAAGAAGTTAACCACTGACCGCTATCCGACCACTACTTCACCCCCGGCGGTATGTCATTGAATGTGAATAAGTTAACATGGCACGAACTACTTTATGTAATGGGGAGGGGGATGACTGCTTGAAGCGATATTGCGCCGGCCCCAAAATGGTTATCAGTTTATTAACTTGAGCAAGGAAAACGACTGGCCTCAAGGAACATAAAACTGAGTACTGAGTACTGTTTTTACGCTGCTGCCTCTACCGGGCGGCATAGACTTTGCAGAATTTCTTCTACCTGCGAAGCGCGCTGGGCATAGGTATGGTCGCGCAAGGCCCGCTGGCGCATATTTTTTCCAATTGCTTTGGCCTGGTCGCTGGTCACGCCGCGCAGATGCTGCACCACTTCGCGCGCTGAAGAGGCCAGCAGGATTTCTTTCCCCGGTGTAAAGAACTGCTCGATTCCTGTCCAGGTATCGGTGATCAGGCAGGCGGCGGCGCCGGCGGCCTCGAAGACGCGGGTGGGCGGTGAGAAACCGGTGCTGGCCATGGAATCGCGATTGATATTCAGCACCATGCGGGCGGAGCAATTCACGTAATTGTGCTGATCGGTTCCCACGTGGCCGATCTTGCGGACATTGCGTGGAACAGGCTTATCGCCCCAGCCCTCGCCTCCCAGAATGAAACTCATGTCAGGCGCGAGTTCGGCGGCACGCAGGAAAAAGTCTTCGGCCCGCCTCTCACGATCAGGCAGCCGATTCCCTACAAAGGCAAGGTCGCAGCGCAAAATGCTGTGCGGCGCCACCGGATAGTGTGTCTGCGGATCCAGGGCGTTGTAGACCGGGAAGCACTGCCTGGCATCAAGTTCCAGGTATTGCCGGCAGACGCGAGGGCCGCCGCCATAAGTAAAGATGGCGTCGTATTGCGGAATCAGGAAACGAAAGGGATCGGCAGGGTTTTCCTCTAAGCGCGCCAGCGTTGCGGGGGCATCCACATCCCAGAAAACGACCCAAGGTGAGCTGTACGCCTGGCAGCAAAGGAGCACGTCATTCTCCAGGCGTTCGTCCGCCGCTCCGACGCCGCTGTGCTTAATGACCAGGTCTGCCTGCGAGGCCTGCTGCAGCAGATTATCGATTTGCCGGGCAGACTTGTAGATGATGACGTTCACGTAGTCGAAGGGCCCGGCATCGCGATGTTGCTGGCGGCCATAAATGTCGGGCTCGGCGAAGGTGATCTTGTGACCGAGGGCATGCAGGTTTTTGTAGATGCCGCGATAATAGGTGGCGGCCCCATTCCAATAGGAAGAAGTGATGCTCGAACCGAAGACGAAGATATTCATTGGCTGAGCTCCTGGCAAATTTGAATTAATTCTGTGGCGCGATGGGCGCAGGTATGGCGCTGCAGAATGGTATTGAATCCATTGCTTGCGACTTGCGACCGCGCGCGTTCATCGCGGCTCATCTCCTGCAAGATGGCCTGCATGGCGGCGCCGTCGCCGGCGCAGAGATAATCTTGTTGGGCGCGGAACAAACCTTCATCATCCTGCCAGGGGGAGCACAGCAAAAACGCTTCACAGGCCATGGCTTCGAACATGCGGATGGTAGGAATGCCTCCCAGGCCGTTGGCATATTGCCGCCGCGGGATATGCAGGGCGATTTTGGAGTGATTGTAGGCTTCGGCAGAACTCAGGTTGGGCAGGTATCCGCGGAAATCTATGTTGGCGCGCGTCAGCCGGGCACGCACTTCTTCGGGATAGCGAACGCCGTAGGCCACGAACTTCAATCCGTTGAGCTGCTCAGCCGGATGTACCAGAAATTCTTCCAGCTCGCGGCTGCGCTCATCGTCTCCCCAGTTGCCGATCCAGAGAACGTCCGTATTTTTCGCCGAGTGCATGGGACGGAAGCTCTGAACATCGGCGGCTTCGTGAAATGTCCAGACGCGCTCCATGCCAAACCCGTTGGCGTAAATGCGGCGAATCGCCTCGCCAAAGGCCAGCACACCATCAAAAAGATGCAGATTGAACTGCAGGATGTCGCGCGGCGAGGTGTAGGCACGGTGGTGGGTATCATGCAGGAGCACGCGAAATCCAAGCTTGTTCTTCAAGCTGAGGATCTGGTTTACCAGGCTGGGATGGTTCCACTCGTGAAGAATGACAATGTCAGCCCCGCGCAGCTCGCGGGTAAGCCATTCTCCCACGCAAGGATCGTTCTTATAAAACTGAATCTTGAGCTCGGGATACGCCCTGCGAAAATCGTCGATGGCGGCGATGGCGCGCTGGTCTTCCTGTTTGATCAGGTTGCTCAACGACCAAGAGCCCAACTCCTCGTAACACCGGACCTTTTGTCCCGCCTGCAGCAAGGCCCTGGCCAATCCGCGAAGGAAGTGTGCATTGCCGTGGTTCCAGTCTGAGACCCAGGAATGGGCAAAATACCGAATGTCGAAAATAGTTTCCATGTATGGCAGTTAGCGAATGCCTAATACCAATAAGAGTGCAACTCGAAGCTGCAACGGTTGAGGCCGGGCGGCCTGGTCTTGGGTTCCTCGCCCTTAATCCCTTGGAGGACTTAGATTGTGAGCTACCTATTCAGGATGTCTTACGGGCCCGGTAGCTTAGAGGAAATCGGCAGGGATGAGAAAATGAGAGAGCAGGGTTACTAGTAATGATCCAACTCTCGGCTGCCGGCAAGCGCTTTGGACCCAAGTTGCTCTTTCAGGAGCTTGACTGGCTTGTCACGCCTCGGGACCGGGCGGGCATCGTGGGTGCAAACGGTACAGGGAAATCCACGCTGCTCAAGGTGCTCGCCGGATTAGAGTCGCTCGATTACGGGTCGCTGACCGCCACCAAGGGAATTACCAGCGGCTATCTTCCCCAAGACGGGCTGGCACTCTCAGGCCGCACGGTTTTTGAGGAATGTATGCAGGTCTTCTCTGGCCTGTTGGCGATGGAAAAGGAGCTGGAAACCCTAACCCAGAGCATGGCGGAATTGGACCCGCAAAGCAAAGCCTACGCCGACGTTGCCGAGCGGCACCAGCGCCTGGATGGCGAGTTCCGGGCCCGTGACGGTTACGCCCTGGAGGCGCAGGTGGGAAGCGTCCTCGCCGGGCTGGGCTTTGGGAAGAGTGACTGGACGCGGCGCACGGAAGAATTCTCCGGCGGATGGCAGATGCGTATTGCCCTGGCCAAACTGCTGCTGCAACGACCCAACCTCCTGCTGCTCGATGAGCCCACCAACCACCTTGACCTGGAGAGCCGCAACTGGCTGGAGGATTATCTGAAGTCGTATCCGCATGCCTTTGTGCTGATTTCGCACGACCGGTACTTCCTGGATGTAACCGTCGGCAAAACCCTGGAAATCTGGAATCAGCGTGTGCACTTCTACAGCGGCAACTACGATCGCTACCTGGCGCAGAAGGCCGAACGCCGCGCACAACTGGAGGCCGCTTACCGCAACCAGCGCGACAAAATTGAGCAACTGGAAGCTTTTATCAATCGCTTTCGTTATCAGGCGACCAAGGCAAAACAGGTGCAGAGCAGAGTCAAAGAGCTGGAGCGGATGGAAAAGGTCGAAATTCCACCCGAAGAAAAGACCATTCATTTCACCTTTCCCCAGCCCAAAGCCAGCGGACGCAAGGTCGCCGAATTCATTGATGTCGCGAAAAACTATGGCCCTAAACAGGTTTTGCGCAATGTCAACTTTGTGATTGAGCGCGGCGACCGCATTGCGCTGGTGGGCGTAAATGGCGCTGGGAAATCAACGCTGATTAAGCTACTGACGGGAAGTGAGCCGCTCACCTCGGGAAATTACGAGGTAGGACACAACGTCGAGCGCGATTACTTCGCCCAGGACCAATACAAAGAGCTGAACCCGGAAGCCAAACTGATTGAAGACATCTTTGAAGTTGCGCCGCGTTCTACCCAAACCGAGCTGCGCAACCTGCTGGGTTGTTTTCTTTTCTCGGCCGATGATGTCTTCAAACCCATTGGCGTGCTGAGCGGCGGCGAGCGCAACCGCTATGCCCTGGCGCGCATGCTGCTGAAGCCTTCAAACTTCCTGCTGCTCGATGAACCTACAAACCACCTGGACATGCGCGCCAAAGACGTTTTGCTGGAGGCCCTGGAGGCTTTTACCGGAACGGTAGTTTTTGTGTCGCACGACCGCTACTTTATCGACAAATTGGCCACGCGGGTCTTTGAAGTCAGCGATGGCCAGGTGCACGTGTTCCCAGGGAATTACGAAGATTATCTGTGGCGTAAAGAAAACCCTGCGGCGCTCGGGATTGTGGCTGAACCGGCGAACAATGGCAATAAGAGTCAGCCGCCGGTCCCTGCGCCGGAGCTTTCTGAACCGACAAGCGAAGACCGCCCTAAGCGGATGAACCCTATTCGCCTGAAGCGGATGAAAGAGCGCTGCCACGAGGTGGAAGAAGAGATCACACGCATTGAAGCTGGGATTGCCGAATGCGAAAACGGCCTGCAGACTTACGTCAGCTCAGAGGAGACCCGGCGAGTGCAAGAGTTATTGGCGGGTCGGCGCAAAGCTTTGGAAGAACTGCTGGCAGAGTGGGAAGAGATTTCGCAGGCGATTGAGGCGGGCACTTAGCAGTTGCCAGTCGTCAGTTGCCGGTTCTCAGTTCTCCGAAACGTATTTCTTTCCAATGACATTTTAATGGGGCCGATTGGGCTGGTTGCTTAATATCACCTTGCCGCCGCGGCGCGCGACTTGGAAAGAGACCACATCATGAAGCATATCTGGAACGTTTTCCGCTTCCGTCCAGAGAAAAACCCGGGTAGGCGAGTTCCAGAGCTTTGCGAAGCTCTGCTCGTTTTCGAAGATAGGCGGAGCGTCGGGGAACAGTGAGCCATACCATAGATTGTGTGTGGCTTTGAGCACGTGGACCTGGAGGCCGGTATAGAAATTCATGGTCGAGCCTTCTTCGTATTCTCCATTGATCACGATCACATCGCCCGGCCGATATTGTTTTTCAACCGCCAGGGCCAATTGTTTCGAGGAGATGACGGGCTCAAAGATGGTAAAACCCTGCAACGCGCAAGCGAGCAGGCCGACCATCATGCCTGCCAGGCAAAGATTCGCCATAAAGGGCTTGTAGCGTTTACGGAAGAAAAGACTTGCGGCGCTCCCCAGCAGCAAGGCGAGACCTGTGCCCATCAGTGGAACGCGAAAGGCCCCCAGGGCCTGGGGCGTGAGGTCAAGAAAGTGTCCGAAAGAAAGCGCATAGCGCGAGGGATCGCGGCGCAGCAGGTCGGCAATGTCATAGCCCGGCGCGGGCTGGCTGGACATGGTCCCCAGGAACATTGTCGCTACGAAAACCGCGCAACTGATTGCAAAAAGAATCCACGAGGAAATCAGCCCGCTTTTTTGCGGGCCACCGGCTTGCGATTCACGCCCCAGCCATGCACCGGTCAGCAGCGCCAGAGCAGGCAGTGCCGGGAGTACATAGTATTCCTGCCGGGTGGAGAAGCTGAAAAACAGCATGATGACGGCTGCCCACAGCGTGAAAAGCAAAGTTGCAGTTGGCTCGAGCACAAGCCCAGGCTGGGAGTCTTTCCCACTACTTTTTCCGGCAGCTTTCCAGGCCTGGCGCACGCGAGCGAAGGATTGCGGCAGGAATGCGCTCCAGGGCAGAAGCCAGATCAGCAGCAATCCCCAGAAAAGCCACAGGGGAACGGTGTCGTAGTCCTTGGGATAGCGTGTGCCTATATAGCGCCGAAAGTGCTCATTGACGAAATAAAACCACAGGAAGCCTTTAGCCTTGCCGACGGGCGGATTGGCATGCGCAGCCAGAATATGCCAGGGCGCGGCTATGGCCAGGAAAATCAGCGCGCTGGAAGCCAGTCTCATGCGCAGCAAGTGGCGCAGGTTTTTTGTCAGCAATAGATATAAGAAGATGACGGCCCCTGGAAAGACAACTCCAATCAATCCTTTGGCAAGAACCATGAGGGCGACGCAGACAGCCAAGCTCCAACAGGCAAGGCGTGAGGGCTGCGGCTGGCAGAGACCCGCTAGAAAGAAGCCGAGAGCCGCGGTCAGCAACAATCCAACGATCAAATCAGGGATAAAGAATCGCGTGTATATAAAAGGACCAAACGAGGTCACCATGATGAGCGCGGCATAAAAGCCCGCCCTCGGGCCATACACCCAGCTTCCTACCCGGTATAGGACCACGGCCAGAAGCAGCGCCGCCAGTGTGAGCGGCAGGCGTGTGCTCCACTCGGAGACTCCGAAAAGCTTATAGCTGAGCGCAACCGCCCAGTATTGCAGAGGGGCTTTCTCCAGGTAACGTACCCCATTGGCGTATAGCGTCACCCAATCATGGCGCGTGAGCATCTCGCGGGCAGCTTCGGCATGTACGGTATCGGCATCGTCGAGCAGAGCAGGACGGAAGAGGCCTGGAATATAAATCGCCGCCCAAAACAAGACAATCAATGCCAGGAAAATAACCGCACGAGAACGGGACCGCAATAACGGTTCCGGAGCGGCAGGTGAACCTAGTTTGACAATATCAGGTGAAAAAGTACTCAAGCGCGGTTCGACAGCCTTTCCAAGTGTCATGGGTTAACTCGTATCGATTATATAGAACCAGCTACGAGCTCCAAGCTCGTAAACGGGCATATCCTCATAAATCCTTTCGGCCATTTCGTCTTCACTTCAACTGAACAAACCTGATGCTACTATCGGCAAACCAGGAAAAATAGGAAGATTACCTTAGCTGCAAAAGTGAACGCCTGCGCAAGCTGCTTGACTCAAGGCCACAATGACGTGTCAAAATGGGACCACGATAACCCTTAAGTATGAAAATTTCATTGCTTTGCGCGGGTTTTCGCAGCAAAATGAAGCTCCCAATTGCGAAATCTGAAGTAAGAACAGCCCCGTGACCCCTCAGCTCTCCATATTGCAGTTGTTCCTGGTGTTAGAGGGATTACTCACTTTATTTTTAGTCCTGCTTTTTTCCGTTATTATTCGCTCCTACCAGCAGAAACGTGAGTTTTTCCGCTGGTGGATCCAGGCTTGGAGCGCGTTCGCGGTTTTCCTGGGTGCACATGCCCTGGCTTTCCAACTTCCGGAATCGTCCCCCTGGAGCTTAATGCTGACTACTACAGCCACAGTTGCCGGGTTCCTGGAGCTGGTTTATCTAATCTACGGCGCGCGCAGTTTTGCCAATCCGGAAGATCAGCGTGGGTCGTTTCTTGCTACTGTGCTTGCAATTCTGGGCGCGCTGGCGGTTTGCGCAATTCCCTTTTTCGTGCCAAATTTGCCTTCCAGTGTTTCGATTCGCGCAATTCCAAGGCAATTATTGCTGACTTTGGCTTTCTGGTACTGCGCCTGGATTTTCTGGTCACGCCGGGAGCGGGAAGGCGCTGGAGCAAAAGTGCTTTCAGCTTCCTGTCTGCTATGGGGCGGGAATGTCCTGGTGCTGGCGGGCTATAGCCTGCGCGCTCTTCACCGGCATGATCTATCGTTGCCCGCCTTGTTTCTTGGATCGGACTTGCCATTTGAAGGTTCAGGGTTTTTTCTGAATCTTTTTGCCGAGTTTGGCATGGCCCTGGGAACGATCATGCTGCTGGCAAAACAGCAGAAGCAGTCGCAACTGCAACTCCACGAGAGCGAGGCGGAGATTCGGTTGCTGGTTGAACAACAGCCGGCAGTGCTTTGGGTAGTGGATCGGGACCTTCGCTTTGTTTCGTCGCAGGGCTCGGGGCTCGCAGCCGTGGGCCTGAAGCCGGGAGAAGGCGTAGGCTCAACCCTGTTTGAATATCTGCACACGGATGATCCTAACTATTTGCCTATTGCCTGCACCCTGCGTGCCTTGAAAGGCGATGAAAGCTCTTTTGAAATGCCGTGGAGACAACGCCTTTTCGAGACACACGTACGGCCGCTGAGAGATGGAGAAGGCAGAATTACAGGAGCGTTCGGCATATCCACCGACGTCACCGAGCGCAAACAAACGGAGCGGGCCATAAGGGCCAGTGAAGCAAAATACCGCATGCTCCTGGAGCAAGCTTCCGAGGCTATTTTGATCAGTGATCACGCCGGCAGATATCTGGAAGTCAACTCTCAGGCCTGCAAGATGCTGGGCTACACCCGCCAGGAGCTGTTGCAGGTCAACGCGAAAGATCTCTTGGTACCTGAGGATTATGAACATTACCTCAAGCAGGTTCCCGGAATGCTGCCCGGCAGCAGTTTGCGCGTCGAGCGCAGGCTCCGCCATAAGAACGGAAACACGGTGTTCGCCGAATCTTCTATCAAAGCGTTGGCAGACGGCCGTATTTTGGCGATTGTGCGCGATATCACCGCACGAAAGCAGGCGGAAGAATCGCTGCTCATCAGCGAAGAGCGCTATCGCTCGCTCGTGCAGCAGTCTTCTGAGGGCATTTTTGTTGTGGACCCCCGGAACATGCGGATACAGGAAGCCAATGCCGCCATGCTGGCCATGCTGGGATATCGCCCCGACGAGATCAAGAAATTAAAACTATATGACATCGTAGTGGATACACCGGCCAGTGTTGATGAAAATGTCAGAAGGACCTTGCGCGACCGCCGCATCCAAATTGCCAACCGGCGTTACAGGAGAAAAGACGGGTCTTTAATCGATGTGGAGATCCGTGGTTCGGTGGTCCAATACGGCCAATCTGAACTGGTGCTGGCCAATGTGATTGACCTGACCGAGCGCAAGAGCACCGAGTTTGAGCTGCAGATGATCACCGAGCAACTGCGCACCGTCAGCTCAGCCATGACCGAATTTCTCGAAACCGGCAACTGGAACAGCGCCAGCCGGATTTTGTTGCATGGTGCGCTCACACAAACCCAAAGCGAATATGGGTTCGTTGGCGTTGTGGTGGAAAGTGAGCTGCGTGTCCTGGCACATGACGGCGTTGTCTGGGACCAGGAGACAAACCGGGAATTCTACCAAAAGGCGCTGGAGAGTTATAAGAAGCTTGGCTATCTATCGTTCCCCAACCTGGATAATCTCTTTGGCCACGTGGTCACGTCGGGTAAGCCAATTACCACCAACAATCCAGCTTCTGATCCGCAGGCTGCTGGAAGCCTTCCCCCGGGCCACCCTCCTCTCAAGAATTTCTTGGGTGTGCCGATCCTTAAAGAAACAGTGGTAGTAGGCATGATCGCGGTCGCCAACCGGTCCGGAGGCTACAGCATCGTGGAGCAACAAAAGATTGAAGCCCTGGTCAACGCCGCCGGTGTCCTCTATGACAGCTATCGGCGATCGCTGCAGGAAGCGTCTTTGATCGAGCAGAAACGCAAAGCGCAAGACGAACAGGCGCAACTCCACCTGGCGGTGCAAAATGCAGCCAACGAGTGGCGGTTGACCTTCGATGCCATCCAATTCCCTATTTTCATGGCCGATCAACAAGGAATTGTGGTGCGCATGAACCGGGCGGCGCGCGATTTGACGGGAATGAATTTTTCCGATCTGCTGGGCAAACCTTTGCAGTCTTTCGGAGAGCATCAGCCGTGGACCGCCGCGGCTGAGATTGTGCAAGGCACTGTGGAAGACCATGAGCGTCCGAAGACACTGCAGGTGTATGACGAATTCAGCGGAAAGACCTGGGACTTGCTGGTCTATGTTGTTTCAGCCGGCGAGTCTGACAGTAAGCTTGACCGTTTTATTGTGGCCTTGCGCGATATCACTCCCATGGTCGAGCTTCAGGAATCTTTGCGGCGCAGCGAAACTATGTCTACGATGGGAGCGCTGGTAGCTGGAGTGGCGCATGAGGTGCGCAATCCGCTCTTCTGCATTTCGGCAACTTTGGACGCTTTAGAAGCTAAGTTTGACAAGATGGAAGGGCAGGAACAATACCTCAATGTGCTCAAACGCGAGATCAAACGGCTCAACGACCTGATGAGCGAGTTGCTCGAGTATGGCAAGCCAGCCCGGCTGGAACTCATCGATGAATCTTTGCAGGTGGTTATGGATCGTGCTATTCAAAATTGTTCCATGCTGGCCGAGCAATCCAAGGTGCAAGTGGTCAATATTGCCGACCTTCGTGGCGTGATTCTGCATATGGACCAGATGCGGATGACCGAAGTCTTCCAGAATATTATCGACAATGCAATTCGGCATTCGCCTCCCGGCGCCACGGTGCAAATCAGGGCCCAGGAGTGGCAGACCGATGGGCAGGCCTGGATTTCATGTTTCGTCGAAGACAACGGGCCCGGTATTCGCAACACCGATCTGCCCAAGATTTTTCAACCGTTTTTCACCAAGCGACGGGGTGGAACCGGCCTGGGATTGCCCATCGTGCAGCGTATCGTAGAAGCCCACGGAGGCAAGGTCGTGGCCTTCAATCACCCGAAAGGAGGGGCTGTACTGCGGGTCAGCTTACCTTATTCGACGCCTGTAACCCAGGCAGCAAATGCTTCCTGAAGAGTTGGGCTGGACATTCTGCCCAATCTCGGTTAAAAGGTTTCTACATTTTCGTCCTTAACCGCCCACGAGGGCTGAAAGCCAACAATGGCCAGAAATAGAATCCTGATCGTGGATGATGAATCCGGAATCCGTTTTGGCATCCGCAATTTCCTGGATGCCCACGGCTTTGACGTTACCGAAGCGGAAGACTGCAAGACCGCGCTGGAGGTCTTTCGCAGCGCGCCCTCTGATCTTGTCCTGGTGGATTACTCGCTGCCCGACGGCAATGCTCTTGAGCTTCTACCCCGCCTGAAAGAAATCAACGCTGCGTTGCCCGTGGTGGTCTTGACCGGTCACGGAAGCATTGATCTGGCAGTCCGCGCCATCAAAGAAGGCGCTGAACAATTCATCACCAAGCCGGTGGAACTTCCAGCGCTCGTGGTGGTGTTGCAAAGGGTGCTGGAAAATCAGCGCAGCCGGCGTAAAGAGATGGCCGGCAAATCACGCCAGTCGCGCAGCCGCGAAATTAACCCATTTATCGGTTCCAGCCAGTTGATCCGGTCCTTAGAGGAAGAAGCTAAAAAAGTTGCCGCCACTGAAAGCCCGGTGCTGATTCAAGGAGAAACCGGCGCTGGGAAAAGTGTGCTGGGGGGATGGCTGCACCAAAACTCCTCGAGGACCGATGAGGCATTTGTAGACCTGAATTGCGCCGGTCTAAGCCGCGAATTTCTCGAAACCGAATTGTTTGGACACGAGAAGGGCGCCTTTACCGGCGCCATCGCGGCCAAGAGTGGATTGCTGGAAGTCGCCCACAAAGGAACTGTGTTCCTGGACGAAATCGGCGATGTGGATATGCAGGTGCAGCCCAAACTCCTGAAAGTCCTGGAGGAAAAACGCTTCCGCCGTCTGGGGGAAGTTCGCGACCGGGTCGTTGATATTCGCCTGATTGCAGCCACCCATCAAAACCTGCGCAACATGGTGGCGGAAAAGCGTTTTCGTGAGGATTTGTTCTTTCGCATCCACACCTTGCCTTTACGCGTACCGGCGCTACGGGAGCGTCCTGAAGATATCCCTCTGCTGGCCGAGCACATGCTCGAAGGGCTTTCTCTTAATCGGGGGCGCGGGGAATATCATCTTTCCCCCGAGGCGGTAGATGCTATCCAGCGTTACTCGTGGCCCGGAAATATCCGTGAATTGCGCAATGTGCTGGAGCGCGCTGTCCTGCTGGGGGAAAAAAATCTTCTTCAACCCCCGGACCTAAAATTAGAAGCATCAGGCCCGATTTCGTTGCAGCCGGTTGAACAAAGCGGCGATGGAGTTTATGCCTCCAACCTCACGCTGGAAGAGGTGGAGCGGCGGCATATTGAGTTAGTACTCCGCGAGGAGAAGGGCCGGGTAGAAGCTGCGGCCAAAAGGCTCGGAATTCCCAGAAGTTCCCTCTATAACATGGTAAAACGCTATCAGATTCCCCTGTCCAGACTGTAGAATTTGTCGTCCAAGAGCTAGATTTTAGAGCACTTTTGGCTGATTTCCACAGATTGGAAATTGATCTAACCATTTTAATTTCAATAACATGTAAAACGTGCTTTTGCTTCCCATTTTGGCTTCGGACGTGCAGTATAGACTTCGATGCCCCGGAAGATATTAGTCGTTGATGATGAAGAACCCATCCTCTTTGCCATGCGGGAGTACTTCACCACGTGTGGCTACGAGGTGGATTGCGCCCGGGAGCTGGAGGAAGCCGAAGCCCTGATTTCAAGCATGCACTATGCCCTGGTGATTGCCGACATGCGATTGACCGGCATTCAGGCGGCCGAAGGGCTGGAACTGGTCGCCTTTGTGCGCCAGCGTTGTTTTGCATCGCGCGTGATCATCATGACGGCCTATGGCACCTCTGAAATGGAAGGCGAAGCCTGGCGGCTTGGAGTTGATTTCTTCCTGCATAAGCCGCAGCCGCTTCCTGAAGTCGCACAGATCGTGGAGAGCTTGCTGGACAAGGTATGCGCATGAAGGAGCCTTCTGCGTTAAATTCCATTCTGGCCCCCGGTGGATTGAGCGTAAGATTTCAACCCGTTATTGCACTCAATGGCACTGCCGGACCCGCCTTGCACGCCGTGGAAAGCCTCATGCGCGGCCCCAAGGGCACAAACCTGGAATCGGCGGACGTGCTTTTTGAATATGTGCGCCTCAAACACGAAGAGAGCACCGTGGACCGGGCTTGCGTGCAGACCGCGCTGGAAGGGGCCGCTCAGTTGCCCGGTGACCTGCGCATCTCGATTAACATACATGCCTCTACTCTTGGACGCGACCATGACTTCATTCCTTTCCTGGTGCGCACGGCCGAGGAAAACGGTATTCCGCTCACTCACCTGATTATTGAAATCGTGGAGCAAAAGCCTTTTTGGGAACCCAGCCTGCAGAATGCGCTCAACCGGCTGCGGCAGCTTTCCATCAGCATTGCCCTGGATGATATTGGATTGGGGTACTCCAACTATCGCATGATGCTCGATTGCAAGCCCGACTACTTCAAAATCGATTCCTATATTGTGCGCCATTCTCATAACGACCCTTACCGGAAGGCGGTGCTGTCTTCGATCGCACAGCTCGCCTCCAAATTCAACGCTGAAGTAGTGGCCGAAGGCGTGGAAGACGCATTGGATATGGAGGCGGTGATTGAGGCCGGTATCAGCCTGACCCAGGGCTATTTGTTCGCCAAGCCCATGACCGTCCAGGAATTTCTTGCCAGCGATTGGGCGCGTTTCGACTCTCCGCCTCCCGCTGCGAACCCGATTTCATTGCCCGCAGTTTCCTGACCTGTGCCCTCCGCGCAGGGTTTTGTACACTAATACAGATATTCGCATGTATTCAAATTCAATCGAGTGTAACTACTAAAGGCGTGCCTTTGTTACGAGCTATTTTTATTGGCCTTTCGCAGAGCGAGTCTTTGCGCTCAATGTCGGAAAAATCATCTCTAGGGCGGAAGCTCTCACATCGCTTTGTTGCCGGTACCGAACTGGAAGACGTACTACAGGCCACAAAAGAGATCAACAGCGCAGGCTGCTCGGTAAGTATGGACAATCTCGGCGAAAACGTAACGCGCACTGAAGAGGCAAAACGCACTGCCGATCTTTACCATCGCCTTCTGGATGAAATTGAAGCGCGCAAGCTCGATGCCAACGTCAGCGTGAAGCTTACCTCCCTGGGCCTGGATGTGGAGGAGAAGCTGGCAGGCGACCTGACCCATAGCCTGGTGGAACATGCGACTCGCATTAACAACTTTGTACGCATAGACATGGAAGGTTCGCCCTATACGCAGCGCACGCTGGATTTCGTGCGTGAGCTGCACGCTCAAGACAGGCACCAGGGCCACGTTGGCGCCGTCATTCAAGCTTATATGCGGCGCAGTGAGAAAGATGTTGAACAGCTATTGCAGGAGAGAATCCGTATCCGGCTGTGTAAGGGCGCTTATAAAGAGCCCGCTGAACTGGCGTTCCAGAAGATGGCGGAAGTTAATGAGAGCTACATCCGACTCATGAAGATGCTGCTGAAGAGCGGCGTTTATCAAGGCATCGCTACCCACGACGAAAAGATGATTGCGGCGACCGTGGAATTTGCTAGGGCGGAAAAGATTTCGCCAGAGGCGTTCGAATTCCAGATGCTGTACGGAATCCGGCGCGATCTTCAACGCAAACTCGTCGAGGAAGGCTGGCGGATGCGTGTCTATATCCCCTTTGGCGCGGAGTGGTATCCCTACTTCATGCGGCGACTGGCGGAGCGGCCGGCCAATGCCCTGTTTGTCCTGAAAAATCTGTTCAGATGACCGTCGAGGCCGGAACTCTCAATCGCCTGGGATTGTGTAAGATAGCCCTTATGGCGCCGGCCAGGAACAACGCTTCTGTCGCCGCTCTGGCGGAATTCAGTACGCTGGTGAGCCGGACGATTGAAGATGAACGCATTGATTTGGCGCGTGCCGCCCTGGCTATTGCCCGCACCGAATATCCACAGCTTAAGACCGATCAGTATCTCGGGCGCTTGCAGGCGCTGGCACAACGGGTGCGGGCACGTCTTGCGCCTAATCCTACGCCGCCGGAGACCATTGTGGAGCTCAATGCGGTGCTGTTTCGGGAAGAGCGCTTCCGTGGCAACGTGGAAGATTATTACGATCCGCGCAACTCGTTTCTGAATGAAGTGCTGGACCGCAAGCTGGGGATTCCTATCACCTTGGCGCTGGTCTACGAAGAAGTGGCGCGCCGCATCGGGCTGCCGCTGTTCGGCGTGGGCATGCCGGGACACTTCCTGCTCAAACATTACGATGTGGATGGCCGCCAGGTAATCCTCGATCCCTTTCACGGCGGCGCTTTGCTGACGTTGCAGGAGTGCCAGCAACGGCTGGACCAGGTCTATTCCGGCCAGATGCAACTGCAGTCTGAATTTCTCTCTTCCGTGAGCCAGCGGCGCTGGCTTACGCGCATGCTGAACAACTTGAAAACGATTTATCTTTCCAGCCGGAATTTCCGCAAGGCGCTGGTCATGGCCGACCTGATCCTGGCGATTTATCCGCGCTCGCCGGAAGATGTGAAACAGCGGGCGGCGCTGCGCTACAACCTGGGACAGATGCGCAATGCGCTGCTGGACTTCGAAGACTACCTCAAGATGCTGCCGGAGGCATCGGATGCGGATGACATCCGGGCAGTAATACTTTCTATCCGGCGGAATTTGGCGAGCAGGAATTAGAGAGCACTCAACGGTCAGCACTCAGCGGTCAGCCCCGGAAAGAGTTTGAAAATTAAATGCTGTTTTTTCAAGTTGGCAAAAATTTCTACCGAGTCGAAGTAGTCTTCCCCCCTCCCCATTACTAAGTAACCTGTGCCGCGCTAAGTCTTTAGATTTCAATGACATGCGGCACTCATACTGCAGCATCGAAGTAGTATTGAAAATCGCTTGTCTTGCGCATTCGCTTCTTCTTATTTATCGAAACGCCTCAACCGAAAATGATGGAGGACAATTGCTCAAAATGCAATGCTTTGATACCGGATTGCTGAACACTCCTAGGCCCCGGCATTCTGAGCTTCGAGCCTGGCGCGGCTGAGTTTGGCAGGCTCGAAGGCAGGGTCCAGATTGCAGGCTTCGACCATGAAGGCCAAGGCCTCGGAAGAGTGTCCTAACCCCAGGGAACACAGACCAAGGTTATAGCTCGTTGGCGCTGAAGGCCCCAGAATCTGTTGGGAGGCTTTGAACATGGGCATGGCGTCTTCGTAGAAGCGCAGTTCGAGCAAGATGACGCCGCAGTGGAAGGCAATGACGTTTTCACTAGGACTTATCGGATAGTGGTTGGCCCAGATGCGCATCACCGCGTTGCGGAGGTCGTTGCGCTCAGCGACGACATTGCGAAGCTGGCGCCCGAGCACCGGAAACAGACGCAGCAAGGCAACGGGGTCCCAACGCGTGAGCCTGAGCGTTGACAGTATTTGTGGCACCGACATTTCCTCCATGTGCGCATTCAGCCAGCTTAGCAGCGTGAACACATCGTCAGGGCCAAGAGCCGCCCGCGCCTCACGGTAGGCTGTCGCGGTTGCCGGGAACCGCTCGCCTGACCTGCACTGAAGGAAGGCGCAGATGTTCAGGCTGGTGGAGTGCTTATCCGGCAGAAGCGCCTCTCCACCAATGGCCTGGAAATATTTTCCAATGGCATGAAAGTTGACCATCTGGGAAAAACAGTCGGGGGCATGGAATTCCAGCGCTGGTGGCCCCTGCAAGAGGGACAACTCTTCTTCATAAGCGTATCCTTTATCGGCAGCCAGGACGAGCATCCTACCATCGGAATGGTTGCCAAGCTCTTGTAAGGTTTTGAGGGTGGCAGAGGGAAACAAGACTGTGGAGGCAGGCAAATGGCTGCGATAGTACTCCAATATGTCATTCCAGGACCGGTCTGAGTAGCGATTCGGCGACAGACCTACATTCTTATATGAGAGCTGCAGGCGTGACAGAGCTTCTACGGTGCCATCTTCGCCGGCGGGAGCGGTCGTGGTTACGAGGGCCTCGAAGATTTGGCCTTCGTTGATGGCAAAGGCATCTTGGGGAAGGCTGTCGAAGACATAGTTTGCAATCAAAACGAGAGGTCCATTCACCGGTTTTGATGGTTTTCCGGTGACAAACTGCGATTTGATCTCTTCCCCAGCCTGCAAGAGCTCGAATTCCAGCATTCCAGAGGCGACGAACTCTGCAAGGTAACTATTTGTGCGCCAGGCCTGGAACACGCTTTCCGAGCAATCGGTCATGCAATAACGCACGGTTCCCACGGGGATATCTTTCGCGCGCAAAAGCGGGGTGATGTGCCGTAAAAACAGGTAAGAAAATTTGCCGGGGCCGGCGCCCAACTCCAGAATGCGAAGCGGATTTTGAGGGGACAATTTTCCGCAGTCGCAAAGGAAGCTGAAGACGACGCTGGCGTAGATCTCAGCAATAAGAGGGTTATTGGTGATGTACTGAGGGACCATGTCGTCGGTCCAGGCTTTAAGACCGCGCTGGAGATAGAACTGGCGCTGCGAGCGCCAGATCAGCGATTGGGAGAGAGGTACATCACGTTCAAGAGGATTATTCGAAGGTGGAGCGATCGGCATTTGGGTTTCTTGGTGGTGATGGTCATTCTACCTGACGTGAAAAAGGCCCGGGTGGTCCCAGGCCCTGCGGTTGGGCAAGATTTGAATGAGCCTCGCTCAGCTTCGTGCGGGGAATATTCCCTGCAGTGCAATACAGAAATTGAGACCCAGATAGGGTGGCATGTTGTTATGGGGCAAGTTGCCGCCGTTGATTGACGTGCCCAACGGGTTCATCTGCACATTCGTTTGTGGATTCGATGCAGCATAGACGTTGCCGAAGCCTTTTTGTCCGGATGCCCAAGCGTTATTCACCGGACTTGTTGAGTTACCCCCGCTTGCAGCCTGCGCTCCATGCGAATGAGCGGGCATCTCGGTTGCGAGCAGCGTTACGGTCTGCTCTCCGCCACTCTCGCCCAAAACGCGGACGCTCAATCCCGGCCCTGGTTGAGCTCCGCCGATATGCATAGGCGCAGAGCCCTTGAGGTCGGGTAGGGCGAAGTTGCTCTTGCCGTCACCGCCATAGGTGGTGCCAAGAAGAGAGAATAATGCCGTATTCTGACTAATGGACATAAGCTGGCCATCGCAGAAGGCCCAGCCTTTAGGCGCGAAGTTAAAAGGAAAAATCCTGATTTCTGCTACGAAATTATCTGACATAGGTTCTTCTCCCTCCTTCAATTTTGTGAGGGGAATATCCCCTGAAGAGCAATGACGAAATTAAGCACGAGATACGGTGACATGTTCTCGTGCGGCTGGCTACCACCAGCGTTGACTATGCCGGCTGGATTCATACTCGTGTCGGCAGTCGAGTTATAGGCGTTGGGATTGGTCGCCCACAAATGCCCGCCCGCGCTCGGAAAACCGGGAGCACTCGAGGATCCGACGGGCACGTGGTTATGGGCAGGCATCTCGGAGATGGTGAGCGTGTGTGCAGTTTCACCGCCGATCTGACCCAGAATGATGCCCTGATCCATATGCAGAGGAAAACGGCCCTGCAGATTGGGTAGAGCGAAGTTTACCCTTCCATCCCCGCCATAGGTAGTGCCAAGCAAAGCAAACAGCGCCTGGTTCTGATTTATAGGCAAGAGCTGTCCATTACAGAGAGCCCAACCTTTGGGTGGGAAGCCGAAGCTAGCGATTCTAATTTCCGATAGAAATGGTGATGCCATATTTTGTCTCCTGCGGTTTCAAGTTTCGAGTCCACGGCTCGCCGGGACAGGTTTCAAGTTTCGAGAAATTGCCCAGCTTATGTTTGTGAGGGAAATATCCCGAATAACGAAAGAATAAAATTGACCCCAAGAAACGGGATCATATTGTCGTGGGGCTGCGATCCGCCCGCCGAGCCCATCGCACTGGGGTCCATGGCAATACTTGGAGCAGTATTGGAGTACAAACTACCGGAACTTGATAGTCCCCATACCCCACCCGCGGGACTGTTTTGATTGCCCGTATTTGAAAAAGATTGCGGCACGTGGTTGTGAACCGGAATCTGGCTGACGCTCAAGGTCACGGTCTCGACGCCTCCGTTTTGCGCCAGGACCCGATTATTGCCGAATGAATCTGTACCCTGGTGAATGGGAACCCGGCCGCGCAGGTCAGGCAGGCCGAACGTGCTCTGTCCGTCGCCGCCGTATGTGGTTCCAATCAGATTGAATAGGGTTTCATACTGCGAGATTGGCAGCAACTGCCCATCGCAGAACATCCACCCCACAGGCGCGAAATTCCCACCGAACATCCGGATTTCACCTACATATGGACTTGACATGTTTTTAGCTCCAGTTAAAGACAGTTTCCAGTTTCAAGTTTCGAGCAAAACCTAACAACTCATCATCAAAACTTCTTCATTGTTCCCGATCAAAACTTCTTTCATCGTTCCCGAATAGAGACATAGCGAGCTACGTCTCTACCCATCATTCTTTAACTCTACGGCGTTACCGTTAAGGTCACGTTGGTCTGGGCCTGTATGTTGCCCGAGGTCGCGGTGACCGTAATGGTATAGGTTCCGGGAGGCGTGGGCAATGAGAACCCGGGCCCGCCCTCCCCTCTGGCGTGGCCGCCGCAGCCCGCTAACGCCATCACACCCAGCATGATGATTCCCAGAATGACCAGGCGGAGGGTCTTGCCTTTCTTGCGTTTGTTTTTGGCGATGCCCGCACCCATGCCCGCATAGAGCAGGCCCAGCATGGGCAGAGTCAGCATGGCCATGTATACCGGCTTGCCTGAGGGAACAACGGGTTGGCCCTGAGGCTCGATCATGGCCAGCCCCGGAGGTGCGGTGGTGGAAACCAGCATGGTTTCGTTGGTTGAACCGTTGCTTGACGGCGACAGCGGATTGAAGGCGCAAGCCGCACCTTGCGGCAGGTTGGAGCACGACAGCGTAATGGGGCTGGGCACAGCCGCGTTGACCGTGAAGGTGAAGGTTGCGGCCTGGCCTCGTTTCACCGTGGCGCTGTTGATGCCCGGGGTGATCGTGAGGAACACCGTGCTGATCGTGGTCACGTCATTGGCCGTGTTGTTGGCCGGATTGACATCACCGCCGCCGGAAACCGTTGCCGTGTTGGTTACGCTGGCCGGTGCATTGGCAGCGACGTTCACCGTCAACGTGATCGCCGGATAACTTGCGCCGTTGGCGAGCACGTCACTGCGCGTGCAGGTGAGCGTAGCCACGGTGCACGTCCAGCCGGTGCCGCTCATGGCCGTAGCCGTGAGCGAAGCCGGCAGCGTATCAACGACCGTCACTGTGCCAGCCGAGGGTGTCGTGCCGACATTGCTTACCGTGATGGTGTAAATGGCTCCAATCTGGCCCTGGAAGAAATTCCCCACGTGGCTCTTGCTGATGGTGATATCGGCAGCGCTCACCGTCAGGTTCGCCGTCGCGCTGTTACCCATGCCGCCGTTGGTTGAGGTGACCGCACCGGTGACGTTGGTGTAGATGCCGGCGGTCACACCGGTTACGGTCACACTGAACTGGCACTGGGCGTTGGCATTGATCGTCGCGCCCGCTAAAGCAATGCCCGTAGGCGCAGTCGTAGTCAGCGTACCGCCGCAGACCGTCGCCGAGCTGCTGGCAACCGTAAGCCCGGCCGGCAGCGTGTCTGTAAACGCCACTCCGGTCAGCGCAACCGGGTTCACCGCCGGATTGACGATGGTGAAGGTCAGCGAGGTGGTTGTGCTGATGGGGATCACGGCGGGGTTAAAGACCTTGCTGATCGCAGGCGGCGCCAGGACCGCGATGCTGGCCGAGGCCGTGCCGCCGGTGATTCCGATAAAGGTGCCGCTGCCGTCATCGAAGGTCGCCATCACATTTCCGCTGGTGTTGTTCTTGGTACCCGCGCTGGTGCCGGTAACGTTGACGATGAGAGCGCAGGACGAGGCGGGCGACAAATTAAACGCCGTGATGCTGATGCCGTTGCTGCCCGGATTGGCTGAGACAGCGGCTCCGTTATTGGTGACACAGGTGCCGCCGACACCATTGGGGTTGGCCACCACCAGGCCGCCAGGCAGTGTGTCAGTCAAGGTGACGTTCACGAAGGCCACGGTCGCGGCTGAATTGGTGAAGGTAAACGTGAGCGAGGTGGTTCCGCCCAGCGGAATGGTCGCCGCGCCAAAGACTTTGGTCACACCCGGCGGTGCAATGACTTCCACTGTGGCGGTATTGCTGCCCGCCCCTGGGCCGCTTTCATTGGCAGAGACGGGACCGGTAGCGTTGTTTTTGACCCCAAGGGTAGTGCCCTTGAGATTCACGAAGATGGAGCAGGTGGGGTTGGCCGCCGGCAGCGTGCCTCCCGTGAAGGTAATGGTATTCGAACCGGCGTTGGCCGTGACCGTGCCTCCGCAATTGTTGCTCACGCCATTGGGCGTGGCCACCACGAGACCGGCCGGCAGATTGTCGGTAAAGGCGACCCCGGTCAGGTCCACGCTGGCGTTCGGATTATTGAGATCGAAGCCTACGGACACGGTCCCATTCAGCGCAACCGCGGTGGCGAAGAAATTCTTGTTGATGGTCGGCGGAGCTGCCACAGTCAACGTTGCTGACGCGGTGCCTCCGGTTCCACCATTTGTGGAGCTGACTGGGCCCGTGGTGTTCGTATATACGCCGCCCACGCCGCTGGTCACGTTGGCGGTCACCGTGCACGAGCTGTTCACGGCGATGATCCCGCCCGTGAGCGTAACGCTCCCTGATCCTGCCGTTGCCGTGGCTGTGCCTCCGCAGGTGTTGGTGAGCCCATTGGGGGTCGCTACTACGAGATTAGCGGGGAAGTTATCCGTGAAGGCAACGCCGTTCTCCGCCACTCCGTTCGCTGCCGGATTGGTGATGGTAACCGTCAAAGTGCTGACGCCGTTCAATGGGATGCCCGTGGGATTAAAGGCCTTCGCAATGGCCGGTGGTGCTACGACATCGATGCTGGCCGACGCTGTTAGGCCGGTGCCGCCTTCCACCGACGTTATAGTTCCCGTCGTGTTGTTCTTCGTGCCCGCCGCCGTACCCGTCACGTTCACCGCGAACGTGCAGTTGCCGCTGGCCGCCAGGCTTGCGCCCGTCAGGTTGATCACATTCGTGCCCTGCGTAGCTGTGATGGTCCCACTGCACGTTGTCGTCAGACCATTGGGTGTAGCGATGATCAGGCCCGTCGGCAGTGTGTCAGTGAAACCAATGCCCGTCAGACCAGTGGTTGTATTCGGATTGCTGACAGAGAAGGTCAGGGTGGTCGTCCCGTTCAGAGGAATCGAGGCCGCACCGAAGCCTTTAGTCAGTGTCGGAGGACTAATTACCGTAATTGTGGCGTTCGACGTGTTGCCCGTGCCGCCTTCGGTCGAGGTCACCTGCACGCTGTTATTCTTCACGCCTCCAGTCGCGCCGGTCACGTTCACCGAGAACGTGCAGGAACCGCTGGCCGCCAGAGTCGCAGTCGAGAGGCTTACTGATGGTGCCCCGGCAACGGCTGTGATTGTCCCTCCGCCGCAGGAACCGGTCAATCCATTGGGCGTCGCCACTACGAGCCCTGCCGGCAGATTGTCAGCAAAGGCGATCCCTGTCAGGGTGACGTTGGTGTTTGGGTTCGAGATGTTGAAAGTCAGCATGCTGCTGCCGTTCACAGCAATCGTGGTCGGATTAAACGACTTGGCGATCGCCGGCGGGCTCGCCACCGTCAGGTTCGCGCTGGCCGTGTTGCCCGTGCCCCCGTTGGTCGAAGTTACTGCGCCGGTGGTATTGGTGTACTGGCCGGATGCTGTTCCCGTCACGTTCACGACCACCGTGCAGGAGGTGTTCACGGCAATGCTGCCGCCCGTCAGGCTGATGCTGGTCGATCCCGCTACGGCCGTGGCCGTTCCATTGCAAGTGTTGGATAGCCCATTCGGCGTCGACACCACTAAGCCGGTTGGCAGTGTGTCGGTAAACGCAACGCCTGCCTCGGCCACCGTATTGGCTGCCGGGTTGGTGATGGTGAAGGTCAGCGTGGTCGTCCCATTCAGCGGAATGGTCGTAGGGTTGAAGGCCTTGGCGATCACAGGTGGCGCTACCACCGTCAGTACCGCAGTGTTGCTGGTCGTGCCCGTTCCGCCTTCGATCGAGGTCACTGCGCCCGTAGTGTTGCTCTTGCTCCCCGCAGTTGTGCCGGCCACATCCACCGAGAAGGTGCAGGTCGATCCTACCGCCGGTGATGCCGTCAGCGTCCCACCCGACAGACTGATGCTGCCGCTTCCGGCCGGCGCCGTAATCGTGCCGCTGCCGCAGGAGCCGGTCACGTTGGGTATCGCCGCGACTACCACGCCCGCAGGCAGGTTATCGGTGAAAGCCACTCCGCTAAGGGCACTGGCCGTGTTCGGGTTGGTGATGGTAAAGCTCAGGGTGCTGGTCGCATTCAACGCAATACTGGTCGGATTGAAGGCCTTGCTGATGGTCGGCGGCGCTATGACCGTCAGGCTGGCGTTCGAAGCATTTCCGATGCCGCCTTCGGTGGAGCTCACCTGAACGGTGTTGTTCTTGACGCCAGCCGTTGTGCCGGTCACGTCGACCGAGAAGGTGCAGGATGATCCCGCCGCGGGTGGTGCCGTTAACGTTCCACCTGACAGGCTGATGGAGCCGCTTCCGGCTGTTGCCGTGATCGTGCCGCTGCCGCAGGAGCCGGTCACGTTGGGTATCGCCGCTACGACCAGACCCGCAGGCAGGCTGTCGGTAAACGCCACGCCGCTCAGGGCACTGAAGGTGTTCGGGTTGACGATGGTGAAGCTCAAGGTGCTGTTGGCGTTCAATGCAATGCTGGTGGGGTTAAATGACTTGGTGATGGTGGGTGGGCTAACCACAGTCAGGTTGGCCGACGCCGTGTTCCCTGTTCCACCATTGGTCGAGCTTACTGCGCCGGTAGTGTTGGTGTACTGACCCGCAGTCGTTCCCGTCACGTTCACAACGACCGTGCAGGAGGTGTTCGCGGCAATGCTGCCGCCCGTCAGGGTGATGCTGGTCGATCCCGCTACGGCCGTGGCCGTGCCATTGCAAGTGTTGGACAATCCATTCGGCGTTGACACCACCAACCCGGTGGGCAAGGTGTCCGTAAAGGCAACGCCTGTTTCGGCGACGGTGTTGGTGGCCGGATTGGTGATGGTAAGGGTCAGCGTGGTCGTCCCATTCAGAGGAATAGACGTGGGATTGAAGGCCTTGGCAATCGACGGAGGCGCTACTACGGTCAGGACCGCAGTGTTGCTGGTTGTGCCCGTTCCGCCTTCGGTGGAGGTAATCGCGCCCGTGGTGTTGCTCTGGCTGCCCGCAGCTGTACCGGTCACATCAACCGAGAAGGTGCAGGTTGATCCTACCGCCGGTGATGCCGTCAGAGTCCCACCGGAGAGGGTGATGGTGCCGCTTCCGGCTGTCGCCGTAATCGTGCCAGCACCGCAGGAGCCGGTAATGTTGGGCGTTGCCGCTACGACCACGCCCGCAGGCAGGTTGTCAGTAAAGGCCACTCCGCTCAGCGCGCTGGCCGTGTTCGGGTTGGTGATGGTGAAGCTCAGCGTGCTGTTTGTATTCAACGCGATGCTTGTGGGATTGAAGGCCTTGCTGATGGTCGGCGGTCTAACCACTATGATGCTCGCGTTCGAGGTGTTGCCCGTGCCCGCCACGGTGTCACTCACCGTGACGCTGTTGTTCTTTACGCCAGCGGTTGTTCCTTGAACGTTCAAGGAAACGGTGCATGACGCCCCTGCGGCGAGAGTTGCGCCGGAGAGGCTGGCGCTCGAAGACCCGTCAGCGGCCGTAGCCGTACCAGAGCAAGTGGTGTTCAAGTTTCCAGGCGTGGCTACTACTAGGCCGGCGGGCAGATTATCAGTAAATGCAATCCCGTTTAGCGTCGAGGTGGTATTGGTGTTGCTGATGGTGAAGGTGAGGCTGGTGGTACCGTTCATCGGAATTAAGGTTGCGCCGAAAGCTTTCACGATGTGCGGTGGATTGATGACGGTAAGGTTCGCTGAAGAAGTGTTTCCGTTGCCCGCATCTGTGGAATCGATGGTGACGCTGTTGCTGTAGGTATTATCTACGGCGCTCTGCACATCCACGTTGATGTTGCAGGTGCCTATCGGGAAAGTCGTATTTGAGAAGCTGATGCTGGTGGCTCCGGCAGTGGCCGTGACCGACCCACCACAAGGGTTGACCACATTGGGCGTGTTGGCCACCATCAGGTTCGCCGGAAGATTGTCGGTGAAACTGGCGTCAATGGGAACCACATTGCTGTTGGTGATGGAAAAGGTAATCGTGCTTGGAGCGTTGATCGCAACTGCGGTTGGGCTGAAGCTCTTGGTAATCGAGGGCGGCTGCAAAATGATGATGCCGGCATTAGCCGTGCCGCCGCTGGACGCGGCCAGACCTGAAGTGCTGGCGGTATAGGTAAATGTTGTGGCAGTGGGGGTAGCAAGAATGGGTACTAATTGACCGCCTGTGTTGTAGCCAGCCACTCCTACACCCGAGATCTTGACGAACTCGCCCGCGCTATAGCCATGGGCGCCGACCGTGGTGATGGTCGCAGTTGTACCGCTCTCAGTCGCGCTGGCGATCAGATTGGAATTGACCGGGACCACGGCTTGGTCCACGGCGCCATTGGCGGTGCCAAATCCCGCAGTACCTCCCGCATTAAATGTCGCCGTGGCCTGGGCGCTCGCGTTGAGCGTCTCCGGCTGGGCTTGAGGAATTGTTCCCAAAACGGGACTATCGAAGGTGATGGGTAGCCCGATGATCTCGGTCAGATTTGCTAAGCCGACCGCATTGCCATGATTGTCATTGCTCATGTCGCCGGTCAGGGTGCTGCTTTGATTGATACGAATCTTCTGTGGGCTCGCGGTGTGGGTCAGGACGATGAACGGATCGAAGGTGGTTGTGCCGGCCGTGGTGTGAATCGTGCTGGCAGGATTATTGGTCCCCCACCAATCGTTAGTGGCTGTAACCGGGCTGCCCAGGTTCTCAAGGTTGCTGCCCGTTGTGGCGGCAGTGTTCCCGGCCAAACGGCTGAAGTTCATGGTCACCGGACCAGCAGGTATGGCACCTGCCGCAATACCGCCACCTGTTCCAGTGGACTGATTGCCAGTAATGATCACCTTGGTAAGCGTGGCCGAGAGGCATGCCGTGGGGCAGCCTGCGGGATTTATGAACAGACCGGCTCCGTTCTGGGCGCCGGCGCCGTTCTGGCCATTCTTGTTGCCGCTGATAATAGTACCCTGATCAATCAACAGGTTTGCCGTATCCCAGACACCGCCGCCCTGGAACGCCGACTGGTTCCCGGAGATGGTGCTGGCGTGAATCTGTGTCTGCGGGGTTTGTCCCGCAGTCGCTTTGGAAAGAATGTAGAGACCGCCGCCAAATCCCGCGCCACCGGCGGTTTGCGTAGCCAGATTGTTCAGCACTTGGCTGTTGGACATTGACATCCGGGAGGCGTCGGTCACCCAGATTCCTCCACCGACAGCGTCATTGGGACCAGGAAGCGAACTATCCACTACTGAATTGCCTTGGATGATGCTGTTAGTGATGGTGGGCAGGCCAGCGCCTGTGGGAACAACGAAGTTGAAACTCGCGAGCCCGCCGCCACTGCCCTGCGTGGTGTCGCAATTTTGAAGCGTGACGCTGGTCAACGTGAGCGTTGCCCCACCACTGGAGCCGGTGTCGAATTCCATGCAGCCACCATCACCGTCGTTGCCATGCGTGCCGCGATTGTGCCCGTTTTGTATTGTGAGATTAGAGATGATGGCGGTGGCGTTCGAAATGATAGTGATGTCCTCATTCACGGCCATTACCATGTCAACGCCATTGGCAGGTCCGGGACTGTAACTGGCTGTCCCGGCTTGAATGATGGTCGTGTTCTGCCCCGCGCCAACGATGTTCACGGAATTGTTGACGTTCAAAGTTCCAGTGGTCGCATCGTAGGCAGGAGTAGCGGCCCTGGGAATCGTAAGGGTATAAATGCCAGCCGGCACATTGATAGTGTTCGTGAAGCCTGCATTAGCATCGGACTCAAGCACAGCCTCGCGTAAGCTGCAACTGCCAACGATTACTGGAGGGGTGCATGCGTTGGCCACTATGACATCATTCGTGGTGTCGACATTGTAAGTCATGGAGGCAAACGGCAGGATGATGGAGGGCGAAGGCTGCCCGTTATTGAGCATCACCAATCCCGACTGCCCGCTTACGTTCAGATGCATGGGCGCGGCGGCAACTGTGGAAGCGAGAGAATATGGGCGACTCAAGAGCACACCAGGGGGGAATGCCCCCTGAGGCACGGTGTTATCTTCTACTGAATGAAAATCATGAGCAATGACAGTCAACTGTCCTGCAGCGGAATCGAGCACCGTTAAATCATCGGCGCCGTAATTGGTGACGCGGGTGCGCAGGAGCACGGGCGCTACGCCGGAGTTGCCGGATGAGGCAACGGCCGGAAAGCTTTCGATCACCTTCCAGGAGTCAGGCCTGTAAATTCCCTGTTGCTGTACATAAGCGTCAGGCTCTCCGTTCCGCAGCCTCTGCCTGCGGGCCCTGATTTCTTCCAGGGTCCACGGAGTGGGATTGAAGCAGCTGCAGGCGACAATATTCAGGCTGCCATCGGAGGCAAGCAGCGCCATTTGTGAGCGGCCATCTCGATCAAAGATGAAAGAACCCAGGGCGATTGCAACTGAAGAGAACGGCAGCGGCACCGATACCAAGGGGGAGGCAACGCTTCCCAATGAACTCAAATTTCTGCCCTCAAGAATCGAGACTTCACCGCCAGCGATAACGGCCACATCAGTAATTGTGTCTCCATCCAGATTGCCGAAGGCCAGCGCAGTGGCCGGAGCGGAGAGCGGATAGGCGGCTGTCAGGTATAAGCCGTTGCGAGAGGTAGCATAGACCAGCAGCGCTGGCCCCTGAGCTCGATTGACGGCAACAACGATACTGGTGGAAATATGCTGGGGGTCGAAGTTCGCGGTTCCCAGAGCAGTCACCGTTCCGGGCAGGGTGAAGACAGGCGTGGGAGTGAAGTTGCCATATCCGTTGTTGGCCAGAATATAAAGCGCGCTGCTGCCTTTGCTGGCGGCTACGATATCAAGGTCGTCCGTTCCGGTGAGCTGGCCGGCGGCAAGAAAATCAGGACGCTGGGGCAGTTCAAAAAGCTGGGCCGTCGGCAAAAAAGGCGAAGGGAAGCGGCCTTGGCCGATGGCGAGAAAAGATTCCTCGCTCTGTGGCGCGAAAGCATCCAAGTTGCCGCGATACAGGGCAACTGCACCGCCATTTGCGGTTGCGTAACCTACCGCCATACCCTCAATTCCGTCTTCCTCATAAAAACGCCCGTGCACCAGCGTGAGAGGCTGCGCCTGGTTGGCGGCAAAAGCCTGGGCTGCGCGTGTAGGCGCGCCGATCGCCGGTCCGGCGAGGGTCACCGACAAAGGCTGAGCGTCCTGCAAATAGATCTGCTGCCCCGGGCCCTGAGCATAGAGGCGCGCGCCACCGCCGAATGGAAATCCGGCCAGAATCAGCGCGCAAAGGATGAAGGCAACAATAAAGACGAGGGAGCTACCCCGCGCCCAAGAAGGAGTATTGGAGCGGCAAGAATTTGTCAAAGGATCAATCTCCGTGCAAAACGCATGAGTACCACACCGCGAATCACTAAGTGACCGGTTGAAGGTCTGTTTTTCCTGTTTTCCCAGAATTCCTGTATTGCAAAAATGAATTTTTAAAACACACTATGCCCGGGAAACTGCGTGTCCCAGCTTCGTGCAGGGGCCGAAACTTGACTCCGGTAACTAGAAATTAAGCCTGGGGGGTGCCAGAGGTAACTTATCTATAAAGTTTTGTGCTTGGTTCAGCTAAGCTACTCTGCCTTTGGTCCATCAATTTGTCAAGAAAAGATTTGAAAAGCAAGCGCCGGCGCTTCCCCAATGCGGAAGAATTTTCAAATTGAAACAAATCAGGAAGAAAATTTCATATTGAAACTTTATACAAGAAGAGATACAGTTAAGCTGCTTTTATTTCTTCCCCCCCAAAAATTGGAGAATCATTGTGGCCCTTTCGAGACGACAATTCGTAGGGTTGGGAGGTCTTGTTGTCGCGTCTGCCTTTGCGCCGCTGGAAGCGGCCAGCAAGAGCGGCGCGGCGGGATCCCCTTCCTTTGATGCAGCCCTGGAAGTCCCCCTGCAATACATGAACGCGGAAACCTTTGTTCCCTTGGTTGGACAGCGGTTCCTCGTGACTACCAACGCAGCGCGGCCAGTGATTCTTACCCTGACAGCAGTGGAAGAAATCAAAGCGCCGGTCCAGACTGCGGCTATCCAACACTTTGGGTTCGGCGGCAGGGCGGCAAGCGTTGCTCCTTCAGGACTACAGACAACGACGTTCGCCTTGCGCTTCCGCGGCCTGCCGGGGAAATATCTCGACCAGGGCACTTACACCTTAGAAAACGGCACGCTGGGAAAATTTCTGTTGTTTCTTGTTCCCGCAAAACGTGGAATGCGCACGCCAACGTGTACGGCGATTATCAGTCACAGGCAACTGTAGGAATTTTGGCTCTTAACCTTGGAGCTAGCCGCCGCCAGCTCAACGATGAAGGCAATTGTCAGCCGCCAGCAGGAGATGATTGCCTGACTTCCTCTCGCCACTCCATCAGAAAGTGTAGTCCGTTTTCTTCCGCTTTACGAAAACCCAGCCGCTCGAACAGACGCAGTGAAGGATTGAAGCTCTCAACGTAAATCCGGACAGCTTTGCCTGCCTGCCCGGCTTCGCGGAGAAGCTGCCCCAAAAGAAACGAACCGATTCCTGCATTGCGATGCTCGGGAAGCACGGTGATATCGGCGATGTGGAAAGCCTCGGGCAGACGGGCCACGTAAAGACGGCCAACCGGTATTTCATTGTGATAAATGATGTCGTGCGCGGCGCCGGGAAATTGCGCGGTATAGTGGCGCTGCTGCGCCTCAAACTGCATGCGAACAAAAGCCGCTTTCTGCTCGTCGTTCCAGGGCACAAGCGCGAGTTCCTGGGCGCGCGTGCTGGCATAAACCTGCAAAAGAAAAGGCCCGTCGGCGGCCTCGACCGGACGCAGCGTAATTCGATGGTCTTCGCTCATGGTTCACGAACCCGCCGGCTTGCGAAATCGGTTGAAGGCGCATTCGTACTGGATGCCATCCTGGTCGATACCGACGGGAACGAGAAAAAGATCGAGAGTGCCCAGCTTGTCGTGCTGCAATGAATAGATGCTCTGCTGCAAGCGCGGCTCGTGCGGTCCGCGAAAGAACAACGAGAACTGCTCGAGCTTCGGCCCGGCGTCGCGCTCGTTTACCTGGGTGAGGCGAAGCGCCAAAGGCGCTGCGTTGGGGAGCGATAGTTTGAACTCTGAATTCAGATGTTCTGAGAAAATTTTGCTGTTCAATTTGTCGAACATAGGCGATGGCTAATTTATGTAATGTGAACCTGAAAATCTTGCAGCTTGAACTTGAAAATGTGCATCTTGAGTTTACGCGGAATTCCAGTGCATGCGGTAGTACATTTCATCCTCGCCGGTCCTGGTAAAGCCCAGGCGCTCATAAAGATGAAGCGCCGGGTTCGCTTTTAAAACCTGCAGCTCGACCGGCATGCCCGACTGACGCGATTCCGCCAGGAGCCCGTTCATCAATGCTGTGCCGATTCCGCAGTTTCGATGTTCGGGCAATAGGGCAATATCAACAAGCCTGAGCTCGCGCGGAGTTCGCAGCACAATCATGCGGCCAACCGGCTGCTCATCGCGAAGGATGAGTTGGTGCTCGGCCCCAGCGTAGGCGGTTTCATACCATCGCGACTGCGCCAAAAACTGCATGCGAAAGAAGGCATCTTTCTGGGCTTCATTCCAGGGCACCTGAGCGAATTCCTGCGCGCGCGTGCTGGCGTAAAGCCGAAAAACAAAATCTTCATCCCCAGGCTGCTGCGGACGCAAGTGCACATTCATAGTAATAAATTCTTCGTCCCTTATTGTAACTTCAGCAGGGTTGATGGTTGAGGAAACGCCAGCAAACGACAGTGGGACCGCCTCTTTGTTTGTTATTAGAGCGGTTTTAGAATGAATGTAGACCAACCATTAAACTGGACAATCTTGCTCTGGTACAGCTTTCGACTCACTTGTTGGGTCTACGCTAAACCCAAAACCGCTATAGCTTACTATTCTATTAATTTACGGTAAAATTTCCGGCCATCTTGACGAACTGTGATGCAGCTCAGAATATTTCTTAATTCTTTGATTTACAGCAGGCGCAGGCATTAGCATTGTGGGGCGGCGATCCTTAGGCTGGCGCTGGCGATTATAAAATCTATAGCTTTTCTCTGTAGCGTTGCACTGATTCAACGAATCTGGAGCAGCGCGAGTAATTTCGTACTTTCTGCAACGGAATCACCCTGGCAATCATCTTTTAATGATGTAACGGACGCAGGAGGAAAGCACATATGCCGTCAACGGTCATTATGCCACCCAGCACGAAGAGTCCCGAGAGGCTGCATAAGAAGCGGGAACTTTCCCGTGCTCGCACTCTCACCGACAAAATCTTCGGCGAGATACATCCCGACGCTTACCTTGAGAGACCCATTCCAGAGCGGCATCGCATCATCTTCTATATCGGGCATCTCGAGGCATTCGATTGGAACCTTATCGGAAAGCATGGACTCGGACTCGACCCCATCAGCGAGGAACTCGACAAATTATTTGCATTCGGGATCGATCCGCCGGTGGGCGAACTCCCGCAGGACCAACCCGGTGACTGGCCCAGCATCGAACGCGCACGCGATTATGTTGAAGAAGCGCGAGGGAGACTCGACACAGCCATGGATGCCGCGCCAGCAGAGATGCTCGACATGGCCCTCGAACACAGGCTTATGCACGCGGAGACTTTTACCTACATGCTGCATAACCTTCCTTATGCGCAAAAAACAGCAAGAGGCGTGAAAGCGCCTTCCAGACGACCCTCTCCGGCGCTGGAAATGATGGAGATCACCGCGGGCAGTGTCACTTTGGGAAAAAAGCGCGGCGATGGTTTTGGATGGGACAATGAATTTGAGCAGCATCGGCAGGATGTCCCTGGGTTTGCCATCAGCAAGTACAAGATCACCAATGGCCAGTACCTGGAATTTGTAAGAGCAGGCGGGCCCACGCCTTTCTACTGGCTTTGTCGCGGCGATCAATGGTTTTATCGCGGCCTGCATGCCGAAGTGCCGCTTCCGCTGGATTGGCCGGTCTATGCCAGCAATGCGCAGGCGCAGGCCTACGCGGAGTGGATTGGGAAATCTCTCCCGACGGAGCCGCAATTTCAGCGCGCGGCTTTTGGCGCACGCGAGGGCAATGAGCAAAGCCATCCCTGGGGAGAGGAATCGCCAGATTCCCACTTTGGGAACTTCAGCTTCTGCAATCCTGACCCGGTTCCGGTAACAGCGGACCCGGCCGGGAATAGCGCTTTCGGCGTCGCGCAAATGGTGGGCAACGGGTGGGAGTGGACACGAACGCCGTTCCAGCCGTTTCCAGGTTTTGAAGCGTCCCCGGCTTACCCAGGCTATTCAGCGAACTTCTTCGACGGCGACCACTTTGTTCTGAAGGGAGCTTCCTGCGCAACCGACGCCGGCTTGCTGCGTCCGAGCTTCCGCAACTGGTTCCGGCGGGACTATCCATACGCGTATACAACCTTTCGGGTCGTGGAAAACTAAAGATGCCAGCAACATTATTAATACCTGCACGCCCATCTCTCACGCCTCAGACTGCCAGCTTTGCGGAGCAGTTTGCAGCGGATGTTCGCGAGGGATTGCGCAAGTCTCAGAAGCAACTCTCACCCAAGTATTTCTACGACGAGGTTGGCAGCGCTCTTTTCGACGTTATCACGCTGTTGCCGGAGTACGGGCTTACGCGCGCCGACGAACGGCTGCTGCACCAGAATGCGGAGGCAATGGCCACGCGGCTG
>Ga0209166_10000709_pt1 | contig 32881 bp, 22 predicted proteins | sample Coa_R1_3_FD_187151 | JGI IMG/M metagenome (GOLD analysis project Ga0209166, IMG submission 187151) | Surface soil microbial communities from Centralia Pennsylvania, which are recovering from an underground coalmine fire - Coalmine... | ecosystem: Environmental > Terrestrial > Soil >...
CGGCAGCAGCTGGAGGGGCCATCCTTCCCGCAGATGCAGGAGGGTTAACCCTCGCCCCTGGCGTCTATAAGACAACGAGCGCCCAGCCCTCTCTGGGAATAACCGGGAATCTCACTCTGAGCGGCCCTTCGAGTGGTGTCTGGATTTTCCAGATCGTATCCACAGTTACCACGGCCGCCAGTAATAGCCAAGTTATTATGGCGGGTGGCGCCACCTCTCACAACGTGTTCTGGCAGGTCGGCAGTTCAGCGACCCTTAATACCAATACAACATTCGCAGGAACCATCATGGCTCAGGCATCGATCTCGCTTAGCTCAGGCGTGACTCTAAATGGCAGAGCGCTGGCCCGGACGGGCGGAGTCACATTGATCAGCGATACGGTGAATGTGCCTTCCTGTCCATGAGGCATTCGGCGGTGTGCCAGCTTGAGGCTGGTCCATTACCGGGCACGCTCAAAAATCATGATTTTACGTTTTTGAACTTCGGAGGATTCGCATGTCATCTCATTCAAAGGGCCGCCTTGCCCGCGTTTTAACAATCCCGCCGGCAATCGTTGCCGTCCTGTGTATGTTCGGCACCCTTGCTGCAGCTCAGGATCAGCCTGTGCCTAAGTGGGAACTCTTCGGCGGCTACTCCGTATTCGATCCCGGCGCGAATGTGCACGGCCAACTTCCCGGAGCGTTGCTCCCGCTAAGCAGCCGCCTGGAATGGAACCCGCGGGGCGCTGGCGCCAGTCTTACTTATGATTTCAACAATTGGTTCGGTCTCACCCTCGACACCAGCACTGATTGGGGCAGCGGAGAAAACGGGATCGCGAAAAGAATTGACGACGCCGCTTTCTCCAACCTCTCGTTCGGTCCAAAGATTACTTTCCGCCACCATCGCTTTTCCCCCTTTCTTGAAGTGCTAGTCGGCGATCATCGCCTTATGCCGGATGCCTTCCATGATGTCGATAAATTAGGGGTGATGTTTGGGGGCGGTCTGGATATCAACCTCTCCAGACACGTGGCTCTGCGGTTGCTCAGGGCCGACTATGTAATCTCGAATTACCGCTATGGTCCGCCGTCCGTGCCTTCCACTGAGATTCGCGGCGTAAGACTTCAAACCGGCATCAATTTTATGTTCGGTGGCGGAGCCCCTCCGCTTCCGCCCACTGCGGCCTGCTCGATACAGCCGGCCGAAGTTTTCGCTGGCGAGACCGTGACGGCGACTGCCACTGGCTCCAATTTCAATCCCAAGCGCACACTCACTTACAGCTGGAATGGCACCGGAGTGAAAGTTGCTGGCAGCGATGCCTCCGTGCAGATTGACACCACAGGCCTGGAGCCGCGCTCCTACGAAGTCACCGCCAATTTGAGTGATGGCAGAAAAAATGGTTCCGCATCCTGCAGTGCCAGGTTCAGCGTAAAGGCGCCTCGTCCACCGGTAATTTCGTGCTCGGCGGATCCGGCGACCGTCCAAATGGGCGGGTCCTCGACGATCACTTCGAACGCCAGCAGTCCCGATGGCCGCCGCCTCATTTACAGTTACACCGCGACTGCGGGCGAGGTCTCCGGTACCGGTGCGACCACCACATTGAGTACACAAGGAGCGCAACCAGGACGTATCACCGTCACCTGCAATGTGAACGATGATCGCAATCCGGCGCTCACTGCCTCTTCCACCACCCTGGTGGATGTGGAGGCTCCGCCGCCACCTCCTCCTCCCTCTCCTGCTCCAGAGATTAAGCAGTTAGAAGCCAAACTTGCTCTCCACAGCATTTATTTCCAAACTGCTCGGCCCACTGCAGAACATCCCGAGGGCGGCCTGCTCGAAAGTCAGGCAAACATCCTGAAGGCCCTCGCCGAGGACTATCTGAATTATCTGAAGTACATGCCTGACGCTCACTTAATCCTAAGTGGCCATGCCGACCCGCGCGGCACGCCGGCATATAACAAGCTTCTTACCGAGCGCCGCGTCCAACGGACCAAGGCTTTCCTGGTGGAGCACGGCGTCCCTGCGGACCATTTTGAGCTAAAGTCGTTTGGCGATGAGGACCAACTGACTGCCGAGCAAATTAAGGAACAGATGACTGATAATCCTGACCTGGCTCCCAGCGAGCGGACGCAAATGATGCGCAATCTGCGCGTGCTGGTCCTGGCGAACAATCGCCGTGTGGACGTCACTTTGAGCACCACCGGACAACAGTCCGTCCGCCGGTATCCCTTCAACGCTAAAGATTTCTTGGCCCTGATCAGCACCAAGGGCGGCGAAAAAAAATCGCCAATCAAGAAAAAACCATAAAGGTAGCGCCATTACGCGACCCGCTTTTGCTAATTCATTTGCTTGGACCACCAATATTCGGGGGGCATCGACGCGCCCCCCGGTTTCTCTTTTGACTCGGATGTCAGTCGTCCCTTTACACTCCGCGAATCCGAATCCTTCTTCTCATTGCTACGGTCCGAAAAAATAATTCTGGACCGCTGTCACTCCTTATCGCCCCGGGACTCCAAACGGGGGAACGCCGGCCAGGCGATGGCAGCCTCGAGCCAATCTAATCGGATGAGCACGTGCCATATGCTGTTGGGGATGCAATGCAAGATGAAAAGTCCCGCCGTGCGGAGATTGTGATTGTAATGCGGCTTGCCTTGACAAATAGAATCTGCCGGCCCATTAAGAAAATGTCCCCCCTGACTGTCTTATAGAGAACAGCTATTCATTTCAAAAAGATCCACGATGTGTCCATAGACGGTGAGTAGGAGCGATATTGGCCGGTATCCAGGGCTGGGACGGGCGGTATCCCTCCTCTCGCCGTTCTCCTCAGAGGCTAGAAGTCGTCCTTCCCCGCACAAGCCGCCAGGAAGCTCAGGAGAGATTCATGTTTGCACGCAAAGTGACGGCACTTCTAAAGCCGAACAGCATTTCCAGATTCAGGCTCCTGATGGAACAACAAGTCATTCCCATGCTCCGCAAGCAGAACGGGTTTCAGGACGTACTGACATTCTTTGCGCCCGGCGCGGACGCGGTAACAGCGATTAGTCTTTGGGACTCAGATTCGAACGCGGAAATCTACAGCCGCGCAACGTATCACGAAGTACTGAAAAGACTGGCCGCCCTTCTCGAAGGTATTCCGAAGGTCGATACCTACGACGTTTTGAATTCCACTTTTCACAAGATCGCCAGCGCCGCCGTCTAACGGCCATAAGTCGTTTCGTCAGAAAGCAAGCAAACCACTTCTTGTTTTTCTAAGTTCCGGAAAGCCCAAATGTCAGCCAACAACACATCGGCAACCATCCTCATCAAGCAGGCCACCGTTTTGCCTCCGGGCCAGACGATTGAGACGGAACATTTCTTGCCTGGCTGGAACGTCGTCAAAAATCTCGATCGCCATGGCCTCGCCCGAAAAATCGAGAAAGCGAACTGGATCTTTTTCTTACTGGCTGGCCCCGTTAAAGCATGGGTCATTGGGCGCGATGGGCCAGCAACTCTTCGCAGGGCAGTCAAGCGCGCTCTGGCGAGGCGCGAGGGGCAAGACTTTAACTCCTTGGAGATTACGAGAATTGCTTCGAAACGATTCCTGGGGATTCCTTTCCTGTGCATTACCGCTCACTCGAGGCACATCCAAGAAGGAATGAGTTTGGCGCCCGCAAAGGATTTTGTCCTCCGAACGCCGATCACAACTCCAGTCAACGACGTTGTCACAAAGCATTTCGCGGCTGTAAGTTCAGGTTCTTAGCAATTTGCAGGAGATCTGAAAATGAAAAAATTACGCAGCTCAATATTCTTCCTCGGCACGCTGCTTTTCACGACCAGCACACTTCGAGCGCAAGATTTTTCCAAGTATCGCGGTTTTCCCCTCGGGGCAAGCCTGACCACAGTGCTGAAACAGACGGATCAGAAGTTAGCGGATGTCAATGTTGCTCACGCTGCCCCATCGCTCATTCAGGAAGTGACCTGGTGGCCGCCGAGTCTGCCCGGGACTTCCTACCGTTCGGACAGCGTGGAACAGATTCTCTTTTCCTTTTACAACGGCACACTTTACAAGATATCTGTGACATACGACCAAGCGTCCACGGAAGGTCTCACCGCAGCAGACATGATCAAGTCCATTTCCACAAAATACGGACCTTCCACAAGTATTGCGCCAGCGCTTGATCCCGCGTCGAAAAACAATTACGACGCGAAGGGAAGACTCGTAGCTTCATGGGAGGATGCGAAATACTCTTGCAACCTCGTCCGTTCTTTTTTTACCGACCGTTTTGGGCTGATCGTGTACTCGAAGCGGACGAATGCCGAAGCGGAGCTTGCCACCGTGGAAGCTCTTAGACTCGAAAAGCAAGACGGTCCCAAAAGAGCGGCCGAGCGTGAGAAAAAACAGTCGGATGACCTCGAAGTAGCTCGACAGAGGAACCAGGAGACTTTTCGCCCGTAGCGATGAAATCTCGCCTCCGCTTTTTTGCCACTAACCCAGCTATCTAATGCAAGCGAGACTGCACGAAAACAAACAATCTTAACTTCCTTCAGAATGAACACTTTTGAAATGCGGGGGCCTATTGCCAACCTGAAATCCGACCACCCATTTCAATCCGGCGCGACCATTCGACGGTCACAGGCTTCTTCACACGAGCTGTACGTTGCTGGACTTAAAGGAACTCCTTTGCAGGTTGCAGAGGCTCAGCTTGGACATTCGCACATGCCGAAAAGCTCGGAGGTAAATGCGCACCCGCGCGTGGTGCGCAGAGCGATGATGTGAACTTGCTCGAAGCGCAATCGTTCTCCAATGTGCCGAAGTCGAAAGGAAGTCAAGAAACGACGCAGAAAAAAAAGTCAGTTAGTTCAGTGAGCTAGTGGTCGGGGCGCCCAGATTTGAACCGGGGGCCTCCTGCGCCCAAGGCAAGAGCAGAAACGTTAAGCAGTTGGTTCGTCAAGCATTTTCCTATGTCATGCAGCACGGTTTTGCACGGTATTCGTCAATGTTTGATCCCAAGTTGTTCCCAAGTTTTTGGGGTGAACGCCTGTACGGCCATCAATAACTTGCGCGTTTTCGACATCGCTGCTAGTTCGATCCCCACCGCCCCTACCAGCTCTGTTATTCACTTCACATACCAGGCTGATTTACGGAGCGGAACGAAACTTTTCGGCTCGTGGACGTGACAGTCCCAGCAGGGGAAGAGAAATGTTTTGGGGAAGGGAATAGCGGTAGCAGCGTTATGGCTCCAGGATACGGTGGAGCTGATTAGCGGGCAGATCTTTCAGAACCTGGCGGGTGCCGTTAGGCCAGCGTACCTCGAGCTGCTTCACGGTCTTAAATGGGCCCAGACCGAAGTGCGGGCGCGGGTCCCGCGAAGCTGCGTAGCCTGCGCTTGTCGAGACAATATCGTACTGTCTGGCGCCGTCTTCAGTGGTCACCTTAAGCTGCGCGCCGATAGCCATGCTGTTGCTCTTTGTGCCCACCAATTGAAAAGCCACCCAGTTGTTGTCATTCGATGTGACATTACGGAGAATCCTTGCTTTTCCATTCAAGACGGTAACAACAAGGTCCATGTGGCCGTCGTTAAACAAATCGCCGATAACCGCGCCGCGGTATGGTTCGGGGAGCTGCATATCGTGACCTGCTTGTGCGGTGACATCCTCAAAGGTCATTTTGCCGAGGTTGCGGAAGATCGAGTTAGGCTCGGCATACGTCCGATTGGAAAACTCAGCAACGTTGTCGAGAACGTTGCCTCTGGCGACGAACAGGTCTTTCAACCCATCGTTGTCAAAGTCGGCGACCCCGTTGGACCAACCTGACATTTCCAAGGTGGGCCGGGCGAGCCCGCTGCGAGCTGTGACATCGATAAAGATGCCGTTGCCGCGATTACGGAAAAGAGGAAAGGTCTCAAGTTCAGTGGCAGTATGCCAGATGTCGGGGAGGCCGTCGTTGTCCAGATCGCGAAATTCGGCGCCCATGCCGGAGACCGCCTTGCCGTTTTCGGAATAAGCCACGCCGACATCCATTGCGACTTCTTCAAAAGCTTTGCCCTTGAGGTTGTGGAAGAGGGCGTTCGCCATATTGTCGTTGGCGACGAAAATGTCAATGAAGCCGTCTCCATCGTAATCATTGAAACCTACGCCCATGCCCTTGCCTAACTTTTTGGAGATGCCAGTCTCGTCGGAAACGTCACTGAATGTGCCATCGCCGTTATTGCGGTACAAGGTGGAAGGGAGCGGCTCGTAAAATTTGGGGTGGCAGTAGGCCCGCAGCCGTCCGCCGCTTAGACAAACAGGATCCTTATTGACTTCCCAGCGGCAGTAGTTCGATACGAACAAATCCAGTTTGCCATCGTTGTTGTAATCCACCCAGCCGGCAGCCGCGCTCCACATCTTCCGGCCTTTGTAAGTCGGTGTGCCGACACCGGCCTTGTCCGTGACGTCGGTGAAGGTGCCGTCCCTGTTATTTCGATACAGATGATTCTTGGTCACGCTCGCGACGTAAATATCCTGCCAACCATCGTTATCGAAGTCGCCGATAGCCACGCCCATGTCGTAGCCATCGCCCGCCAGTCCTGCTTTCTCTGTGACGTCCGTAAATGTGCCGTCATGGTTGTTGTGAAAGAGCCGGTTGTAGTATTTCGGGAAACTTTTCTTGAGTGAGGGAATCGCGGCTCCATTAATGATGAAGATATCCAGAAAGCCGTCGTTGTCGTAATCGATCAGACCAATGCCTGAGACCATCGTCTCCGGCTGGTTTTTGTTAGGAGTCGGACTGCTGTCGGTCACGAAGTCCACACCCGACCGGCTGGTGACATCCTCGAAACGGATGCCGCCGCTCCTGTCAGCTTGTGTTCCAGATAGGACTCTTGCGGCGAAGGCAACGATTGCCGCAATGGACAGAACTATGGAAGGGGAGATTCGAATCATCGCTGAAGCTTAGTTTAGCATGACGTGTCTTGAGTTGGCGGCTATTGCCCCGCAGCGTCGGTCAGAGCTTTCAGGCGCTCGAACTCTGCCCGCTCGTGCGCGGCCTCGCCTTTCCGCCCCGCCTCAGACAAAGCTTCGGAGAGCGCAAAGTGTGCGTCGGGACTGCCGGGAGCCAACTTCACTGCCGTTCGAAGTTCCTCGATTGCGAGATTCGTTTTTCCAAGCGCCAGCAATAACCTGCCGCATGCTACGTGGGCGACGAAATTCTGCGGCGCAAGCGCGACCGCCTCTCTTGCATATTTCAGACCCTGTTCGTACTCGGCGGTGCCGAGGAATTGCAGAGCCAGTTGAATCCGCGCGGCGCTGTGAGAGGGGGAGATTTCGAGTTCACGGCGAAATTCCCCGACGGCAAGAGGGGGATAGTCCTTGAGCAGAAATACACCATACATGTAGTGCACGCCGGGTTCGGAAGGGTAGAGGGCCAACATCTGTTTGAACGCGGCTTCGGCGGCCACGCGGTCCTGTAAAGCGATGAACGCCTGTGCGCGGCCGGCCAGACGGACTACAGGAATTTGCAAGGCGGTGAGATCGGAAGGGAGTTTTTGGATGCGCAGAGCAGCGATTCCGAAAGCATTCAGCAAGTTCTGATCCGCCAATACCGTGTCTTCGGGAGCCTCTGGATGTGCGGCAGCGATCTGGTCAGCTGCCAAGGTCAGGCGCACGAGCGCGATTTCTGGTTTGCCGAAGAGGGAGTTCAGGATGCCATCGTGAAAGAGGACGCTGCGGAGGAAATCGGGATTGGTCCCTAAGCCGAGCTTTCTTCCGCGTTCCAACGCCGTAAGCGCTTTTGCGTACTGCTTGAGTTGAAATTCGCTCAGCCCCAGCATGGCGAACCCAGGACCCGGCTGTTTCTGCTCGACCGATGCGAAGTGCGCGAAGGCATCGCGCGCTTCGCTGAAGCGCCCTGCATCGAAGAGAAGCGTTCCAAGATGCCACCAGCCTTCCGGCCAGTCAGGCCGAAGCTTAGTGGCGCGGCCATATAGCCGGATGGCCTCCGGGATGCGATCAGAGTCCATCGCCGCCTGTGCGCGCTTCGCCAACTTCTCGAACGATTCGGGCTTGGCATCCCGCGCCTGCCTAGTATCACTCGATTGATTGGCGACTGACAGAGAGTTGCGAATTTCGCTGCGGCCTCGCGAAGCCTCGGAACGCGGACGGGCGAAAATCGCAGATGGCGCGTCGACACAAAGGAAATGCGAATCGGAGGGCGCATCGCCGAACGGAAGGTTCGCGGCAGCTGGCCGATATGCATCTCCAGCATGTGAGCAGAGCGGGGTTCTGTAAGGCGCGATGCCACAAATCGCGAGTACGAGAGCCAGAGCTAATGTTTGATTCCCGACGTTCATTTGGAAGAGTGTGCGGCCTCCGTTGTGAAGTAGAGCAAAACTCGGCCACTCGAACCTCTTCTAACATCTAACAATCGGTGGGCTTGTTCAAGGCCGGATCAGGAGAGGGCCACAAAGAAAGCTAGGTGGCCGCGGGCTAACGGTTCCAGAGAGCACCTGAACGAATAAAAATTCCCTAAAGGAACGCTAGAAATAAGCGTTCGCGCTGTATTACATTGTTCCCACAATTATCAGCAGCGTCCCGGCAGGAGGTCTGAATCATGAACCGTCTTTTCTTTCTATTCACCATAATTCTTGTGAGTGCATTGAGTTCGGGAGCGCAGGGGCAACAATCCCCGCAAGCTAACTCGGATCAAACCACGGCCCCTGCTGTCCGTTCGACTGCCCAAGAGGTCGTACTCGACATGGTCTTCCGAGACAAAAAGGGCAGAACAATCCGGGATATTCGACCTGAGGAGATTCATGTTTCCGAAGATGGCGTCGAGCAGAAGGTAAACTCGTTCCGAATAGTGGAGGGAAAGACTGCCGAGTCATCAAGCGAGTCTAAAGCATCCGCAGAAAGCGGGTCGCCCTCCTTGGACCCGATGCGGGAGGTCCGCCTGGTTACACTCGTTTTCGAGGGACTGGACCAAGAGGGGAAGCGGTTCTTCCGTCAGTCACTGAAGGACATTCTCGACATGGCACCGGAGCAGAATCTGTATTTCTCGATCCTGACCATCGATCAAAAGCTGCATATCATTCAGCCGTTCACCTCCGATCACTCCTTGCTACTGAAGAGCGCCGACCGCTCGTCCATGTGGTCCTTCATTCAGTATGCGAACAATTCAGCAGAGGTGAAGGCCGAGTTGAAGCAGGTCCTGTCCGAAGGCGAGCCGCAGATGCAAGGCGCCTCCGGAGCCGGCGCGACAGGAGGCCCGAGCCAGTCCCAGGTTCAAAGCGTTGTCAATTGGAGGATGGCGAAAACCCAATATGACATGCTGCAGGCAGCCGATACTGCGGACCGAGAGTACAACGTGCGCGCGACGATCGACGCATTGACGGCGCTTGTGCGTGCGCAATCCGAGTTGCCGGGCCGCAAAGTGATCTTGTATTTCAACCCGTGGCTGTTCATATCGGAGACGGTGCAGGAGCAATACAGGAACTTGATCAGCATGGCGAATCGGGCCAACGTCAGCTTCTACACCGTGGACCCCAAAGGGCTAGTGACCTGGAGCCAGGGCAACAATGGCCGCGAGTTGCTCAGCGGCGCTGCCGGGGAGACCCGATCGCAGCAGATGAGAGGGGGGACAGGGGAAGTATCGACCGGGCAGGCCCGGGCTGCAGAAACGGCGGAAGGAGCGCTGCGCGCCAATCCGCTGCTCTGGCTGCGCGATCTCGCCCAGCAGACGGGCGGCACGACGATCGCCGAGACGAACGACTACAGGGCACCTCTCCGGGTCGTCATGAATGAAGTACGCACCTACTACGAGGCGGCCTACACTCCACATATTTCAGTGTACGACGGCAAATTCCGCAAAATCTCCGTGCGCGTGGACCGGCCTGATGTCGTTGTGCACACCCGCAGCGGATACTTTGCGGTGCCACAGCTCAAAGGGGGGCAGCAGTTGTACGCCTATGAGATGCCGCTCCTGAACGCCTTGAATGCCACGACGCCGCCGGCCGCAGTGGGTTTTCAGGTTGCGGCGGAGCGGTTCAACGATCATGGATCGAAAGTCGAGTACATGGTGACGATGGAAGCTCCGCTCAAGGGGCTGACTTTCGTCCCGCAGCCAGATAAAAAAAACAGCGAAGTAGACGCGGCGCTGCTTGCCGTACTGAAGAATTCCCATGGCGAAATCGTCGAGAAATTTAGCAAGGACTTTGCCGTGGAGGTGGCTCTCGACAAGGTGGATGCCTACAAGGAGGGAAACCTGGTGCAGACATTCCGAACGGAACTGGTTCCAGGGGATTATTCCCTAGAAGCAGCGGTAATGGACCGCAACGACAGCAAGATCGGAGTAACGAAGTGCCCCGTCACGGTACCACAACCCTCCAGTAAGCTGTCCATAAGTGACATAGTCGTAGTACGCCGTGCTGACGCCTTGAAAGACAGCAAAGAGATACTGGATGCATTCTACTTTCCGGGCGGTAAGGTGGTGCCTACTCTCACTCGCACGCTCAAGGGCGGTCCAGGGAATATTCTGCCTTTCTATTTTACCGTGTATCCGGATCGCGCCAGCAAGGATGCTCCCAAATTCACGATGTCCTTCTATAAGGAGGGACAATATCTTGGAGCGGCAGAGGCGCCGCTACCGGATGTGGAGCAAAATGGACGAATTCCTTACATCGCGAACTTGCCGGCGGATAAATTCACGCCAGGCGCGTACGAAATCCACATCGACGTCACGCAGGGCGCCTCCAAGGCGGAGGGGAAAGTTACCTTTCAGGTGGACTAACGTAATGGAGCAAGCAGCGCGGGCTCGTAGGACGCCCAGCAGTTCACTACAAACTGCGGCGTGGTGACGGATGTCCGCGAGAATGGTTGTGTGCGGATCAAGGAAGGGCACGGGACGAATTTTTCCAAGAGACATGTGAGTTTCTTGCAGAATGTCAGCCGATGAGGATTACACGCCGCAGGTTTGCGCAGTTGGGGATGGGGACCGCATTTTCCCTCGGGAGCAAATGGCTTCTAGCCCAGGGACTTTCCACACACAGAGCAAAGCCGTTGCCCAGATCAGCTCCCTCCGGCCGTCCGTTCCACGCCCGGTTCGTGGATACTGCAAAGAATGCGGGTTTGCACGCACCCGTCATCTATGGCGGTGTGGACCAAAAGAAGTACCTAGTCGAGGCAACCGGTTGTGGTTGCGCATTCATCGACTACGACAACGACGGGTGGATGGATATTTTCATTTTGTCGGGAACCCGTCTAGAGGGCTCACCCGAGGGCGCTACGAATCGTCTCTATAAAAACAACCGCGACGGCACGTTTACGGACGTGACAGAAAAAGCAGGGCTGCACTCCGTCGGCTGGGCCTGTGGCGTTTGCGTGGGGGATTATAACAACGACGGTTTTGACGATATTTTCTGTTCCCGCTTCGGTCAGAACATTCTCTACCGCAATAACGGCGATGGCACGTTCACGGATACGACCAAAGAGGCCGGACTTTGGAGCCAGGAGCAGCACTGGGGGGCCGGTTGCAGTTGGGTGGACTACGATCGCGACGGTCACCTCGACCTGTTCGTCTCCAACTACGTTCGTTTTTCTTTTGAGCAGGCGCCTGTTCCTGGGCAAAACAACAGTTGCATCTGGCTAGGGATTCCCGTTGCGTGCGGCCCGCGCGGGCTGCCGACCGGCAGGCATTGGCTTTATCGAAACAATGGCGATGGCACATTCACGGATGTCAGCGAGCGCGCGGGAATCGCGCAAGCGACCTCGAGTTACGGCATGACAGTCGTAGCAGCCGATTTCGATGAAGATGGCTGGCCGGACATCTACGTCGCCTGTGACGCTACTCCCAGCCTACTTTTCATGAACAACCACGATGGAACCTTTCGCGAAGAGGGGATTCTGCGCGGCGTCGCGTTAAATGATGACGGCATGGCACAGGCGGGCATGGGTGTTGGCGTGGGAGATTACGATCTAGACGGGCACCTGGATCTTTTCAAGACGCACTTCTCCGACGATCGGAACATTCTTTATCACAACGACGGAAAGGCCTACTTCCTCGACGCCACAGCGTCATCGCGGCTGGGCGTCGAGACTCGCTACGTGTGTTGGGGCGCCGGAATTATCGATCTGGATAACGACGGCTATCCTGACTTGTTTATGACTACTGGCCATGTGGACCCGAAGATTGAAAAGAAGCTGCCACAATATCCCAACAAAACACCGCGGGCGGTCTTCCGAAACTTGGGGCACGGAATTTTTGAAGAGTTGATCGACGAAGCAGGTCCTGGCGTTGCGGCTCCGCATTGCAGCCGCGGCTGCGCGTTCGGAGACTTCGATAATGATGGCGACGTTGACATCCTCGTGGTCAACCTTAACGAGCCGCCATCGCTTCTGCGAAACGATCTCACCGGGAAGGCCAAATGGATGAAAGTTAAGCTAGAAGGCACAAAATCGAATCGAGGTGCAATCGGATCTCGCGTCCTGGCGCATTATGGGGGAAAGACCCAGGCGCAAACCGTGCTAAGTCAGTCCAGCTTCTTCTCCTGCAACGATCCCCGCATGCACTTCGGGCTGGGGACATCCGTAGCGGCGGACCTCGAGATATTCTGGCCGAGCGGCGTGCACGAAAGCTACAAAGCACTACCGGCCAATCAACTGGTGACAATTCGAGAAGGCGTGGGCGTAGTGCGCAATCGGGGTTGGTCGCGATCCTGACGAAAACACAGGCGGATTCCGTGCCATCCGCCAGTTGCTAACACACCATGTGGAAAGCGTCCAGGAAGCGGTGGAGTCAAATGAAGCGCATCGGGCTAGGCTCCGGCTATACTGTGTTAGGAGCTACAAAAGTGACACGGTGGTGGATGTTGGTGTGCTTGCTCTGCGGGAGCTTTGCGCAGGCACAGGATGAATCTGGGCAGCAGGAATTGAGCCGGGCCGTCGAGCTGCACCAGTCGGGACACTACGCCGAGGCGATCACCGCGTATCAAGTCTATCTGAAAGCCCATCCGGAAGCCGCTGCGGTTCGCTCAAACTTAGGCGCCGCGTTGGCTCACGAGGGCCGCTACACCGAAGCCGTACAGGAATACACGCAGGCCCTGGCGGCAGAACCGACCAACTACGGAATACGTTTCAATCTTGGTCTGGCCTATTACAAAACGGGCGAGATCCAACAGGCCGTAAAAGAGTTCGAAGAAGTTTATGCGGTTGAGCCGGCCGACGCGCCAGAGCGGCGGCGGCTCATGCTCGTGCTTTCGGAATGTTACCTTCGTCAGGGCAAAGACGCGCGCGTGGTGGCGCTGCTAGATCCGCTGGCCGACAGCGATCCTAACGACCTCGCGCTGGCTTACCTGCTCGGCACCGCTTTGCTGCACCAGGGGAAGGACCAGCGCGGTGCGCTCATGATCGAACGCATATTGCGGAATGGCGACACCGCCGATGCCCACATGCTGATGGCTTTTACGCGATTGAAAGCGAACGACAAGAAAGGTGCTATTGAGGAGGTGGACCGGGCGCTCGCGCTGAATCCGAATTTGGCGGAGGCGTACAGTCTGCGCGGGAGATTGGCATTTCTCGCCGCTGACCTGGACGGCGCTGAGGCCGCTTTCCGTAAAGCCTTGGATCTGGATCCAACTGCCTTCGACCCGCTTCTCTGGCTGGGTACGCTGCTGCGGCAGGAGGGTAAACTCCAGGAAGCGCAATCCCGTCTGGAAGCGGCCACACGGTTGCGTCCGCAAGATATCCGTATCCGTTATCAGGTAGCGCTTATGCGCTCAGACGAGGGAGATGACAAGCGCGCAGCGACACTGCTCGAGGCTCTTGTCAAAGATGCGCCCGAGTACACGGAGGCGCATCGCAGCCTCTCAACGATTTACTTCCGTTTAGGTAGGGTGACGGAAGCTCGACGTGAGAAGAAGATCGCCGAGGCCATGGATGCTGCAATCCAGGCAAAGGATCAGGCACGAGGGCGGAGTTTGCAGAAATGAATCGATGGATAGGCGCCCTTCTGCTAGTAGCTGCGACCTCGTGGCAGAGCGAGCCTCAACGATTTGAAGAGCTTTCCACTCTGGCGCAGCAAGCCTACGAGGCGAATCATCCAGAGGAGGCCGCGCAACTCTACCGCCAAGCGGTCAAGCTGCGTCCCGACTGGGCCCAAGGGTGGTGGGCGCTGGGGATGATCGAATACGAGCGCGACCGATACCCGGAGTGCCGCGATGCGTTAACTCGGATGGTGCAACTCGATAACTCCGCTGCGCCGGGCTGGGCGCTGCTCGGGCTGTGCGAATTTGACACCAAGCAATACGACGCCGCATTCAAGCATCTGAAAAAAGCTCACATGATGGTGCCGGTAACACAAGGCGGAGGGGCGCTGCTCGATGTGGCCGACTACCATTTGTCCTTGTTGCTAACTCAGCAGGGCGCCTTCGAGTTGGCACAGGAAATTCTCATGCGCCTTGCACGAAAGATTCACACGAACCACGACATGATGTTTGCCGCCGGTTTGCCTTCACTTCGTATGCCAATCTTGCCTTCGGATGTGCCGGAGAACCAGCGAGACGTCTTAGAGATGGCCGGCAAGGCTTTCTGGGATTTGGCGACTCAGCCCCCGGAGGAAGCCGAAGCTGATTTTAAAGCGCTAGTCGCCAAGTATCCGAACTTTCCCAATGTGCACTATTTCTACGGCACATACCTTGCGGCGAGGGATCCCGACCGGTGCGCGCCGGAGTTCCTGCAGGAGCTGAGAATCACTCCCGATAGTGTGCCTGCTCGAGTTCAGTTGGCACTACGCTACACACTTGAGGGCAAGCTCGATGAGGCGTTGAAATTGGCTCGCGAGGCAGTGGCGTTGAGTCCTGATTCTGCGGGATCACAGTTGGCGCTTGCGAAGGTGCTCAGAACCAAAGGCGACCACGAGGGGGCGCTTGCGGCCCTCCTGGCGGCAGAGCGCCTCGATCAAGTGAGTCCGGCGATCCGGCTGCAGATTGTGAACGAATATCGCGTCCTCGGTCGTATCGAGGAGATGCGGCGCGAAAATGCGGAGTACACACGCCTCAAGGCGGAGCAAGCCAACTGGCCTTAAAGGACCACTGCAATCGCCAGATTGGAAGCGGTTGGGGGAGCCTCGAGATCCCCGAAGCGCAAAGTCTCGATAGATTCTTTAGTTCACCCCACTGTAGTCGGCAGAGAAGCCGCACACTTGACTTCTGTATGGTCGTGGCATAGTCCTAGCCCCTCCGTTACCAGCGGAGCTGCAAGAACCATAAAAATCGATACCTAAGATAAGAAAACTCTTGACAAGTTACAGGATGCAATAGTAGAAACCCACTAATCGTGGACGTTAACGGTGACGCTCTCTGTTGTAAGGATTGCGGCGCTGCCTGAAAAAGGGCCCAGTGGTGGTTAAAAGTTTCAACTAAAAGTTGGGGGGTGCTTCCATGCTAGCTCCTATTTTGCGACGGTCCATTTACAATATCGATTTTCTCCCCGAAGGCCGGGTCGCGGCAGTTTTGATCTTCGTCGTGGTCCTCGTTGCTCTTGTTTTGCCTTTTCAACCTTCGGCGCTGGCGCAGACGACTAGCGCGACCCTGACGGGAACTGTGTTTGACGTGTCCGGTGCAGTCGTTGCCAATGCGACCGTCAGCCTGAAGAATAATGCGAGCGGTGATTTGCGCACGACCACGAGCAACGGCGAAGGTTATTTCAGCTTCGCTGCCGTTCCTCCTGGCACTTACTCGCTCACCGTGGTAAGAGACGGTTTTAGCACTTGGCAAGCAAAATCCATTGTTCTCAACTCGGACGACAAACGGAATCTCTCGGGGATTAAACTTGCGCCGGGCGCGAAAACAGAAACTGTGGTTGTCGAAGCCGCCGACACCCAGATCACTCCGACGGACTCTGGCGAGAAATCAACCCTCATCAACGAACACATCCTGCAGAACGTCGCCATCGTAGGCCAGAACGCTGCTGAGTTCGTCAAGATTATGCCGGGCATGGCGATGACCGGCGGTGTGATGAATGTGTCTTCGTACGCGGCCCAGGATGAACGTACCGGCACGGGTCCGGTCGGGAATTTCTCGGCGAACGGAACCCGCACCGCCGCTCTAGACATTACCTCCGATGGCGCTCACATCATTGACCCCGGGTGCAACTGCGGCCAGGCCATGAACACCAATGCTGATATGACCGCGGAGCTAAAGGTCATGACCTCGAACTTTGGCGCTGACGAAGCCAAGGGGCCGGTGGTCATCAGCGCGATCGGGAAGTCCGGTGGCCAGCAGTTCCACGGCGAGGCTTACATGTACCTGCGGAATTATTCTCTGAACGCCAATGATCCGCAAAATATTGACGCGGGCTTTGCGCGCCCCGAAACAAAGTACTTCTACCCTGGCTTCCAAATCGGTGGCCCGCTCGTCATTCCCGGGACGCAGTTTAACCATAACCGTGACAAGGTCTTCTTTTTCTTTGGAACCGAGTACTACAAGCAGGACGTGGACAACGGTGTATACCACGCCTTCGTTCCGACGCTGGACATGCGTAAGGGTATTTTCAACGATTTGGCGGCGAACCCGGCAAACGGTAACGGTTGCCCCTACTACACGACTTCCCAGGACCCGAAAACACTGAAGTACAGCGCTGTCCAGCACACTGAAAATTGCTACCTACAGCCCAATAACGTCAACGGATATGCCGTTGGCGGGATACCGGGGAACGGCAATCCCAACTACCAAACCATGGTGTACACATTCCCAGACGGGACTACAACGAACGTGGCCACCGGAGTGATCAAGCCGGGTGCTGCCGACCCGAACGGGCTGGCGATGATGAACACCTACCCCCTACCCAACCAGGACCCCACCAAGCTTGGCGGCTTTAATTACGCCAACGGCATCACGCGATACTCCAACATGTTGCAGTTCCGGGGGCGCATAGATTACAACATCAGCGATTCAACGAAGCTGTATGTCTCTTATAACCATCAGAATGATAACGCCTTGAATAGCCTTGATGTTCTCTGGGGCCCTGGGGGCACGAACAGCTGGGCTGCCCCGACGACGCCCTACCCCACACCCATTGCTGAGAAGAGTCAATCCGATGTTGTCACAGCGAATCTAACCAAGGTCATCAACCCTTCGCTCACCAACGAGGTAATTTTTAGCTACACGTATTTAAACCTCCCGAACAGTTTCAAGGACCCGACCAAAGTGGAGCGCGGGTCGCTCGGTATCAACTACAACATGCTCTTCAGTCACCCGAATCAGCAGAATCTGATCTTCCCCCAGATGACTGGATGGGGCGATGGCATCTCCAACATGCTCAACACCGGATTTGAACTCAACGGCACCGTTTACGCCAAGAAGACTCTTCCGTCCGTGGCCGACAATCTGGTTAAGGTCTGGAAAACTCACACCACCAAATTCGGCTTCTACTGGGAGCGCGCCTGGAACGAACAGCCCGGCAATGGAGCCGTCAACGGTTCCGCCGTATTTAGCAACTGGGGATCCAATGGCACGGGCAATGCGTACGCAGACATGCTCATTGGCCAGACCACGCAGTACTCAGAACTGAACTTCAACGTAGTTCCTGCCTTCCGCTACATCGCTGCGGAGTTCTACGCGACGGATTCCTGGAAGATATCCCGCCGCTTTACCCTTGATTACGGCATGCGCTTCTCGCACCTTGGGCCGTGGTCCGACACCACCGGCTATGGCTTTGCTGCGTGGTATCCGACCCAATACAGTGCTGGCACTGGCGGTTCCGTGAATGGGGCTACTTTCCCGGGCATTCAGTGGAATAAGGTGAACTCCGCCACGCCGCTCTCGGGCTCAGGCAGCCGGTTGTTTTATTACAATCCGCGTGTGGGTATTGCCTGGGATCTCTTTGGTACCGGCAGAACCGTGTTGCGCGGCGGCTACGGCATGTACCATTTCCACGACGAGCAGAACGTGCAGAATGGCGCTTACGGTATAGTCCGGGGATCTTTTTCCTCTCCGACGCTGTGGAGCCCGCAACTTTCCGCGCTTCCCGCCACTTCTGCCGCTACGCCGAGCGGAGTCACGGCCTTGGATCCCACCGATTCCCAGGAGCCGCGAACTCAGAGCTACAGCTTTAGTTTGGACGAGCGTCTGCCGTGGAAGAGCCTCTTGGAGGTCTCGTACGTCGGCAGCAAGTCCGACTACCTGAGCAACTGGAACAACAACTTTGACCAGATCAATGATCTCTCTATCGGGGCGATGTTCAATGCCAGCACTTGCGGCACAAACCATGATCAACCGTGCGGCTGGCAGCCCGGCGGCTACGACACAACCGCTGTAAACAACGCTCGCCCGCTCTATGCTGGTCCTTGCATCGCCGCGAATAATTGTCTCGGCACCCTGAAGATTATCGACCACAAGATGTATTCCAACTACAACAGCCTGCAGGTGACGTGGAATAAACAAGCAGGGCACTTCACTTTCCTCACGAACTACACGTTCAGCAAGGCGCTGGGCATTCGCGGCGAGGGCGGCTCTGCAAGCGGCGACCCAACCAACCTTAGAAACAATTACGGGACGCTCCCCAATAATCGGACCCACATTTTCAACTTTGCCTATGTCTACGAATTTCCCACCCTGGCCAATGCCAACCGGTTCGTGAAAAGCGTAGCGAACGGCTGGCAAATATCTGGCACTGCCCAGTACCAAAGTGGCGTGGACTTGCAGGCGGCCGTCAGCTCGAACTTTAACTATTCGGCATTCATCCCTGCCGGAACCACGTTTATGGGCACGACGACTACCTCAGCCGTGCAAGCGAGCAGTCAAAACGTGCTTGGCAGTCCGGATATCACTCTCATGCCCACACTTACCTGCAATCCAGGCACAGGGCTGAAGGCAAACCAATACATCAACGGTGCCTGCTTCTCTCCGTTTGCCACGCCCGGTCAACAGGGTAGCTATATCTTCCCGACCCTGACTGGCCCGGGATTCTTCGACACCGACCTGTCGCTGTTCAAGAATTTCACGTTTGGCAGCTCCGAGAATAAGAAGCTTCAGTTCCGCTTCACGGGGTATAACTTCCTGAATCATCCGAATCGTACGTTCATCTCAGGAGATTCCGGCTTGAATCTTAACTTTAGTTCAACAGGCACCCTCAATCCGAACTTCGGATACGCTACAAACTCGATTGGCCACCGCATCATGCAGATTATGGTCAGATTCAGCTGGTAATCCATTTCATTTCCTGGATTCTGAGAAAGGGCGGCTGCCAAGCCGCCCTTTTTTTGCTCCCATCGATCGGCACGGCGCCTGGCTTTCTCCCGGTCACACGGAATTGGATGAGTACATGGAGGTCCTTTGGCGCCTCCGCGTTCGTTCTCATCCATTCGGAAAATTCGTGAAGCTTATTCGTGAATAAGGCCAAGAAGTCTTAGCCTGCCACTCAGCCGAGATTTTGCGAGACCCCGGAGGGCCAAGCTGGAAAACTGCTACGTTAGAATCAAGCGATACACGGTGAGCGTCGCAGAGGAAGCGAACAAGAATCCGGAGTTCAGAAAGAGAGCAGAGCCAGGCCGGACGGGGAGAGGGATCGAATTCCACTCGGTCTCGCGGTGGTTTCGACGGGCCGGTTACGATCTATCGCGGTCGAGACCGGGAATACTCACTTCGCCAATCTAAGGTTCGTACATTCACAGACTTTGGCAAGTTACGCGTCGTGCCGCAAGATGATCTCGCGCGCCTTGGACAATCTCAAAAAAAGGCATTACAAATCGCGTGCAAGAGAGCTGGTCTCCAACGAATCGATTGGCATTCCCTCCGTCACACGCACGGCACATTGTTGCATTCGCAAGGAACTCCTTTGAAGGTTGCACAGGCTCAGCTTGGACATTCACACATGGCGACAACTCTGGACATCTATACACACGCCAGTGGGAGTGCACAAAGAGACGCTGTGAACCTGCTTGAAGAGCAATTGTTCCCAAATGTTCCCAAGCTGGAGAGTTGCGGAAGTATCGCGGAAACAGAAAGCCAGTTAGTTCAGTAAGTTAGTGGTCGGGGCGCCCGGATTTGAACCGGGGGCCTCCTGCGCCCAAGGCAGGCGCGCTACCAGGCTGCGCTACGCCCCGACAAGAACTGCTTCATTCATTCTAAAGCACTTTCCAACGTTACTCCTAATCGCTACGACTAGCTTTAGCTCCGACTGTGCACGAACTGTGCACGAATGAGCTATTGCAGCATGGCCGTGCACGATCCCGGCGTGCCCTGCGCCGGCATCTCGCTGGCCTGGCGGTTCATTTTCTCCAGAGCTTCACGCTTCATTTGCAATTTCATCTGAGAATACTTCTTGAAGACTTGCGCGTCACCCTGGCGAAGCATCTGCGTTACCCACTCGTCAGCTACGCCTCCAGCGCTTAACCGAGTCGCATAGGTTGAGCGGAGGTCATAGATTCGGAAGTAGGGAACTTTGGCGCGAGCCAGTGTTCTTTGCCAGGTCCTCCGCACGGTTTTGTGGTGTTCCGCGGGATTTGGAGCACTTGGAAAGAGAAACGGTCCGTCGCCAGAAATGGCCATCTGACGTTGGAATGCCTGGATGGCCAAAAGTGTTAGGGGAACCTCTGCGATTCCGTTGGGGGTTTTCGAGTCAGGTATCCAGACAACCGCATTGGCCAAATCTACGTTCTCTTTTCTCATGGGCATAAGCTCTTTGTAGATTCGTAGGCCAGTCTCGGTAATGATTCGAACGATGTTGGCAAGGTAGTTCGGACCATGAGACTCGATTCGCAGTTGCTCGGACCAGGTAACGTAGTGAGGACGAAACAACCCTTTGACTACTACAGGGAATTCCACGCCAGCGCAGGGATTGCATAGCAGGAATTTCTTCCGGACTGCGACATTCAGCATGCGTCGCAGCACGCGAAATTCCTGATGCACTGTCGTGGGTTTCAATAGAGTGGTTTCTCTGTACCCCTCGGAGGTCTTGATTCGGACACGACGACGAAGTCGATCTCTCAGATAGAGCTCGATCGAATCCGCCGTAACATCCACAAGCGGACGTGTGCCAAACGCCGACTTGAGATGTTTCGCGCAGCGATTATTTGTGGCATGGGTTTTCTCCGCGCGCACGGGCGGCTTGGAATAGTTTTCCAAGAAAAAATCCGCCCATTGACCGTAACTCAAGATTTCTCCTTTCTTCACTACGTCAAGAATGTTGTCGTCCCTGGCTTGAAGTCGCTCGCGCAACTTCGTTTGTGCGAGTTGCCAGTCCGCGGTATGGGTTGATTCGCGCCGGGGTAAGCCGCTGCGGTCCCAGTATCGAATCCACCAAATTGCGGTCCCTTTCCGCGGATAGACGACCCCATCGTATTTACGTGCTCTAGGCATTCTCCATCTCCTGTTTGAAGGAAGCGCGGAATGTTTCCAGATCCGATTTGAGAAATCGGATATTGCGACCCATTACGCGGAGATGGGGAATCTGCTTTCGCTCAACCCAAAGATACACAGATTGTGGACTCACGCCAAGATACTTTGCCGCCTCTCTTACTGTCAGCGGGCATTCTTCTGAGCGAAGAGCGGTGCCTTCGTTAGGCTCAAGGAGCGCGCGTTGATTCATGGCAGACCGCCCTGTTTATTATTCGATTTATTTGTCGACGGAAAAGGAGTGTCCTTGCCTAACGCATCGGAGGTACTTGCTATGGCTAATTTGGCTTTTGAGATACTTCTGAATTGAATGCGCGAGAAGGCAGTGGCAGTTGGTCGTCTGTGCCGCCAGGCACTTCTTGCTTGGCAGTTTCTAAGTCTTCTTCTCTCGGCTGTGGCTCGTTCTTCCCCTTCGAAAATTGAGAATCTAGATGGTTTTCCAGATCGTGAGATTCGCTGTGTGGATCGATCGTCCCCAAACGTGCCGCGTGAGATCACGTAGGACTGGTGGAAGTAGGGGTTAACGGGAGGGCGCGAGGCATGCCGTCTTGACGACGCTGTGTTCTCGCGCATGTCGAGTTGTGTCGGTGCGTCCTTCATTGTGCTACACGGTCTCTTTGAGTCCGCCTCCCTCGAATTCGTGAATCTTTCCCTCGCTCGGCTGTTGGCCTAGCCAAGCTTTGAACTCATCATCGCGTTTGAACAAAACTTTCAACGCCTCCGTTATGACGTAGGACGGAGTGGAGTCGATGAACTTCGCATACTGATCGAGCTGCGTTTTCACCGACTCCTCCACTCGCGCCTGAATCGTTACCGACTTTGGTTGTTTGGGTGGTGCCTTAATGATTGCCATGCTTTCTTTTTGTTCCTCCTTGACGGTTTTGTCTTACATCCTGCAATGCGGCTTGTCTTCTCCGACTCCTGCACGCGGCCAAAACACGGTCACCGTTCCTCGGTGACGGGCGGGAGCGACCCCACCGAACTTTGGGCGGCTGAAAGGCGTCCAAAGTGGGGTCGCTCCCGCCCATCTTAGTGTTTTGGCCGCGTCCCCATTCTTGCCTTGGCCTCACGCATCTGGTCATTTCTCCATAGCTTTATCCACTCCTGCAGCGAAAGCTGACCCGAACGATCCCCCGAACGTTCCCTCATGGCTGTTCTTCACTTCGACTGCCATTCTTGGCGTTGTGTTCCGCTTCGGAGTCGCTTCGAATAAGCCAATCTGTCCGTCCACCAGCTCGCTTTCGAAGATCACTTTGCTTGGTGGTGCCAGATCTTGAATCTCAGAGCGGACGTAGTCGTCCGATACGATGCCGTCTCGCCAACTTGGATAGAGTCTCTGGCACCGATGACGGGCGTAGCGCTTGTCCGAGAGATGGAGGAACTCCATGTCGTCGGTTGTGAGCTTCCCGTATTTCCGCTCGTCCCACAGTTTCTGGAGCCGGAAATAGCGGAGGATTTCGCCGCCCGGGTCTTTCTTTGGAGGGCGTCCGGCGGTCGCCAGAAAGGTTTTCCGAGCAATCTCGAACTGCGTTCGACGAGGCGAAATATAGACGAGCCGCACCTCGGGAAGCGCTTCGAAAAGACTTCCATAAGCCAGCAGATGGGTCTTGAAACTGTCCAGGATGCCAAGTCCGGGATCGACAAAGGTGAAGGTAACCACAGGGGAAGAGAGAGCGCCGGAAGAGAGGAACATGGGGAACTTGTCCACAAAATAGCGCTCGGTCGTTCGGTTGTGAACGGCTCCGGAGTAACGCTTTCTGGGCAAGAGTTCTTTCGGGAGGTCCAGCTGCTGGCAGAAGTAGTTCAGTTTGTCGTCCTCGGTTTCGAGGTATTCGTACTGCAAGTGCGCCAGGACGAAGTCCAGGGCAACGAGCCGGGTGCGAATGTGTTCGAGCGAATGGGCACGACGGTTGCGAAGGTTTTCCCGGTCGATCGCCCGGTACACGATGCGGGAGAATAGGTGGTACACGAGACCGTTGCGGAGAAAGGAGCGGGCTGTGGCGTGGCCTTTGCCAAGCAGTTTTTGGGAGAAGGTCATGCTCTTGTCCCCGCTCTTGGTTCCCGTGAACTGGAGAAACTGGCGCATGGAGAAGTACCCGGAATGTGTGGCCACGAGGTAGAGAAAGCGAGCCTCGTCTTCGGTGTAGCCGAGGCTGCCAAGGTTGGCGAGACTGGATTCAGGAAAGTTCATAGGCTAAAGATGACGGTGTTCAATTCGCGTTCATCCCGAATGCGCCGCAAGCGGTCGGCCTCGCCACGCCGGGCGTAGATCTGGAAGCCGGCGCGAGCTTTGGCTGCCAGTCCGCGGGGACGGTAATGCTCGGTCGCGAGTTCCACGTCTCTCGTGTAAATCTCCATGTCGGGGTCGTTCGCGTATTCGAGCCGCATATCGGGGATCTGGATTTCCTGGTTGACGACTTTGAGTCCATGCCGCCGGGCGATTGCCGCTTTCACCGTTTCCGGGCACTTGCTCTGGTTCTGGTCTTTCCAGGTTTGGGCCAGATCGGCGTAGAGATCGCGTTTGATCTCGTAGTCCAACTTGACGCGGACGACTTTACCGCCGCGGCCTTCGATTTCATCGCTGACCTTGTGATAAAGGCGGTAGAGCTCGGCGTCGTGGAAGGCTTCTTTGGGTTTCTTGAGGCCGTGGTAGGTGACCTGGTCAGCACGAAGGAATCGGCTGTAGGAGAGAGCCCGATGGCCTTCCTTGGTAAGCGTCACAGCGCGAACCGGGGAAAGGTCGGAATCCATGATGGAAGTCTGTTTCACAAGCTCCTGGCGGCTCAGGTTCGCAAGATCGTTTTGCAGGCGAGAGGAGTCGCCGTTGTAGGCGAATTGGGCGAGATCACTGGTGGCCACGACGCGAAACTTGCCGACCTCGGTCAAGGCGTGCATCTCGGAATCGCGCAGCTGGTAGGTCCGGTTGCGATCCACATAGTTCGCGCGGCTGGTTCGAGCGAGGACCAGCTGGACCCGCTCTTCGCGAGGTAGAGGGGGACGATTGCCGCCAGCGGCTCCGCGGGCTTCCCGGTCACGCTGATCGGCCCGTTCCTCTTCACCGCGAATTCTTTCCAGCCTCCTGACGGTGTCCCAGCCGGCGCGACTGTTCGATTCGGGACCGTGGCTCACGTCGCGCTCGGGGCCGTGGAAGTCGTCGATTTCAGGTCCGTCAAAACCTCGAGACATGGCATGGCTCCTTGACTGCAACCATAAGGAAGGGCAAGAAGCTGACTAGACTGAGGGGCAGTTTCCCCTCAGTTCAAAGAAAGCAACGGAGTAGCCCCCTACTATCTAAGAGGCCCAGTTTTAGGAGAAACCTCATCGACTAATTTCTCGGGAAGGCCTTTTTTTTGGAGCCTTCGATACCCCTATACTCCAGGGGCCTTGAAAAAGGAAAACGTCAACGAGAATCTTGGGAAGGGGCGGCTGTCAATCATGCAGTTTTCGCCATTCGATCGTCTATTCTCAATAGAATGAGCTTTTTAGCAGGATTTGCTGAACTTGGGAGACCGGCCTTCTCATCTGGTTAGTTACTGGAGATGTGAAGTAGCACTTTTACGATAACGGCGTTTGGACGCTGCGGGTGACGTATCCTGGGCCACATCCAGGCTACTCAACCCGAATCTGCTTCGGTTTATCAGCGATAATCTCCGGCAATCCATCATACGCAGTGATTTTCCCGGTGACGCAAATCTTCTTGTCTTTGAAATCTTCTGGAGATTTGAATTTACTGCGATTTTAGTTCAGTTCAGGGCTCATCGCGGCCTCCAATGAAGTCTTATTGGAGGTCTTATTGTTTGTATTCGTGATGTTAAGGAGGGGAGCGATGAGGCGATGGGACCGGCTATTGGATTCCTACATGGAGGAATACCGGGCGAGGGGAGTCAGTCCGCAGACGATTGCGTACACGGAAGCTCGGTTGAATAAGTGGGGGCGGTGGCTCAAGGGCCAGCGCCCCAGGATTGGGATCGAGGAGATTGATTCGGAGATGCTGACGCAGTACATCGGGAAGCGTGCCAGTTTTCGTTCCAAGGCGACGGTATCTGCCACTCTGAGTTCGATGAGGGGATTCGGCGACTACCTGGTGCGCCAAGGGTTCTGGAAGATCAACCCACTGCGATGGATGAAAGGTCCCAAGGTCACACCATACAGTCGATTGCCGAAGCGGATTGATCGCTCGCATATGGAGGCGATGTGGCGCGAAGCGGCGAAGCGCCATGGTAACTACAGTGCGCATTTGTGGGTGACGGTGCTGGCGATGCTTTACGGCAGTGGGCTTCGGCGCGGCGAGCTCGAGCGGCTGAATCTGGAACACTTTGATCGCGTCGAAGGAACGTTGCGGATCGATGGACGCAAGACAGGTCAAGAACGTTGTGTGCCATTGCCGGAGATGGTGTTGCGCTGTCTCGAAGCGTACCTTCCACTTCGTCACAACCAGTTGGAAGCGGCAGGAAGTTGTAGTGAGCCCGCCTTGCTGGTGAGTCGTGTGGGCCAGCGTCTATCGGGCATGTCGATCAGTCATGGGATTCACGCGATCGCACATCGTGCGCAGGTTCCGATGCACAGTCTTCATCAGTTTCGACATAGTTGCGCTTCTGACCTCCTGGAAGCAGGAGTGCATCTGGCGGAAGTGCAACGCATTTTGGGGCATTGCATTATCCAGACCACCGTGCGTTACACACACATCGCCGATCCGCAGCGCCGTGCCGCGATGACGCTACATCCCATTAACGATTGGCTCTCGGAACGGAGGGGGATCGCATGAAAACAGCGAAGAAAGCCGCCACCATGGACCCGCTGATCGAGGGTTATTTAGGTTATCTCGATAAAGTTGGACGCAAGGTGCCGCGCACGATTGTGGATGTTCGTTGCACCTTGCGCCGCGCCATCTTGGGACTCGAAAAAGTGCGCCCAGGCGTGGAGCTGTGGCACCTCAAGCTGGAAGATTATTTGCACTGGCTGGAAGCGGAGCGGCAGTGTGGCTGCACCGAGAGCAGCCTGGCGAAGTATCTGAGCCACGTGCGAGGACTGCTCGATTACGCATGGCGCAGTGGCCGCACGGAACGCAACGTTCTCGATGGGTTCAACCTCCAGCATACTGTGCGCCGCGAAGAACCAAGGTCGCTGAGCTTGGAAGAAGCGGAACGACTTGTAAAAGCCACGGAAGCACCCGGGCCGTCAGCTCGACGCGATCGCTTGATCGTTTTGCTGCTCTACGGCTGCGGGTTACGCACTCACGAACTGTGCGCGCTTGACGTGGCGCATGTAAATCGTGAGCGCCACGAACTCCTGGTCTTGACAGCGAAGGGCGACCGGCCGCGTGTGGTTCCTATTCCAGAGGCGATATACACGGAACTGCTTGCCTATCTGCTGGAGCGCGGAAAACGTGGCCCATTGTTTCGTACGAACATTCGTAAACGGCGACTGCGCGTAAAGGACGTATGCACGGTTGTCAGCTCTGCGGCGGCACGAGCTGATTTGTCCGCCGACATCACACCGCGAACGCTACGGCACAGCTTCGCTACGCATTTGATGGATCGCGGCGTCGATCTTGCCGTCATTGCCTCCTTGATGGGACATCGCAGTCCACAGGAGACCGGCGTCTATCTCCATGTCTTACCGGGACGGCCACAGGCCGCTGTGCGTACTCTGCCGATAGGAGGTCGCTCATGAAATGGTCATTCTGGATCGAGCTCTACATCCGCACCCATTGCGTCGCGCGAGGATTACGCCCGCTCACACTGTCGGCATATGAAGACGCCCTGAAGCAGTTCCATGAATGGGTGCGCGTCCTGCGCGATGACCTTGCTCCGGATCAGATTAAATCACGGGATGTACTCGCCTATGTACAACATTTGCGCGAAGTGCGCGGCAACGGCGATTCATCCGTAAATCGCGCCGTGGTTATCCTTCGCCGTTTTTATTGCGCGATGGTAGCCATGGGATACCTCAACCATGCGGCCAACCCCTTGGTCGGATTTCCTTCGATCAAAGCCGTACCTTGAAAACTGCCGGTCGCACTTTCCTCCGAACAGGTCAGCCGACTGTTGACCGAACCTGAGGAAGATACCGTGATCGGCCTGCGGGATCGCGCTTTGCTGGCCTTGCTCTACGGTACCGGCATCCGTGCATCCGAATGTTCTTCACTCTGCAACGGACAGGTCGATCTCAGTCAACTCACCATCCGTGTACGAGGCAAGGGTGGTCATGAACGCGTGATTCCGTTGAACCCGCAACTCGCGGAAGTGCTGCGAATCTACGCACAGGCTCGCGGGCTGGCTCTTCCGACCGCATCGTTTTTCCGCTCGCGTTTCGGCCGTTCGCTCTGCCGCGGCAGTATTTATGAGCGCGTACGCACCTGGGGACAACGCAGCCGCGTCGGCATCATTCTCTCACCTCATCGCATGAGGCACACCTTTGCCACTCACTTGGTGCGCGCCGGCGTTGGCCTCGTGACCATTCGCGATCTTCTTGGTCATCGGCTGATCACCAGCACCCAGATTTATTTGCATGTCACCGCGGACGATCTCCGCGCCGCAGCCGCACGTCATCCCATCAGCAAGTTGCTCGATACCGTGAAGCACCTGATTGCCGTCGGACCATTGCCGTTTCAAAGGCCACGGCCGATTTTTGGCGCCGGATAGCTAGCTATCCGCTCTCCTCTACACTTCCTACAACAGATCTTTTGAGGCACACTGATTCTTCGGTGAAGGATCTCTCTGCCGAGACGAGTCCTTTGACACATCGACAGCTTTGGTACTTGGCACCTTGGTGATCGAAGAGTAGTATCTAGGCCAATGCCAGCCTCGCGCAGACCACCAAAACCGCTTATCGGGATAGTTGTTCGAATGAGGCTGGTACCGTGACCGAGCCCCAGACTCGAACTAAATACAGTTACGATTCAGCCTCAGGCTGTTCCGGCACTTACTCGGGCGATCTCGTCAAGAAGGTGGACGCCGTGGGCAACGTGACCTGTTTCACCTATGACGGGCTCCACCGCCGCTTGAGCGTCACCTATCCTTCCGGAAGCTACGCCTCCGTGACCGCCAGCAAGTACTTCGTCTACGACTCCGCCACCGTAAACGGCGCAAATATGGCAAACGCAAAAGGGAGGCTCGCCGAAGCCTATACCTGCACCACTTGCCCGGGCACCAAGCTTACGGATATCGGCTACGAATACACCTCTCGTGGCGAAGTCTCTGACGTCTTCGAGATGACTCCGCACACGAGCCCATCCTACTACCACGTTTCGCAAACTTATTGGGTACACGGCGCGCCGCTGCAGTTAAGTGCCCTCTATAATGGCAGTTCGATCACCGGCCTGCCCACAATCAGCTACGGAGGAACGATTGGTTCGACCGTAGGCCTCGATGGCGAAGGCCGCATCACCCAGGTAACGGCAGGTTCGGGACAAAACCCGGTCACCGGCGTCATATACAACGATGGAAGCCTTCCAACTCAGGTGAACTTCGGCTCCGGTGACAACGACATTTTCGCCTACGACTCCAACACCCTACGCATGACGCAGTTCAAATTCAATGTCGGGACGCAATCCAAATATCTGAATGGCGCTCTCACCTGGAACGCCAACTCCTCGCTCAGCCAGCTCGCCATTAACGATCAGTACAACAGTTCCGATACACAAACCTGTAATTACACGCACGATGATCTCGCGCGCGTCGCCACCGCCAACTGTGGCACCGCCGCGAACCAGAGCTTTAGCTACGACGCGTTTGGAAACATTAGCGAATCTGGCAGTCCCTACAGTTTTCAACCTACTTACACCACGAATCCTCCAACCAATCGCTTCGCAACAATCCCCGGAACCACCCCGTCCTACGACGCCAACGGGAACGTTCTAAGCGACGGCAACCACGCGTACGCTTGGGACTCCGACGGCAACTCTATCGCAGTCGACTCTGTCAGCTTGACGTTTGACGCTATGGATCGCATGGTTGAGCAAAACCGCTCGGGGACCTACACGCAAGTCGTGTACGGCCCCGGTGGTGGTAAACTGGCGCTCATGAACGGCTCATCGTTGACCAAAGCGCTTGTGCCGCTTCCCGGCCAAGCCACAGCGGTGTACACCAGCAGTGGTCTCGACCACTATCGCCATTCCGACTGGCTCGGCAGCGCCCGATTGACTTCCTCTCCCTCACAGTCCTATATCTCAAGCGTGGCCTATGCCCCCTTTGGCGAAACTTACGCATCTTACGGCACTACGGATATCTCTTTCACCAGGCAAAATCCCGACACCGTCTCCTCTGACTACGATTTCCTCTACCGCCCATACAGCACGCAGGGCCGCTGGCCCACGCCCGATCCCTCCGGCCTCAGCGCTGTCGACCCCACGAACCCCCAATCCTGGAACCGCTACCCGTATGTGCTCAACGCTCCCCTCGCTTTTGTGGACCCTAACGGCCTCGATACTACCTGCCTGGAGAGTGGTAGCGGTGGCAGTGGTTACAACGGTCCGAGTACGAATGGATTCGGCATGTGTACAAACGTCACTCCGTCCGGGCCTGACGGGGGGTTTTATTGCTATGGAGGTGGACTCTGCCCAGGGGCCAACGGGGTCCCTAGCATCTATGATGCGCAGTACAGCGGCCCTCCACCTACCGGGCAGTCTTTCCAGAGTGGGGCTTGGCAGAGTGCTGATGCCTTTCTTACGCTGCAAACGTCATCCGTGTGGAATACGCCAGTCCCCACGGGCGTTTTGAATTACAACCCGAATCAAGGATACTACGGCGGTGAGATCGACCTCGGTTTCGTCATCTTGATCAAAGCATTCAGCAAGAATCCTCCCTCCACTAGCGGTAAGTCCTTCTTCACGGACTGGCTGTCAAAGGGGGCGGCGGGCGGGCATTTTTCCTTCCTGGGCAAAAACCCGCCGGGGGCCGGGCTTTACATCTCCCCGGGCCCAAATCTAGCGGTCGCGGCCTGCAGCACTGTGGCCAGCCAGGTGATGGGCCCGTGGGTAAAAGCGCTTCAGGGTTCGCTAAAAGCCAATCCGGGACAGCAACCGCCTTCAGGGATCGCGGGTTCGTCCAACTTGTTTTCATGCGGCATTTGACGAGTGCGAACGAAATTATCAAACGCGGAGGTTCACCGGGGAAACTTGGGCCCCAGCGGACGACGGTGAAGGTACGCCAAGGTTGTGGGGTGATTTTTTTTGCAGCGACTTTGTGCGCGCTAGGCTTGGCCGCACAGACTCGAAAGACCCCTAGTAGTGCTCCGCGCTCCCCAGCCCAGGAGCCTCTGATAAGGGTGGAGTCGAACTTAGTACGCGTTCCGGTATTCGTCTATTTCAAGTACGGCCTGGAGCGCGCGTCGACCGAACAGGAGAGTCGGTGTCTCGCGGACGAATCATCGGGATTTCTTGTTTTGAGTCCGCAGGAGCCTTTCTTACCGAGAGAATGCGATCATCGTGAAGTCAAGAACCTAACCTTGGAGGATTTCCGCCTTTTCGAAGAGGGCGAACCCCAGAAGATTCAGTCTCTAGAGAGAGAACGGTGGTTACTGCTCATCCGGGATAACCGGACCTGGCACAACGAAATCTCTGACACGCGGAATGGGGTCTGGAGTACCACGGATCTTGCGGATTCGTTCCAACCCTGGGACGATAATCGTGAAAATTACACCCTGGGATTTGTTCCAGCCCGCTCCAAAGAGGGATGCCATCAAATTCGAGTAGAGGTTCGTCGTCCCGAGGCGCGCGTTCTCGCTAGAGAAGCGTACTGCGCCGGGCAAACTCCATCAGATATCCTAAACGGCACTAGAGCAGGGGAGGAACTGCAACTCGACTTAGCCAAAGACGAGCGCGCCAAGCTTGCGCTGTTTGTTCAAGCAGGAACATTTCGTGGCGGAACCGCCCGGCCGCTTGTGGATGTCGTGCTGGAGTTTTCGTGGAGTCAGCTAAGTCACTATTGGGAGCAGCAAACCGGAAAGATTGAGGCCAATATCGGGGTTTTAGGAGCCGTCTACGCTAAAGATGGAAAACTGGTTACCCGGTTTAGTGATCTCCTTTGGCCCTCGTATTGGCCCGCGATAATCATCGACCACGCCACCCAATACGCGCTGGATGCGCTGGATCTGGATGGAGTAGGGGTTTCCCTGTCTCGATGGGATGCTGCGTGGCTGCCGACGCGCTACGAGACGCAATTTGACTTGCCCCCGGGAGAATACGAGCTTCGAGTGGTGCTCAGCGACGGAAAAAGGTTCGGGCGAGCAAAAGTACCGCTAGTTATCGAAAACTACGTCGGCGATTCGTTAGGCTTAGGCTCCGTCTTCTTGTGCAACCGCTTTCGCGACGCCCATGCCGCCGCCGTTGAAACTGGGGCCGCGAATTTTGCTCCGCAGTACGTGCCGCTAGTGAGCAAGGGCGTTCGAGTTACGCCCGCGGGCGACACGCGGTTCGGGCCAGATACCCAGCTTTCTTCTTATTTTGAAATCTATGAACCAGCCGTTGCGGTCGAACCAGCGCCACGAATTCAGGCGCACCTACGAATCGTTAACACTAGAGATGGCACGATCGTGAAGGACTTCCCGCCCGTGGATGCCGCGCCCTACGCGCAGCCGGGAAACACCACGGTCCCCATTGCCCGCGAGATCCCGATTTCGACCTTGGCTAAAGGAGATTACCGGTTGGAAGTCCAAGCGTCCGATTCCGCTGGACGAAGCACGCCTTGGCGAGCTGCAAACTTCACGATCACTGATAAGAAATAGGAAGTCTGAAACCCCTCGTTCTTCCTCCCGTTGATCTGCCCCCGCAGTCCCCGCCCAGGATCATACGACACTCAAATCTGGTGACGAGCTAGCCCTACTTCCCTAACCCATTTTCTCAAACGGCTTCCGTCAGCGTTAGCCCAACTTCCGCAGTTGCGTGAATAAAGTCTTTGGAATCAATGTGGATACCGGAAAGTTTCCACTACATTTGTGCCGGTTCTAGCGCGGTGGGCAGCCGCATACCGAGACGTTGCAACAGGATCCGTTGGTGCTCGGTCGGTTGACTGATGCAGCGCTTCCGTAGCTCCACACCACTGCGCGTGGGCAACACCACATCGACCAACGTAATCTCCGAGAGCTCTTCAAACACCTGCCGCGGACTGTCCGCGGGTTTACTCGCGATGGCGATTAGCTTCAAACTGAGTTTTATTTGGGCTCCCGCGCTATGGTACCCCCCAACGTTTGTGGGGCATCTCGTTTTGTCGTTGTGTTCGGAGCGCTCTGCCGTAACAACCGCAAGGAATCAGCACAGACTTTTACCCGGTAAATTGCGGCGCGCTAACTCTGGTTAGTTTGATTACCGGTAACTTGAAAATCTACCGATTACGACAAATCAGGAGCTAAGGCTTCACTGGAGCGGTTTGCATTCCCAGATCACTCCGCGTTCATCACTCAGCACAGCAAATCCGTTCTTGTCCTGCACTGTGCATCTCGCGCCCTAGGATTTTCTTGGACACCGAATTGTGATGAAAATGAGTCAAAGATCACGAGGAGGTGTGTATGAGCAAGGAACGAGAACCAGCTTCGGGAGCCACGGAGGGAGCCCGCAGGGCGAC
>Ga0209166_10000710_pt1 | contig 32862 bp, 25 predicted proteins | sample Coa_R1_3_FD_187151 | JGI IMG/M metagenome (GOLD analysis project Ga0209166, IMG submission 187151) | Surface soil microbial communities from Centralia Pennsylvania, which are recovering from an underground coalmine fire - Coalmine... | ecosystem: Environmental > Terrestrial > Soil >...
CTCAACGACCCGGCGGAGAAGGAGCGATCATGGCAGCGTTATCACGAGATTTGCCGCTTCGCCCAGTCGCGGAATTGCCGTCATCGCCAGATTTGCCTGCATTTTGGCGAAACGCCAAAGTGGAGTTCCTGCGCAGCCTGTGATGTATGCGCATCCGTGCCTGATTGGCTTTTACCGAGCAGCACGGCCCCGCGGCAGGCGGACCAAAAGAATGTATCGTCGGTCACCGGCAGTGCGCGATATTCGCAGCCGGGGGCGCAACCTGCTGTTCCCGAAGGCAACAGCGAACTGCGCGAATATCTCCGCATGTGGCGGCGCGATGTGGCGAAAAAGTTGGGCATTCCTGCTTTCGTCGTGATGCACGACACATCACTCGAAGAGTTGTGCCGGGTGATGCCCGATTCGCTTGCCGCTATCCGCCGGATTCACGGCTTTGGAGAGCGCAAAACCGAGTCCTATGGGCGCGAGATTCTGGCTGCGATCAGCCTTTTCCGGCAGGGCGCCCGCGCTCCTAAAGCAACAACAGAGAAAAAGGTGCCTGCCCGCGAGCAAACCCTCAAACTGGCTGCGCAGGGCAAGACCCTTGAGGAGATCGCGAAGATACGCGGACGCCAACTCGCCAGCGTTGTTGAATTGGTTGCTTCCATGGTGGAAGGCGGAGAGATGGCCTTCCAGCCCAGATGGGTTGGTGCGGAGAAATACACCGAGATTGAAAAAGCTTGCGCCCAATACGGCGTGGAGCGCCTCAAGCCACTTAAAGACGCTTTGCCGCCTGAGATAACGTTTGATGAGATCAGGCTGGTGGTAGCGCAATTACGCTACGAGCAAGCAAGGCACGGAAGCGCAACCCTACGTTAGTAAAATAGCCTCGCCGGCAAAGGAGAGCGTTGCATGGATCTAGGCCGTGATCTGGAAATCATTTCGATGCAAGAGCGGGAGCTACAATTGCAGCAATTCAATGCCGACGTCGCGTGGCAACTAGGACTCCGCTTGCGGGAATTCGCTTTGTCTCGCAAAATCTCCATCGTGATTGACGTGCGCCGCTTTGGTGAGCCGCTCTTCTATAGCGCAATGCCGGGAACGTCACCGAATAATTTTGAATGGGTACGCAGGAAGAACAACATTGTGGCACGATTTTATCGCAGCTCTTACGCCATAGGTCTGAGCATGCAGCACCAAAACAGAAGCCTTTACGAGCACTATGGCCTCTCTCCGGAGCACTATAAGGCCCACGGCGGATCATTCCCACTGACGGTTGCCGGCGCCGGCGTAATCGGCAGTGTGACAGTCTCCGGCCTTCCTGAGCGTGCCGATCATGAGCTTGTAGTGGAAGCGCTATGTGAACAGCTCGGCCACGACTATGCGCCCCTGGCGCTTCCGATAGCAACGTGACCACCGAGCCTGCATTGCCTGGGTCAGCCGCCGAAAAACTTTGAGCAATGCGAAACGTGGCCAAAATGGTGCGGCTCGTGATTCGTGGTCGCTGGCTGTATTTCCTGGCCGGAAGGCTAAATCCGTCGTGAAATTAGCTTGGTGAGCCTGGGAAGGCTCCCAAAGCAATATATAGTTCAACGAACCTTGTTTTGCCACAGGTTAGAACAGAACTTTGCAAGTCTCGATGGGTTTAGACTCTCGCATTTGCATCCAGTTCCAGGCGGTGCTCACGCTGTGCTGCAGGGAACGAGTGGCCTTCCAATGAAGGATCTGCTGGGCCCGGGCCGGATCGGCCACCAGTAGCGCGGGGTCCCCGGCGCGTCGCGGTGCAATGCGCGTAGGTACTTTGCCGGCAATGTTTTCTACCGCGCGTAATACTTCTTTGACGGAGTGCCCCTCTCCCGTGCCCAGGTTAAGTCCAACAGGCTCTCCTCCCTTGGCTAAATATTCCAGTGCCAAGGCGTGGGCTTCCGCCAGGTCATTGACATGAATGTAATCGCGAATGCAGGTCCCATCGGGAGTCGAGTAATCATTTCCATAGATTTCAAGCTCAGGCCGCGTGCCGGTGGCTGCTTCCAGGGCGAGCGGAATAAGGTGCGTTTCAGGATTGTGCAGTTCGCCAATCTCCCCACTTTCATCGGCGCCGGCGGCATTGAAATAGCGCAAGCTCACAAAACGCAAGCCATAAGCCGCGCTATAGGCTTTCAACGCGTGCTCGAAGAACAACTTGGAAGCGCCGTAGGGATTGACAGGTTCACGAGGGCTCTGTTCCTTGATGGGCACCGTGGCCGGCACTCCATAGACAGCGCATGTAGACGAAAAGACAAAGTAGCGCACCCTGGAATCCACCACGGCATTCAATAATGCGAGCCCAGCCTCAACATTGTTGGCAAAATATTTGCGCGGCTTTTCGCACGATTCGCCAACATAGGCGTGGGCAGCGAAATGCATGACTGCATCGGCCCGCTCAAGGACCGCCGCCAAGGTTGAAGTCTCTGAGATGCTTGCCCGGATAAATGTGAACCCTTTTGAAAGAAAAGCGTGTCCGGTCGAGAGATTGTCATAGATCAGGACTTCATGCCCTCGTTTTTGCAACGCACGAGCGGTATGACTGCCGATGTAACCTGCACCACCAATAACGACGACTCGCATAAGTATTTCCTCACAACACAAGCATTTTCAGAGTTGATGCGATTTTTCTATTTGCGCTTCTTGCTTATAACAAAACTCAACTATGCCGATCCGATTTGCCAGACCGGCCGAACATGCCGCGCTTTTGCCGATCATCCTTCCGTAAGACCGCGCTAAAAACGCCATAAATAGCTCACCTTAACGAAAAATTGCCGTCCGGTTAATCTCGCGGGAGGCCCGGTGTGAAGAAAAGTTCGCGGCATGGTCGAATCAGGTTCAAGGGACAGGTTTTCGTACCCGTCAATGTAACCGGCATAAAGCGCGGTGCCCGGGTTGAGTTGATAGGCCAGAAGAATATTGGTAGCAAGATTTTTGGTCCGGTCCTGTGCGATCAGTGTGGGGTTTGAGAGCACCGCGTCGTAATCGAGAATCCCACGCAAAGAGAGCGCTTTTGTGAACTGATAGTTCACCTTCCAGCGCAGCAGGTGGCTATTAAAGACGCTCTGAAAAGTTTCGCCTGCCACCAGTGTGAAAGGGCGGCGCAGACCAAGGCGGCTATAGATATAGATTTCATCGAGGCGCAGCCGTGGCGTGGGCCGAAGCGTGAAATCGAAGCTTGCCAGGGTTGATTTTCCCAGGAATGGCGTAAGGTTGTTTCCGGGGAAATAATTGATGTCTGTTCCCCGGCTGTAGGTTCCTGAATATCCTAACCATTGCCTGGGCTGGCCCGAAAAGGTAACGCCGTTGCTGAATTTGTGAAAGCCGATGGCATCGAAAAGCTCGTAAGCCTGGTTATGGAAAAATTGGATCTGGGTCGAACCTGCCATGGACATTGTGAAACCGTTTTGCGCGTAGAAATCCTGCAGTTGCTTCTGCCGGTTCCAGTTACCCAGCACGGTCAGCGATGGCCCAAAACTTAGCAGACGCTCGCCCTCGGGCCGCCACAGGTAACTGACGTAGTTGGTGATCTGGCGGATATCTGTCCGCTGGATAAACCCCAACTGGTTTCCGTCAAAATTCGGGCTGCGATCTTCGTAAGAAGTGGAATATGTAAAATGGCGCCCACTGTGTTCAACTTCGGCAAGCCCGGCGACTCCAGCCGTGTGCGAGCCAATCTGGCCGCGTGTCTGGCTATCGGCGAATTGGCCCGTAAACGCCCAATTGGGGTTAAGGTTGAGATGAGTGTCGAAAGAATAGACACGGTTCGATTCGGCGCCGAAATCGCGGCTGGTCACCAGAGCACCCATGTTGGATTGATCGCCTAATTCACGCTGCAGGCGTATGACGCCGATGCCTGCTCGCAGGCCGCGCAAGGGGTCGTCTGCCGGTCGTGGCGCGCCATTTTCCAGGCTAACAATCCCTGGCTCACGATCGTCAATGGCCAATACACCCAGCCCCCAGGGGCCTTGCTTGCCAGTGAGTCGCAGACCAAACTGTGGGTCTTCAATGTGTCTCGAGTAGAACAGATTGATGGGCGTTTGGAAGAAGTCGCTGTTTTCGAGGAAGAAGGGCCGTCGTTCCGGAAAGAAAACTTCAAATCGCTGATCTACTGTGTCGCGGGGATCGTCAGATTCCACCTGGCTGAAATCGGGATTCAGGGTGAGATCAAAGGTCCATGCGTTGTGCAGCGCTATCTTGGCATCGAGCCCGCCGCGCGCTTGATTGTCAGTCAAATAAAGCGGACGCGCAGGATCATCGGTGTTCAGGTTGCGCGCCACTGAGAAAAGGCCATAGGGAATAAGCTGAATGTTTCTTCCCGGAGAAATGGTGCGCAGGCCATCCAGCTTAGCCAGTTGCGGAGTGAGGCCTTCGAGGCGGTCGGTGATGTAAGGGGCGAAGGCTTCTTCATTGGTCCTGACGATGGTGCGACCCAGCGCGATACCCCAGGACTGCACATCGCTTTTTGAAAAACGGAGACTCTTGAAAGGAATCGCTATCCAAATCAGGTAACCGTCGCGGGTCAGCAACCCTCTGGAATACCAGAGAGTATCGAATGTGAGATCGAGATTGGTATCGCCCTGCTGGTTCTCTTCATCATCTGAATTGGATGCCTCATCGCGAAAGATGCCGTCGGTCTGAATGCCAAGTGGATTTACCGCGAAGTAGTAGGCCCGACGGTGATCGTCAAAAGTATCAAGATACACAGAGACTTGGTCGTCTCCTTCCGTGTCATCCCGTTTGGAGAGGTGGGCCCACACTTTGCCGGAGCTCTCTTTGCAGACGAAGACGATATAGAGATTTTTTTCGTCATACGAGAGATAGGCGGTGGTCTCCTGGCTGACGGGCGCACCGTCGCCGGGTTCGCGTTGACGAAACCCGTTGACTTTAGCTTCCGCTTCACGCGGTATGCCGTTTAGAAAATCCTCGAGCCTCGGCGCGCGTGAAACCTTGGGGATCTGAAACACTTGTAGCGGTTCCTGCGCTGCACAAGTGGAAAGATACAGCGACCCGATAAAAACAAACACGACAATCGCTTTCGAAGTCAGGGGCAACTCTCATCTCCGTTACGTTTTTAAAGGACTACGTTTTTTGGAAAACCTGGTGTCCCCAGAGCCACTCATCCTGCCAAACCTCATTCATACCCAGTTCTTTCATCCTCTCGAACGTAGGATCAAAATCTTTGACGATGTGCTGGGGTTTATTGTCGTCTTCCTCCACACCGAATCGCCCAAACAGAAAGCCACCCGGTTTGAGCGTAGTCCAGAGCATTTCGGCGGTTTCAACCGGATCGAACAAATGCTCAAAGACGTCCATCGCTGTTATGAAGTCGAAAGAGTTCTTGGGAAGCTCCATTGTGCTTGTGTCGAAAATGCGCCCCGGTAAATTCCGGAACTCGAAGCGCCAGCGGTCGAAACGAAGCAGGGAAGGACTTATATCCGCGACCGCAACATCGAATCCATGATGGGCAAACAGAATTCCGCCCGATCCGATGCCGGAGCCGAAGTCGAGGTATGCAAGGCCGGGGTGTTGTTGAGCAAACTCCAATGCCACGACGTACGCGAGGGGGGAAACATCCGACTCCAGCGTATGCCACCAGACCAATTCATCCATCATGCCCTGGCTGTCATCGTAGAATTTCTCGACCGCCTTGCGTTCCCTCGCGTTTACACTATGCTCCCATTCGTCCTTCATGCTCTGCGTGGCATGGCAGCACCGTTGCCAGAGTTGTGCGCGATCGAGGACACCGAGATATTCACCCAATTCCCAGACCAGGCTTTCCTTCAAATCAGAATGCCCAGGCAACATCAGGGCTTCCGTCCAGATTTGACGGTATCGATCCAGACGGCGCTCCTGTTCGTAGTAAAACTGCTCTCCTGTGAACTCTTTTTCGTCCACTGTCTGCCAAAGTTCTTTCAATTCGTCGGGCAATAATTTTTGCATAGCGTTTCCCCTCATCCGGCAATGGCCTTTCCATAGGTTATGGGCTGAACTGTTTGTTTTGTGCTGAGATGGTTGCTGCGATTCCGGTCCAGATTGTGGTACGACCGAAGTTCGATTCCCATGGCGGCGATGGCAGTTTGAACCCGTGAATCGCAAAGAGTCTTGACTTCAATCGCCCGTTCATTCAGATACATGGAGTCGAGGTCGCGGCCCAGGCCGGGATGGCATCCCAGCTCTGTCCATCCCGCCTGAAGCCTGGCAAGAACTTTTATCAGTGCCTCGACACTGATGAACTCCGGCAATGGCCAGCCCTCTTCATTCTGGCCATAGAAATCTCCACGGTAACGTATGGTTCTGCTGCAACCACGAAGCGGCACGCCAAGCTGTCGCGAAAGTTTTCCTAAAATAGAACGAGCAGGCCCTGACATATGCATGTGCTGATGAGAGTCAATGTGGGTTGGATCGCGGCCCATCAGCTTCCGGAACGCGTCGAGTTGAAAAGTAGCCTGTTCAAAAACTGCCAGGGAGTCATTTTCGTCTGCCACCCGATAGAGCTGGGTCCATTCGCCATCATGCCGGCAGGCCCATTCTCCCAGATCGAAATGAAGACCGACACTCAATATGGGATGCGCGCGAGCGTATTCGCCGGCTTGCCTGGCCGCCGGCCATCGAACCATGAGGCTGGCGCTGGTGACGATACCCTGCTCGTGCGCCCTGATAATGCCGCGATTGATGCCTGGACTGCGGCCGAAGTCATCGGCGTTCACAATCAGAAACTGTTTGTGATTCTTAGAGCTTGGCACGTGATTCCCCTTCCGTCTCTTTGCGCTGCGAATCAAGCTGCTCCACTCTTCCACCAGCTTGGATAGCCTCTGGCCAGAACACTGTCCCGAATAAGAAGAATTCGTCGCGCAATCTCTCCCGCTTTTTTCTCGCCGAGCGCGGTATAGACCGGCGGATTCAAGATTCGCTGGCAAATCCATTCCGTATTTCGCAGATCGCCGGCGCGACATCCGCGATATAGTTTCTGGCGATGCAATGGCGGATCGAAGTATTTGCGCGTCTGCACGTTTTCTTTCTCCAGGGCGGCGCGTAAGAAGTCACGGGAGACCCCGAATTGTTTTTCGTCAAACAGTATTCCCAGATCTTTTCTGCTGCTGCGATACCCCATCCGAACCCGCTGGAAAGAGACGCCTGGTTCGCTGGCCAGCGTGGATACATATGCATTGGCGATGCGCTCTCGCTTCCCCGATCTTTCATCAATGCCCTTGACGCCTGCCACGCCCACGACCGCCTGGAACTCGGTCATACGGGCATTCAGTCCCATCACCTCGCAATCGTAGCTACCGCCATCGCCATAGTTCCGCGCCAAACGAAGTCGTTGCGCCAGTTCGACGTTGTTGGTCGCCACGATGCCGCCTTCGCCCGCCACCAGCAACTTTGTCGGACTTAGACTGAAGACTTCAGCGTCGCCGCTGCCGCCGACTGGTTTTCCATGAATGGCGGCTCCAAAACCGTGGGCAGCGTCAAAGATTAACTTGATGCCATGCTGCTTTGCGATCGCCTCTAATTCCTCCACAGCCGCCGGATTGCCAAAAATATGCACTGCAAGAATGGCCACGGTTTTGTGCGTAATTGCTTCCCGTACTTTCTGTGGATCGAGGTTAAAGGTATCCTTTTCGCAATCCACGAGTACGGGGGTCAGTCCATTCCACACGGCTGCGTGACCGGAAGCAAAGAAGGTAAAGCTGGGTAGGATGATTTCTCCTTCCTGAAGTCCCAGACAGCGCATGGTCAGCATCAATCCTGACGTGCAGTTAGAAACCGCCACGCATTCGGCAACGCCAAGTTTTTCGGCCGCTATCTCTTCGAAGTGCTGTACAAACCGTCCATTTGTCAGCAGGCCGGAACCCAGCACGTCCAGGAATTGCCGCGAGCAATCCTCATAACATTCCGGAGGCACCTCTGGCCGGACGATGGGCACATACGCATCGAAAAGCGGACGTTCGACGAAAGTATTCGCCCTATGTTGCGCAACTGCGGTGAAGGATTTTGTCATTTTCTACTCCTGTCTCTAGCTGGTTGAGGAATTGGGTTAAGACGGTCTCGGCGCGAAAGTACTCTTCGGCAATAGCGCGCGCCGCCCGGCTATGTTTGTTGTAATCGCACTTAATCGCCTCAAAAGCGGCCACGATTTCTTCCATGGTGTTAAATGAAAAAAGGCCTTCGCCGGTGGGAAAGATGTTGCCAAAAGCCGTGTCTTGCGTGATGACCGGCTTAGCGGCAGCCAGATACGACGCGCTCCGGTCGCTGAACCAGCCGGTGCGCAGCCGGATATTCTGATCTTTGGCAACGGTGAACTCTCCGTCGGAGCCAAGCACGTAATCACGATATGGGAAGATGTGGGTGGTCAAAGGGCACGCTGGCACAACATGCCATCCATGGGAGCGCAACATGGCAATATCCTGTTCCGTAATGGAAGCAAGCGCCAGTTCAACTAGCTGGCCGATATGTTTAGGAAGATCGATGAACTTCAGGAATTCGAGATGTTTGCTCCAGGTATAGCGCTCACCGTTCCACTCAATGTCAAACCCATCGTCAGACTGATTCCAGTTCCCGACGGTAGTGAACCGCAACGGCTGGTGCGAGCCCGTGCCATTTGACGAATTGTTTTCCGGCTGCGTGAACCACTCAAGAATGATTGGATTGCGGGTGGGATGATACTTCACGGGTTGCGGAGGAAGCCCGCAATCGGGCGCCCCGATGTTTTCTGCAAAAATAAAATGATGGGTGTGGTCACTGAGCATCTTGAGCGTGTTGGGATCTCCCATGGCTGCCTGGATTTCGCCTGAGCCAGGGTCGGTCTGAAGGTAGACGCGGATGGGCACCTGCATATGTTCTTCACGCAGCCAAGTTGTGCCCGCAAGGTTGATCACGATATCGGCGGTGCGAAAGAGCTCGGCGAATTGTGTTTCTGAGAGACCATAGATGCGATCTTGTTGTGCGATGGTTCGGTAGGCCCAGCGGTCGGGCATGCCGCACCATTTCATCATGCGGCTGATGTATTCCGCGGTGGCTGAACAAGCCTGTTCCGCCGTGGTTTGTTCATCCGGGAAATATGGCCACTCGCCATTGTCCTCAACGTAATAAATATCGTGCCCCAGACGCCGGAAGCCCTCAAGATAGTACAGCGCCTCCCATACCATCCCCGCAAAAGGGATCCGTCCAAAACCTCCTAGAAGAACGATTCGCATAGCTTATGGTGTCCTTTCCATCGCCTGCAGCTTTCATCAAGATTGCAAGCGAGTTTCGTAAGCGAATTTCTGAGTAGCGATTGCGGCAACCTCTGGTGTCACTTCCGCCGGAGGCCCGTGATTCACCCTTAACAACATGTCGCAATGCTCCAGTGCGGCGGGGCGATGGCTGATCACGAAGCAGGTGCGGCCGCGCATCAGGCGCTCCATGGCTTCGATGATCTCTGCTTCAGTTTTCACGTCAACCGCGCTGGTGGGCTCATCCAAAATCAAGATCGGCGCGCTTTTCAGAAAAGCTCGAGCCAGAGCAATACGCTGGCGTTCGCCTCCGGAAAGCATGGCGCCCCGTTCTCCAACCTGGGTTTTGTATCCTTCCGGCAAAGAAGTGATGAAGTCGTGTGCGTTTGCTGCCTTGGCAGCCGCCAGGATTTCCTGCTCGGTAGCGTGGGGACGGGCATAGGCAATGTTTTCGGCGATGCTCGCCGAAAAGAGCACGGATTCCTGGAAGACCACGCCGAATTGAGCCCGCAATTCAGCGAGCCGATAGTCCCGTAAATCTGTTCCGTCGAGGAGAATACGTCCTGAGGTTGGGTCGTAAAAGCGCGCCATCAAACTGATCAGCGTTGTTTTACCAGCGCCTGTTCTGCCGAAGATTCCTACACGGGTCCCGGCGGGGACGGTAAATGACACTTCGCGCAGAACTTCATGTCCATCGCCATAGTCAAAGCCAACGTTGCAAAATTCGATCTTTCCAGCCGCGCGCTTCAGGGGCCGCGGATGAGATGTTTCAGGAACTTCAGGAATCTGGTCCAGCAATTCGAATACCCGGTGTGCGCTGGCTACATAGGCTTGCATGCTGGCTGCCTGCTGGCTGATGGTCTCCAGCGGACCATACAATTGCGTAAGGTAGGCGAGCACCACGAGCAAGTTACCCAAAGTTACTTTGCCCGCCTCGACATCGCGGATACCGACATACAGCACCAAGCCAGTCCCGGCGGCAATCGTCACATTGACAATCAACCCAAAAGCGCCTTCTGCAAAGGCCAACCGGACACGCGCCCGCAGCCCGTCTGCTGAACGGCGAAGAAAACGGTCCTGTTCAGCATCTTCACGTCCGAAGGCCTTTACCACGCGGAGCGCTGCAAGCGTCTCTTGCACAACTTGCAGTCCGGAACTCTCCATTTCTTTTACGCTGTGATAGCGGCCGCCAACGCGTTTGTCATAAATCCGGGCGTACCAGAACAGGAACGGCGAAACGGCAAGAGCAACCAGGGCGAGTTGCCAGTCGATGCGCACTGTAACGTAGAACATCGTCACCAGCATCGTCAGGTCGGATATGAACGGAAGGAAACCATAGATCATGGTCCACTGAATACAAGGAGCATCATCTTGAATGCGATAGATGGAGTCTGCGGTGCCTTTTCTGTCATGAAAAGAGAGGGAGAGGCGCTGAAGATGATGAAAAATCCGCGCTCTGAAATCCAGCGTCAGCTTCTCCCCAATCTGCGTACGAAACCAATACGAGAGCAGGTAGTGCATCTGGACTACAAAAATGATAAGCACTTCCAGGGCCGCTGCCACCAGCAGCAGGCTCATCCTTGAGCTTTTGATGGAAACGGGAAGCAAAACATTGAGCACCTTCGGAAGCGCAGAGGTGCCAATTACGTTGTCAACTGCTATCTTGAGAGGAAACGGTTTAAGCAGCGCAAGAGGCGTCGCCAGCAGGTCCAGTAGAAAGATTCCGGCGATGTGCGGCCAATAGGGCCGCGCCTGAAGCCAGAGCCGCTTGTAGATGCGCATTGTCGTTTGCCCGCCGGGACGCATTACGCACTCCTCACTATGTTTGCCAGAGGTTCCAATACATAGAGGGGCGCTTCTTCAGCCACATCGTCGCTTTCTGCGCCGCTCCACATGGCCGTGGGCACGTACTCGGGAACAAGTTTTTTCATGTGAGCAACCACTGCCAGTGCATCGCTTCGCGTGATGAGCGTCTTAAGTTCCGCGATCCAGGTTGCAATCACCTCAGGACTTAAGCGCGGTCCCTGAAAGATTTTTATTTTTTCATGATGGGTGGGCAGGTAATCTTCTTCCGCAGTCGTGAACTCCTCAAAGAGTTTTTCTCCCGGCCGCAGTCCAACGTATTGGATCTCGATGTCCTTGTCTGGATCGAACCCCACAAGACGGATCATATTGCGCGCCAAGTCAACAATTCGTATCTGCTCACCCATATCCAGCACGAAGATTTCAGAGCCTTGACCCATGGTTGAAGCCTGCAGAACCAGTTGGACGGCTTCCCGGACTGTCATGAAATAGCGCCGTGCCTCTGGATGAGTAACCGTGACCGGGCCGCCGCCGGCGATCTGTTTTTGGAAAATGGGTACAACACTGCCGTTACTGCCCAAGACGTTGCCAAATCGCACGGAAACGAACCTGGTTCGGCTTCCCATTTCGGCACCCGGCATTCCAGAGACGATTACTTCGGCGATCCGCTTGGTTGCTCCCATCACATTGGTTGGATTTACGGCTTTGTCTGATGAGATCATCAGGAAACTTGAGACCCGGTTTCGAAATGACGCTTGGACTACATTCCATGTCCCCAGAATGTTGTTCTTGGCCGCCTCCAGGACATGGAACTCCATCATGGGGACGTGCTTATAGGCTGCCGCATGAAAAACCGAATCCACCGAATTCCGGCGAAAAACGTCTTCAACACGGCGTCCATCCTGGATATCGCCGATTTCAATGGCGACATCCAGAGCTGGAAATTTTTCGCGAAGTTCAAGGTCAATTTTGAAGAGTTCGCTTTCCGCCTGGTCCAGGGCGACTAGTTTGCGCGGTCCAAAGCGGGCGATCTGAAAGCAGATTTCGGATCCAATTGAGCCCGCTGCTCCAGTCACCAGGACCACGCGGCCGGCAATGGCGGTGCGAATACGGCTTTCATCCAGGTGTACAGGTTCTCGTCCCAGTAAATCATTCAGGGAAATTGAGCGAATCTGCGAACTCAAGAACTTGCTGTTCAGGAGTTCACCGAGAGTCGGAATGGTCTTGCACGGTATGCCGGCGGAGCGGCAATGGGTAAGGACGTCCTGCATCTGGCGTCCCGTGGCCGAGGGCGCCGCGATAATCACCTCTTCGATCCATTGCTGGCGTTTTTTATATTCTTCAACGATGCGCGCGGCATCCGACCCCTTGCCCAGCACGGGTACCCCCAGAAGGTGCGCTCCTGTTTTCTGAGGATCGTCATCCAAAAACCCGGCAACGTGATACCCGAGCCGGAAGTTTCCCCGGATTTCGCGCAGCAGCATCATGCCTGCTTCACCAGCACCGTAGATCAGAATTCTCCTGCACCCGCGCCTGGAGCGCCCGTTGACAAGCCCTTCTTTGTACATGCGCCCGGAAAACCGAATGCCGGCAGTCAGGACAAAGCAGAGCAGGAAGTCAATACAATAGATGGACCAGGGAAAGCCAGGCGAGCCCAACAACTGGTTGAGAACAACAAAGATCAGCGAGCCGGCAGCATTGGCAATCAACAACCGGTTGAGATCAACCCAATCCACAAGCTCCCACCACCAGCGCCAGTGCAGCCGCGTCAAGGCAAAAACCAGCATTTTCACCGGCAAAGCGACCAGGAGCGCGCGCCAGAAAAGAGATGCCTCTTTCCCCGTCCATGCAAAATCGAACTGCAGAAGATCTGCAATGCCCAGCGAGACCGTAATCGCGGCCAGGTGCAACAAACCGTTCTGCAAACGCTGATTCCTTAAAAAAACTTTTCTCATACGCCCATTCCTGGTTCGCTCGCGGAAACATGGGATGAAATGTTTTGATTCATGAAGCTTCCTCGTTTTCCCACAGTGTTCCCATAAATGCAGGGTCGAGTTCGCCTGCGGAAGCGCCAGCTACTTTTGTTTCGGGCTGCGGACCGCTATCCGGCGCCCCATTTTTTCCCAGGGTTGCATTTCGAAGAAGAGTTTCGGCTAATTGTGACTTTTTCTGTTCGAGGGTCCGTAGGAACGCGGCGGTTGCGACGGCGCATTCGCGGAAGATACGGACCGCCAGCAGCAAAGCTATTCCACCCAGCACGGCGCAAGCTATCCATGCCTGGTCGAGAGTTGCTGCGGTGCAGAGCGCAGCGAATATGGCGGAAATCCCAACACCGAAAGGCGGACACCAGGGCCACAAGCGGAAGCGGACCATCTGCTTGCCGGCCCCATGTTCTTCAATCACCATGCGCGTGCGAGTAGCGCCGAGCAGTCCTCCCTTGATTTCCAGGTCCCAGCGGTCGTAGTCACCTCCACGAACGACAACGGCCCCTTCAGTCAGCAGGGAAGTCTCAAGTGACTCGAGCCATACCTCAGCTGGCTGCCACTCCTCGTTCCACAAACTTAGGGTGCGCCAGCGGGGAAGTGCGAGATTTGATCCACGCTTGCGCCATGGAGTAAGGCCATTATTCAAACGGCCGCGCAAGCGCGCCAATGGCTGAAGCAGATGGAGGAAGGTAGTGAGCGCACGCAGCTTGAATCGCTCGAACCAGGAAGTTGACGTGCTTGTAAAAGAGGCCTGTGCCGCGCTCATAACTGCTTCGGTGACTGGAGCGGCGGTGGCCAGCAGCAGTAACGGAAAGGCGAGAAAAAGTGGTTTCCAAAGAAATCCGATCGTTGCGATTGCCGCCAAGGCAGCCACAATCAGATACCACTCCGGCATCAAAGGCAGCGAGGCAAGCAGTCCCGCCGCTGGCGGATAAATGGATTGATAGGGCGCAGTTCCCCATGTGCCCTGGTAAATCCGACTGCGATGCCAGCCCGGCCCGGAAATCAATCCTCGGTTTCCATAAACGCGTCCACCCCAGTTGACATGGCCGGCGGCGTTGTATTTTCCCGGCCATTTGCGCTCGAGGTATGCCTCCGCTTTGCCATAACCCTTCTGTTGTCTCCAATAGGCTCGAACCGAATTGCGGCGGTGATGAAAGACTGCCGCGGCAGGCACAAATCCCAATTTGGCTCCTTGGTGCTGCAACCGCCAACAGAGATCTACATCATCGCCGGCAACGCGAAACTTCGCATCGAACCCGCCAACGGCTTGCAGCGCAGCTTTGCGGAACGCCATGTTGCAGCCCGGAATATGTTCAGCCTCGCGGTCCGAAAGCAAAACATGGATTGGTCCGCCGGGGGAATTAGAAACGCAATCTGCAATCAAGCCATCGCCGGGCGGGGGAATGTTGGGTCCGCCCAGTCCCGCAAACTTGGTGCTGCGAAAAGCGGCCGCATAGTAGGTAAGCCAGTGGGGATCGGGATAGGCATCATCATCCACATACGCAACAATTTCTCCAGTGGCTGCTTTCATGCCGGTATTGCGGGCGGAGCTGAGGCCGCGATTAGGAGTGCTGATGACTCGAGCTCCATAGTCCCGGGCGATGTCGCCGGTCCCATCGGTTGAGCCATCATCCACCACGATTACCTCGAAATTCGGATAATCAAGTTTGCTCAGGGCTTCCAGGCACTCACGAATGGTGCGGCTGCCGTTGTATGAGCACACTACGACCGAGATGCATGGCCACGGCAGATCAGGAGCCAGGGGAACCTCAGCATATGCTTTGGCCACACTCTGCAGGGCCTTTTTAGGACGCCGCCTGCGATCGGTCAGGCCAAAGTCCCAATCCAGGATGTCGTAACCACCGCGATGCCACTCGTCGGTCCAGGCGAAGACAAAAGTTCCGGCACACCCCCCGGCAAATGTCGTGCGCACCAGCCAATCAAGCGATTGGGCCTGGGCTTCCTCTCCATTTCGGCGGCTATCGAGTCCAATCTCGGTCATGATTACCGGCCGGTCGCCCGCAAGGTTGTGAAGGCGCGCAAGGTAAGCGTCATAGCGCTCCTGTGACTCCAGGTAGACGTTGAAACAAACGAGGTCCAGAAATGGAAGGTGCAAATATTCGGTCGAAGGGTAATTCACGTAGGTGAACAAAGCTTGCGGGTCTTCAGCTTTGGCGGCCTGGAAAAGCCGCTGAAGATAACGTTCGATGCGGCGGGTTCCATGCCAGCGTACGACAGGAGCGGGAATTTCATTGCCAATCGTGTAACAAAGCAGAGCAGGATGGTGGGCACAGGCGCGGACTCCAGCCCGCACTCGTTCTTCGATAGCCCGGGGGAGCTTGTGAGTATCCAGGAAAGTGACATGCTGTTCCCAAGGCAGCCCAACCATGACACGGAGGCCATTTCTCAATGCCGCATCGAGCAGCCAGAGGGGCGGTACAGTGTAAGTCCGGACAGCGTTCATGCCATTTGCAGATATCTGGGCAAAGTCTCGCTCAACAGAGTTTGGATCGCCGTACTGATTGCCGTTTTTATCGGGCCGAAAAGGTCCGTAGGTTACGCCTTTGACATAAAATTTCTCGTCACCAAGGAAAAGGAATTTGCCTCTTACCGAAGGACGATCGAATGTCGTGGCTTTTGCTGAAACAGGGTAGACTTCAAGCGTGCTCATTCATGAACCCCGATCGCCAAAATTCCGTATCCGACTAACGTATTCGGCAGTACGACACCCGCTCTATCTCGGGCTGCTACAACTTGCCACTGCCAATTTTTCCCGCGTTGAACTACTGTAGGGAACAGACAAAGAGCCAACCCCGCGGAAATCGGGTTTGCTATAGTGCATAGTCGTCAACTGCAGAGTTGGTTTCTCTGCTCGATTAAACGGGATTCTATAAACCGGGAAATTCCGAAGACAACTGTACTGCTCAACAAAGGGAGAGTACCTTCCTGTCCGTTCCGTACAGCAAACAAAAATCAAATGGATTGTGAATACAGGCCTATTTGGGGAAGTCTTGTCTTTGGCGATAAGCCGGATGGGTGGCGAGTTAATTAAAAAATGACGGTGCTGCCTGGAAGGTCATTGGAACGGCATGGGGTAATTCGCTGGCTATTGGCCCAACCTTTTATCGCATGCAAGTTTCAACCGTGTCCGAATGGCCTCTCAAGCCGGCCGGCGGTGGGAATATGGATGTTGCCCTGGCGTTCTGTCTTCTTCGAATGTGGGAAACTCACTCGTCAGGCATCCGGCTGAATTTGACGCAGGCGCAAATGACAATATTGCATCGGCGAGTTCCTCTAATGACAGCAATTCTCTCCGGCTCTGGACTTGTAATTTCCGCATGATATTGGAAACATGAAATTTTACCGTGCGCTCTGAAATTGCAAGCATCTTCCCAATTTGTTTATTGGGGAATCCCCGAACCAGGAATTGCACGATATGTTCTTCGCGCGCCGTAAGTTGGCGGCCGCGAAAAGAGAGCTTGCTGAAGGCGGCATTGGTGCGTTGAACGTATTCGTCCAGGGCATTGCGGCTGATCCATAGCCTGCCCTTATGGACGGTGCGGATCGCTTTGGGCAGATCTTCGGTTAAGTTAGCCGACATGCTGACGATACCGTGGGCCCCCAAAAAAAGTCCCTTGAGTTCCTCGCCGCCGTTTTCGATCTCATCGGGGACCAGGACAATCGTCCTGCATTCGCGCGATCGCAATTGTAAAAGAGATTCCCGCCATCCCCTTACAGAATGAGTATCGACAATAAAAATAGGGGGGACCGGTGATGGCGGGCGAAGCAGCACGCTGGATGGCGATTTGGCCGTAAAATGCACCGTGCAATGCAGCCTGGGATCAGAAGCCACGGCCTGCTGAATCAATTGAAACACCAAAGGGTGATAGCTATGAACGATAACGACAAGTGAATCTTCTTGAGTCTTACGATTTCTTGTCACTTTACCTCCAAATACATAGTGCTGCTCAGAACAAGCTCCACGATAATTTCAATTCGGTCTGGGATGACCTGGTTCGTGCAGTCCTGTGCCGTTATGTTGACGTCGTTAATGCCCCTACCTGTTGCGCATTCAGTTTATTGAATTGGTCGGTCCATCTACCTGGCGAAAGAAATTCCCTACTTCCTACAGCTATCTCCTACATCTCCGAGGGCTCTAATCGCGGTGTGAGAATGATGAGATGGTTTGCAGAATTTATGAGATGGCTAAGAGGGAACTACTTTCACCTCCTATGTCCTTTCGTTCTCGTAACCGTTTACAAATCAGCGACGGATTTTTTGCGATAAGCTGATTTTGAGCAGGCGTGCGGGGGACCTGCTATGTACTTACGTTCTAATGCATTGCATCCAGAAAACCTGTTCCTGATTCATCAAAAACAAGTACATCATGACAGGCCCTGGCAAGCTTATCCATTCAAACTTAAGAAAGGAATCATTTAAAAAATTTAAATGACCTTAGGCCAACCGATGGCTTCTAATAAAAAGCTATACTGAAATTCGCGTCACGAGTCCAGCTTGGAATGCCGAGAAGCCGCTTCATCCTCATCGTTTTTCTGGTTTGCTCGATTGAATTGCGCTCCTCTTTTTTCTCAGAAAATACCTAAGAAGTTTTTCCATATTGAAAGCCATGGCGGTGTCTCCTGGCTTGTGGACCCCGAAGGCCGGGAATTCTTCTCCACCGGCATAGACGTCTTGACGCCCACAGATGCGGAAGAGACAGACGGACGGAGCTACTCCGGGCTCCGCAGCAACGGCGGCGGTATTCAAAAATGGAACGCGGAAGTCCTGTCGCGGCTTAAGGCCTGGAACATGAACACCATTGGCGCCTGGAGCACACTCCGCGGGGAGCCGTACGTCGTCGAGTTCCCGCTCAGCGGCAAGTACATGGACGTTTTTGACCTCGACAATCGCATCTACGAACCATTAGGGGAGGCCGCGTCGCGGACAAACGCCCGAGTGACGGAATTGCATCGATCAAGTGCCACCCTGGATACGTCCAAGTTCAATATGGGATACGGCAATCTGCTCTTTCCTATCGGAACACAGACAATCCCGATGGTGGTCCGCCAAAATCCATGTCGAAGCCAAGCTGCAGCTTGGCCGCTTCCGACATCAGTCCGGCATGCCACGGCGGATCAAACACCACTTCAACCTGAACCTCTTTCACCTCGGGCAGACGCGAAAGCTTGTTTTCCACCTCGGCCTTGAGCACATCGCCCATGCCGCAGCCGGGAGCCGTCATCGACATTTTGACATCAATTTTTTTCCCCTCCGGTAGAGGGGTAATGATGCAGGAATAGATAAGACCGAGATCTACGATATTGACCGGAATTTCCGGGTCATAGACGCTCCGCAACTGCTCCCGGACCATCTCCTCGTTGAAGCTTTCCCGCGGGGCGCTGGGTTCTTGTGTCGCGGTTGCCGCATTGGAGATGCCCAGAGCATCTGTGTCGCGCGCGTCTACGCGGTACATGTAACCGCGGTCACTGGTGACCGTATAGCTGCCACCCAGCGATTGCATGATTCTTACTGAGGTTCCCTCAGCGAGGGTGCCTGGAACACCGCTGGGAATTTCTACTACTTCAACTGCACGGCTCAGTGTGATGAGTTTGTCTTTCTCCTGCGACATACCGAATCTATCTCACCGAGTTTCTTACTCGGTAGAAACAGCCTCCTGTTTCCCTTCCAACGCAGCCTTCAGCGTGTGCCAGGCCAGGGTTGCGCATTTGACCCGCACCGGAAATTCAGAGACGCCGGAAAAAACTGCCAGCTTGCCCAGTTCGGCCTGGTTTCCGTTGGCCTGTCCCGTAACCAGCTTATGAAATTGCTGGAAGAGCTTCTCCGCTTCTTCTTTGGTCTTTCCTTTCACACTCTGCGTCATCATCGAGGCGGAAGCCTTGGAAATCGCGCATCCTGAGCCGACGAAGCCGATGTCGTTGATAGAGTCGCCCTCCATGCTTACATAAAGGGTAAAGTGATCGCCGCACAGCGGGTTAAATCCCTCTGCCTTATGGTTCGCTTCCGGCAGCTCGCGATAATTGCGAGGAGCCTTGCTGTGCTCCAGGATCACGTCCTGATAAAGATCGCGCAAGTCAGACATCAGGCGAACACCTCCCGCACTTTTTGGATGCCTTCTACCAAAACGTCTATTTCTTCCTGTGTGTTGTAGAGGCCGAATGAAGCCCGCGCTGTGGCCGGGATTCCAAAACGCTGCATGATCGGTTGAGCACAATGATGCCCGGTACGGATTGCGATTCCTTGCTGGTCCAAAATGGTCCCGATGTCATGCGGATGAATACCTTCCATCACAAACGAGAGCAGGCCGGCTTTTTCTTTCGCTGTGCCGATCAGGCGAAGACCCGGTATCTTTGCAATCGCTTGCGTGGCATAAGTAAGCAGCGTGTGTTCGTGTGCCGCCACAGTGTCAATTCCCAGGCCATTCAGATAATCAATGGCTGCGCCCAGCCCGATGACGCCTTCCACGTGCGGCGTACCCGCCTCAAATTTGTAGGGCAGCTTGTTGTAAAGGGTCTTCTCGAAAGTCACGGAACTGATCATATCGCCGCCACCTTGGTATGGAGGCATGGCATCCAGCAATGCGGCTTTGCCATACAATACGCCGATTCCGGTCGGCCCGTAGGTTTTGTGTCCTGAGAAAACGTAGAAATCGCAATCGAGTGCCTGTACATCAACCGCCAGATGGGGCACTGCCTGCGCTCCATCCACCAGCGCTGGGATCTTATGGCGGTGCGCGATTTCGACGATCTGCCGGACCGGATTGATCGTTCCCAGCGCGTTTGAAACGTGCGCCACAGCCACGATTTTCGTCCTCGGGTTGACCAGTCTCTGAAATTCTTCGAGCTGCAGCTCGCCGCGATCGTTAATCGGGGCCACGCGCAGCCGCGCGCCGTTCTGCTCGCACAGCATCTGCCAGGGCACGATGTTGGAGTGGTGTTCCATCGCGGTAATCAGTATTTCATCGCCCCGGCTAATCTGAGTGCGTCCGTAGGTCTGCGCTACCAGGTTGATTCCTTCGGTGGCGCCGCGAACAAAGATGATCTCGCTGCTGTCGCGGGCATTCAGGAAAGACTGCACCTTCTTGCGCGCCGCTTCATATTCTTCCGTGGCATGTTCCGAGAGGAAATGCACGCCGCGATGAATATTAGCGTTGCTCTCTTCGTAATAGCGCGTAAGCGCATCAATTACGGCGCGTGGCTTTTGCGAGGTTGCGGCGTTATCCAGGTAGACCAGCTTCTTGCCGTGGACCATCCGCTGCAGAATTGGGAAATCGCGGCGAATTTCCTCGACTGGGAACCGGCTATCGCCAGTTGAATGCAACCCGGTCGGCAGTTTTGTGGCGACGGTGGTCATCCCATCTCCTCCCAATTTCTCCCGCCATCTTTGCCATCGCTTCCTGCAGCCACGCGGTTATACGCCACATTGATCAGGTTACGATTGATCAGGCCTTCCACCTGGGTCTTGACCGGACCATCCTTCATACGATCAAGGCATTCGCTGGCAAAGGCAAAAAGCAGAAGTTTGCGCGCTGATGTTTCGTCAATACCGCGGGAGCGAAGATAGAAAAGCGCATTCTCTTCGATCTGTCCGATGGTAGCGCCGTGCGTGCACTTCACATCGTCAGCATAGATCTCCAGTTGCGGCTTGGTATCGATTTGCGCGTCATCAGAAAGCAGCAGGTTGCGGTTGGTCTGTTTGGCATCGGTCTTCTGGGCATCTTTATGCACGATGATGCGGCCGTGAAAAACGCCATGGGCGTTGCCGTCGAGAATGCCGTTATAGAACTGCCGGCTGTCGCAGTGCGGGCTGGCATGCTCCACGAGCATGTAATTGTCCAGATGCTGGCGGCCGCTGCCGACGAAAAGACCGTTGATCAGGCACTCGCTTCCTTCGCCGGCCAGGACCGGATGCACGTTATTGCGCACCAGACCTCCGCCCAAAAGGACCGAGTGCGATGCGATGTTCGTGCTTCTGCCTTGCTGGATACGCAACGTTGAAATATTGAACGATTGCCGGTTCTCGCGCTCGATCATGTAGTGGGAAACCACAGCGCTGTCTCCCGCAACCAGTTCTGTTGCCGTGTTACAGAACGCGGTGCCGCCGTCGAGTGAGACGTAATCTTCGACGATGGCAGCCTCGCTCTCGGCTTCCGCGATCACCAGGTTACGCGGATGGCTCATCAGCGCCTCGTGCCCCCCGGTGGATACAAACAGAAAATAAATCGGCTCTTCCACCACCGCGCCTTTGCGGATGTGTACAAAGGCCCCATCTTCGGCAAAAGCCGTATTCAGGGCAGAGAAGGGATCGCGTCGAATATCAAGATAGCGGCCAAGGTGCGATTCGATTGCCTGCGGATTGCTCCTGATCTCTTCCGCCAGGCTGCCAACCTTGACTCCAGTAGGCAGCTTGCCAACCGGCGATAACTCGGGCCTGAAGCGTCCATTGACAAACACGAACTGGCAGCGCATCTCTGGAATACGGAGCGCCTCCAACTCACCTTGGGAGCCCTCATCAGGAACCTTGCTTGCAAGCTGGAAGCGTGTCCGTGCAATGGCAGAGACGTTGGTAAAGCGCCAGTCTTCATCGTGCGTGGTAGGGAAGCCCACTTCACAGAATCGGGCGAAAGCCTCTTCGCGCAACTCTCGCAGCCAGGGCAGATCGCGGCCAGCGGCCACTTTCTGAAATTCAGTGAAGCTTTCCAGGTAACCTTCCACATTTTGAGTTGCTGTAATCATCTTTGTCATCGCTGGCTCTTAGACTGCCTGTTGTGCTTCAGCTTCCGACGAAGCGTAACCTTTTTCTTCCAGCTCCAGCGCCAGCTCAGGACCGCCGGAACGCACAATGCGGCCGTTGATCAGCACGTGCACGAAGTCGGGGACAATGTAATCCAGGAGCCGCTGATAGTGCGTAACCAGAACGATGGCTCGCTCCGGGCTGCGCATTGTATTGACGCCCTTGGCTACGATTCTGAGCGCATCAATATCCAGGCCTGAATCGGTTTCATCGAGCAGGGCGAGTTTTGGCTGTAACATCGCCATCTGCAGAATCTCGTTGCGTTTTTTCTCTCCGCCCGAGAAGGCCTCGTTCACCGAGCGGTTCATCAGCTTCTCATCCATCTCCAGCAGCTTGAGTTTTTCCCGGAACATGGGCAGAAAATCCATAGCATCCAGCTCTTCCAGTCCATGATATTTACGTATGGCATTGAGCGCCGAACGGAGGAAATACGCGTTGCTGATGCCCGGAATCTCCACCGGATATTGAAATGCCATGAAGATGCCTTCGCACGCTGCCTCTTCTGGCTTCATGGCGAGCAAGTCCTTGCCCTTAAAGAGCGCCTCGCCCGCGGTGACGTTATAGCTCTCTCGCCGGGCAAGCACCTGGGCCAGCGTGCTCTTGCCGGAGCCGTTCGGTCCCATGATGGAGTGCACCTCGCCGGCATTCACTTTCATATCAATGCCCTTGAGTATCTCGTGGTTATCCACGTTGACGTGCAGGTTCTTGATTTCCAGTAGATTCATCAGTCTTCACTCACTGTTTGTTTTCAAAATGTTTTGGAGTTTACCCAACGCTGCCTTCAAGGCTGACGCTCAGCAACTTCTGGGCTTCCACCGCGAATTCCATCGGAAGCTCGCGGAAAACTCGCTTGCAGAAGCCATTGACGATCATGGAGACCGCGTCTTCAGCCTTCAGTCCACGTTGACGGAGATAAAAGAGCTGGTCCTCGCCGATCTTCGAGGTTGAAGCCTCGTGCTCCATGCGCGCCGTGGAGTTTCTAACCTCTATATATGGAAAGGTGTGGGCGCCGCATTTGTCGCCGATCAGCAGCGAATCGCATTGCGTATAGTTGCGTGCTCCGGTTGCGCCTTTCAGGATCTTCACCTGTCCGCGGTAGGTGTTTTGACCGTGGCCCGCGGAGATGCCTTTGGAAACGACTGTGCTCCGCGTGTTCTTCCCAATGTGAATCATCTTGGTGCCGGTATCCGCCTGCTGATAGTTGTTGGTGAGGGCGACAGAATAGAATTCTCCGATCGAGTTGTCGCCCTGCAGAATGCAGCTCGGATACTTCCACGTAATCGCCGATCCGGTTTCCACCTGGGTCCATGAGATTTTCGAATTCACGCCCGCGCACTTGCCGCGCTTGGTGACGAAGTTGTAGATTCCGCCCTTGCCTTGTTTGTCGCCTGGATACCAGTTCTGCACCGTGGAGTACTTGATCTGCGCATTGTCGAGCGCGACCAATTCGACTACAGCAGCATGCAACTGGTTTTCATCGCGGATAGGCGCCGTGCAGCCTTCAAGGTAGCTCACGTACGCGCCTTCGTCGGCGACGATCAGGGTACGCTCAAACTGGCCGGTTTCCGCGGCATTAATGCGGAAGTAAGTAGAAAGCTCCAGCGGACAACGTACACCTTTGGGAACATAGACGAACGATCCGTCGGTGAACACGGCTGCATTCAGCGTGGCAAAAAAATTATCGGTATACGGCACCACTGAGCCCAGATATTTCTTAACCAGGTCAGGGTGATTTTGCACCGCCTCCGAAAATGAACAGAAAATAACACCAATGTCCGCCAGTTTCTTTTTGAAGGTCGTACCCACAGAGACGCTGTCGAAGACCGCGTCCACGGCCACGCCTGCTAGCAATTTTTGTTCCTGCAGCGGAATGCCCAGCTTCTCGTAGGTCCGCAGGATCTCTGGATCCAGTTCATCCAGACTCTGCAGATTGGGCTTCTGCTTGGGTGCGGAGTAATAGACGATGTCCTGGTAGTTAATCGGCCCGTATTTGATGTTGGCCCATTTCGGCTCCGCCGCGCTCTTCTCCAGCGACTCCCAATGGCGGTAAGCCTTGAGTCTCCACTCGAGCATGAACTCCGGCTCTTTCTTCTTGGCCGAGATCAAACGGATAATGTCTTCGTTGAGCCCCTTGGGGGCGCGCTCTTCCTCAATGTTGGTAACAAAGCCCCACTTGTACTCGCGCTCCGCTAAATCGCGAATTGTATTTACGTTCGTGCTCATTGCACTCTCCCTGAGACATAACCAATCGTTGGCACCAGATTGCCGCGCGCGTCTTTGACGGCCTTAAGCTGCATCGGTTGTACCAGATCGGATAGCATCACATGCTCCAACGCTCCTCGCACCACCTGGCTGATGATCCGCTGGTTGGTCTTGATAGGGCAGCAGCGTTCCAGCTCACAGAGCCCTGAAATATCGGTACTGCACTCGGTCAGCGCAATAGGCCCTTCCAGCGCGGCCACCATTTCAGCGATAGAAATATCCTGCGGCTCTTTTGCCAGGCTATACCCACCTTTGATGCCGCGATGGGAAACGAGGAGCCCGCTCTGCACCAGCAGTTTCAAAACTTTGCTCACGGTCGGCAGCGGAAGACGCGACTCTTGAGCCAAGTCTCGCGCCGCATGTAGAGGGCGATCTTTTTGCCGAGCAATGTAGGTCATCAGGACCAATCCATAATCGGTAAGTTTGCCAAGTCTGATCATCGCTTACGGTTTCGCCTCCGAAGGGCCTCGCCTGGCCGCCCATTCAATATATGGATAGAAATAGTACATAATTAGTACTATTTAATTGTAACTAATTTATTCCCGGCTTACAAGACGGGACAGCAATTCTGACGGCGCTTCTCTGTTGGCTTCTTCGCTTCGGCTGTATACGCGCCAATAAGTGACATCGTAGCGATTTCCAGAGCTGAGATCAGCATAAGAAGGGGCAACTGGGTGAAGTTAAGTTGATTCCAACATTCATTACTACAAATAGTATTCAGGAACTACTGTCATGGAAGAAACAAATAAGCTGAAGCCCCAAGATTCCAAGCAAGAAGCAGTGGAGATCGACAAGAAAGATTGGATGCCATTCCTCGACGACTTTAGCCGGCTGCATGATGGCTGCCCGGTCCGGATCATCGTCAAAGATGAAACTGGTATTCGAGTTGAAGTTGAAAAAGGAAAGTTTCAGGGGATCAGCATTGACCATGTGACCCGGAAAGCGCGCGTCTATGTTGAGGTCGGCGGACAGCCTGACAACGATCTGACTCACACCGTGCAAATGCCCGCTCGAATTCGGGTCAAGCGTGACGAATCTCGTGCCGAGGAAGTCCTGGAAGTCGTAGATACGGATGGCAGCGTGACGCTGGTTGAGTTCCGGCCGGTTGGCCAAAAGCAGGATGAAATTGCCGCCTAGCTCCCGAGTCTCCAGTGAGTGAAATTTGGATGTATACCTTACCTTTCGCTTACCATTAAGATCGATGAATGCTCGTCGCCGATGGCCATTTAATGTCACAGCTTATCTGCAGGGCCAATCACGGGCATTTCTTGTCGCACTCGGAACATCGTTATTTCTTCTCACCGTACTCGCTGACCGTCAAGGCCGGTCTGATATAAGACTGCTTCCCTTTTACCTGGTGCCAATCTCATTCATGACCTGGTTCGTGTCGAGCGCAGCCGGATTGGGCATAGCCCTGGCCAGCGCGGCCGCCATCGCAGTGTTGAGCTACGTTGGCCATCGCACAGGGATGCCGATTTTCCTGATCAACACCGCGATGGAAACCGGCTTGTTCGTTGCCTGCGTATTTGTGCTGACAGAGGTAAAAATCTTGTATCAGCGCGAGCGCGAAAATTCGCGCGTAGATTTTGTGACTGGGCTGCTGAACCACCGTGCCATGATCGAGTTGCTGGGGGCCGAGATCAGGCGAATTCGGCGCGTCCAGCGCCCTGCGACCGTCATCTACATGGATGTAGACGATTTTAAGCAGGTCAACGATCGCTTCGGGCACAATGAAGGCGACCGTTTGTTGCGGGAGTTGGGCCAGGCAATCAAGAGTGGACTGCGCGAAACCGATTCGATCGCGCGTTTAGGCGGGGACGAATTCGCAATCCTGCTTCCTGAAACTGATTCGGAGGCGGCACAATCCGTTGCCACGAAACTTTACGGAGCTTTACTGGAACGCGTGCGGGAAAAGCACTGGCCGATTACATGCAGTTTTGGCGTCGTTACCTTCGCCACTCCTCCATCGTCGGCTGAAAAGACATTGGCAGTAGCTGACGCAGCCATGTATTCTGCCAAGCGAAGCGGCAAGGACCGCATCGAACACCGGTTGTGGGAAGGGGAGGCTGTCCCCTAAACTGGATCTGGTATCCTCATGCGCTGCAGATTGAAAGAGGTGCAGTTTGGACCATGCTCTTGTTATCCACCGGCTTCACTTTGCCTTCACCATTACATTCCACTATTTATTTCCACAACTGACCATGGGCCTTGCGCCTTTGATTGTGGCGCTGAAGACCGTGGCGCTTCGCACCGGGAACGAAACCTATAATCAGGCAGCGCGCTTCTGGGCAAAAATCTTCGGCATCAATTTCATCATGGGTGTCGTAACCGGAATTCCCATGGAGTTCCAATTCGGCACCAACTGGTCTCATTTCTCCCGCGTCACCGGAGGTGTTATCGGGCAGCCGCTGGTGATGGAAGGCGTGTTCTCGTTTTTTCTGGAATCTGCTTTCCTGGGCCTGTTTCTTTATGGCGAAAAGCGCCTCAGCCCCTGGGGACACTGGTGGTCCGGCGTACTAGTGTTCCTGGGATCGTGGCTCTCAGGTTACTTCATCATCGTCACTGACGCCTGGATGCAGCACCCCGTCGCCTATGAGCACATGGCCGACGGCTCTTATCAGGTCAGCAGCTTTTGGGGACTGTTGTTCAATCCCTGGGCGCTGCTGCAATATGCGCACAATATGAGCGGCGCCGTAATTACCGGAGCTTTTGTCATGTCGGCCGTCGGCGCTTATTACCTGCTCGACGGCAAATTTACCGGGCAGGCACACATTTTTTTGCGGGTCGGCGTGATCGCTGGACTGATCTTCTCTATGCTGCAGATCTATCCCACAGGCGACCTGCACGGCAAGTACATGGCAAGATATCAGCCAGTCACCACCGCTGCCATGGAAGGTCTTTTTAAAACTGAAAAGGGAGCGCCCATCGTCATCATGGGCCAGCCCGATGAAGAACACGAGCGCATTGATAATCCGTTCATGGTGAATAAGTTCCTGAGCTTCCTGATTTACGGCACCACCACGGCCGAGGTGAAGGGACTGAATGAGTTTCCCAAAGATGAGTGGCCGACCAACATTCCGCTGCTGTATTACAGCTACCACATCATGGCTGGCCTGGGGACAATCTTTGTTGCCATCATGGTGGTTGCCGGGTTTCTGCTTTGGCGCAACAAGCTGTTCCAGGCGCGCTGGATGCTTTGGGTGCTGATGCTCAGCCTCCCCTTTCCTTACATTGCCAACATCGCCGGCTGGATGACGGCGGAAGTTGGAAGGCAGCCCTGGCTGGTCTACGGTCTCATGCGCACTACCGAGGGATACTCAAAATATGTCAACGCCGGTAATGGACTGTTTACATTGTTGGGCTTCATGGGCATCTATGGCTTGCTAGCGATCCTATTCCTCTTTCTGGTTCACCGGGAGATTGCGCAAGGTCCGGCCACCAGTGCAGGCAGCGGTATAAATGTGGGACTGCCCATCACGGTAGAGTAAGGAGAGATCAAATGCTACTGACCTGGTTTCTGCTGGTCGCAATCATGATTACCGGCTATGTCGTTCTCGACGGCTTCGATCTCGGCGCCGGGGTGCTTCATCTGCTGATCGCTAAAACCGAGCAGGAGCGCCAGATCGTGATTCGAACCATTGGCCCAGTGTGGGACGGCAATGAAGTTTGGCTTCTCGCCGGAGGTGGAACTCTATATTTTGCATTTCCTCTGCTCTACGCCTCGGGGTTCAGCGGCTTCTATCTTCCACTCATGATCGTGCTGTGGCTGCTGATCTTTCGCGGCATCGGAATTGAATTGCGCATGCACCTGGATTCTCCGGTGTGGCGTGGTTTCTTCGATGGCTGCTTCGGTATTTCCAGCCTCTTGCTCACCATTTTCTTCGGTGCTGCCCTGGGGAACGTGTTGCGTGGAGTCCCGCTGCAAAAAGACGGCTACTTTTTTCTTCCACTTTGGACGGATTGGCGCGTTGGCCCCCAGCCCGGCATTCTGGATTGGTATACCGTCATAGCTGGAATTCTAGCCCTGGTGTCGCTTACCATTCATGGCGCTCATTATGTTGCTGTGAAAACTGAGGGCGAGCTAAATCTGCGCGCCCGGGATGTGGCGGCACGGTTGTGGCCGGTGCTGGTTATCGTGACCCTGGTGAGCCTGGTTGCTACACTTTTCATTCATCCCGAACTGCTGAATAATTACAAAAAGTTCCCCATATTTTTTCTCATACCGCTGGGCGTGGCCACCAGCCTGGCTGCGATGTTGGCCTTCCGCAAAAAGGGAGCCGACAAAGCTGCATTTCTTTCCTCCAGCAGTTACCTGGTCTTCATGTTGGTGGGCGCAGCGGCAGCGGTTTATCCGAACCTGTTAATCTCCACTACAGATCCTTCCTTGAACATAACCGTATTCAATGCCGCTTCGGGTGAGCACTCGCTTTCCATCGGTCTGATCTGGTGGGGCTTTGGCATGGCTCTGGCCGTCGCCTATTTTGTGTTTGTCTACCGCATGTTCCGCGGAAAGGTCCAGGCCCAGGAAGGATCGGGGCATTAGACTTGAAAACTTGAAAAAATTAATCAAGATATCAAAGGTTAGTTCTCAGTTCTCAGCTTCAGAGGCTGTGAAAAGACTCTTCGTGCGTGAAGACAGGTATCAGGGCACGAGTTTACTCGTGCCGTAATTGTCGAGAATACGTTGGGGCTTTATTTGGTCGCTGCATTAGTAATGTCCTAAACCATCGTCAATTGGATGAAGAGCAAGTACCCAACTTCTGTCATCCTGAGCGCAGTCCGAGCGACGCAGGAGCGAGGGCGGAGTCGAAGGATTCCGGGAATCTATCGTTCACCATGCGGTGTCAAGGCATTTTCACGAGTATGTATACGATCTTCGTGTGCTGGCAAAGAACATTTACGCGTCTGCCTCCCTAGATTGGATCTGATTGAATGAGTTCTAGCTGTAGGACATTATTAATGCAGCCGTCAAATAGCCCCTGAGGTCGCCTCATAAAATCGTCATCATGATAGTTTGGAACACGCTCCAGAAAAGCGAAGGAACTGTAGAAGTGAAATCTCCCGATGAGTTATTGTCCAGTCGCGAAACGCAATGGGGACGTTATTTACGATTTATCTCTATACGCGCGATGGGGAACAAGCCGGAGCTTCATGTGAAGCGGCTTTTGAAGACACGGGCCAATATACAATTGAGGGCTTTGTGTAACAGGTAACATCTTCCAGAAAACTGGAACCTCCGAAGGAGATGGCTGCGAATATGCTGCGAAAAAAGTTTTTGAACCTGGGTTTTGGTTTGGGGCTAGGCGTGCTGCTTTTAGGCTGCATGCATAACAATCATGCACCGGCGGTGGCGAACCAGGCCGCGCCTGCAGGTATTACCGATGACGAAATTCGGGACGTGGTCAACCGCGTAGCCCACCATCAGATACAGCCACTGAAAGATGGCGACTATCCGCCGGTCAAAGGCGCCAACGCTCTGCAGTCGGCGCAGGCTGCGGCGCAGCCCGAAGGTATTGCCTGGTCTTACCCGTGGGGTGTCACGCTCTATGGATTGATTCGCTCCGGTGACGCCACCGGAGACAAGGCACCAGAGAAGTTTGTGCTCGATCACAATCTCATCTGCTCCCGCTATTACACCTGGCTGAGCGATTTGCAGGGAAGTGTTGGTGATTCGCCGGAGTTGGCCGCCTTTCTTGGCAAGTCGAAGATTCGCCTCCTCGTGCGCCTGGGTAATCTGGATAGTTGCGGCGCGATGGGGGCGCAGATGCTGGAGGGAATCCTGCGGCATCCGGAGCAGGAGAGCCCGGAAGAGAAAGCCGTGGTCGCGCGCATTGCCGACTGGATTGTGAACAAGCAAGACCGGCTGCCCGACGGCACCTTGTGGCGCTCGAAGGCGCTGGGCGGTACGGTTTGGCCCGACGACCTTTATATGTCGGCGCCGTTCCTGGTTCGCTACGCAAAATACACCGGCGACCAGAAATATCTGGATGACGCCGCCAACCAGATCATCCGCCAGGCTGCTCTCGAGCAGGATAGCGACGGCCTCTTTTTCCATGGCTACTTCATCAATGAAAAAAAGCCCGCGCCCTACAAATGGGGACGCGGCGACGGATGGGTCACGGTGGCAACCGTGGAGGTGCTTTCGGCGATGCCGGAAAACCATCCGGCGCGCACGCAACTCATCGAGATTTTGCGCAAACAGATCGAGGGACTGAAGAAAGTGCAGGCTCCCGACGGCATGTGGCGCCAGGTGCTCGACAAACCCGAATTGTGGGAAGAAACTTCCAGCACGGCGATGTTTGCTTACGGCATCGCGCGCGCCGTCAATCGCGGCTGGATTGATGCCTCCAACATGGCGGTTGCCCGCAAGGCTTTTGCCGGCATTGCCAGGAACGTCACGGCCGACGGGGTGGTCAAAAACACGTGCGTGGGTACAGGGATCGGCAGGGACTTGGATTTTTACATCCAGCGCCCGCATCCGGATGACGATCTGCACGGGCGTGGCCCGGTCATGCTCGCGGGAACAGAGATTTTGATGGCAGGGAAGTGATGCGTGCGAAGAATAATAAATTTTCACCACAGAGACACAGAGACTTCATAGGTAGGTTGGTATCAGGGCACGGATTTATCCGTGCCGTAAGGCCCTTATAAATATTGGGCTTTAGCCCCTGAGGCAATCCCCCACGGATCATGCTCTTTTAGAAACAAGCTCTGTTCATCCTGCGCCGCATTTATTATTTTGCTCCTGCTGCGGCAGCAGCTTTTTTCGCTTCCGCGGCCTGTTCTGTTACCAATTTGGGAAGCGTGGGAACAAGCTTCTCGCCAAGTTTTCTGAGCGTGTCGGCTTCGGTAGAAGAAAGCAACAGTTGGCGCAGGACTTCGCTCTCGGTAGTCTCGCTCTTCACCTTCTTGCCTTCGATTTTGTTTTGAAGCTGCGTGACCCGCAGCGTATGGGTCATGTTGCACTGCGGGCAGCTCACCAGGTCAAACTTGTACCAGGCGATGGCGCCGGGCTGCACGGCGCCAAGCTGCTCGACATAGGAGAAATCCTTGGTTTCCAGATGTTGTTTCAGTTCCGTGGCCTGCTGCTTGAGTCCCTGGCGATAGCTTTTGAACGCTGCCTTCTCCTGTATCGGAGGGGCAGTGCCAGCGCCGGCAAAGCAGACGCCTTTAAGCAGTTTGGCGAAGCGGTCGCAGCCTTCGCAGTAGCTGGCCTGCTGCATGGCATGAACCGCAGTATAGACGGCAATGCCTATGATGCAAGCGGCTTCGAGGCCCCATGCGATCCAGAGGGGAATGCCTTTTACCACATCTCCACGCAGGCTCCATGCACCCACTTCATTCACGGCCAGGATGGTCTTCCACATTGCCACAGGATTCAAAAGAAAAGCCATGGTGGGAAAATGCGTCAAAGCGCGCAGCCAAACTGCCCAGCTTACGTAGTAAGAAATCACGACGACCAGAAAGGCCGCCAATCCTGCGACCGGGACATTGCGGCACTTGTGCGATTCCAGGGATGATTCAATCGCCGCACCAATGATTCCGCCAAATCCGAAAGAGGCCAGAACGTCAACGTAGATGAGCGGGTTCCAGTGAATCAACCATGCATAGAGCCAGGCGCAGGGCAGACCTACCAGCAGGCCAATAAAAACGGCCACCAAAAGGCCGCCCATGAAGAATTTCCCAGAATGCTTGTAATAGAGTCCAGGGCTGAACGATGCATCCATATTTCACCCCCTATGCAAAATAAGGATTAGCTGGGTGACACGGTAGGACGGAAGCCCGGTGCTGTCAAGACAAAACGACAACACCGGGGGAAACCGGTGATCAGTGGGTATTCTCGGAAACTGCCGTCGCATGATCAAGCACGCGGACCGAGATCAACTGGGGCTCATAGGAGACGTTTCTTGCGCGGCGCGCCACGATCAGCGCCTCGAAGTAGGGCAGCTTTTGCGTAAGGCCGATGCCGAGAGCCATGTGTAATTTGTGGATCGCATCCTCATCGCAAAGAAAGCGGCTGCCGGCATCTACCGCGGTCATGTCGGTGCCGCCAATCAGCAGCGCCGTGCCTTGATCGGTGGGCATGTAGGTCAGAGTGGCATAAGTGCTGTTGGCAGGTATGTTCCACTCATAGGTCGCAGTCTCGTCACCCTTGGGCTTGCGATTGACCAGCAAGCCCCTGCGCGCATCCTGGTGCCATTCATACGTAAAATTCAGTTGGCTGTCGAACAGCCCTACCCATGGATTCGCTTTGCGGTGGCCCATGAAGATGACATTGCTGGGTTGGGATGGCCAGCGAAAGTTACGCGCATAGATGACCGTTGTGGGAATTTTGCTGCGTTCGCCTGTCTGGGTAAGCCTGGCGACAGCAAAATTATCCTGGCTTCCGGTGAAGTAGGTGCTCATGAAGTGGCCAAACATGGCCCGGGCTTGCGGATTTGTAATCCATTTGTTCAGCAAGCCGTTCGGATAGCCGGGATCGCGGTATTCATCCAGGGTGATGGGTTTATCCATAAAATCGGAAATGAACATGGCGTTTGCATCAGAGCTCACAATCGAGGTTGGACGATTGTTGTCGAAGAGCTGCTTCCACAGATGATCCAGGTAAGGCGAGCGGGAAGCCGCCGCGGCCGCATGCTCGGCGGGCAAATGCGAGTTTTGCCAGGCCAGCCAGCCGCACAGGAGAGCTAAAACTACCACGCCAACCCATGCGATCGAGGTCCTTACAGGCGATGCCGGCGCCTTTTCAGCCGCTACGGGCGCATTGGCGTCATGTACTT
>Ga0209166_10000711_pt1 | contig 32817 bp, 26 predicted proteins | sample Coa_R1_3_FD_187151 | JGI IMG/M metagenome (GOLD analysis project Ga0209166, IMG submission 187151) | Surface soil microbial communities from Centralia Pennsylvania, which are recovering from an underground coalmine fire - Coalmine... | ecosystem: Environmental > Terrestrial > Soil >...
CCAGAGGGGCTGCTCTATCCCGGCGACGCAGGCGTTCCCGCAGGTTTGATCCCCACGTTCAAGAAAGGTTTCGCGCCGCGCTTCGGTGTCGCATTGGACCCGACTGGAACGGGGAAGTGGTTGGTGACTTCCGCCTACGGCATCTTCTACGAGCCTTATTACACGGGCCAGGGCGGTCCGTTGCAATCGCCGATCAGCGCGCCGCCGTATCTGCAAACTGCGCAGATCAGCGTCCCCAACTTCTCTGATCCCTTTAATGGCAATCCTCCCGCACCCGGTACGTTTGCGACTCCTCTGACCAATCTGACATTGACTCCCAATCTTCCCCTGCCTTATTCGCAGGATTGGGACCTGAACGTTCAACGGTCGTTCGGCACCGATCTCCTCCTCGAAGTCGGCTACGTTGGCACCAAGGGCACTAAACTGCCGCGCTTTATCGAAGGCAACCCCGCCATCTACGTACCGGGCGTCGACAGCAGTGGGCAACCCCTGTCTACCTCGGGGAACGCCGATCAGCGGAGGCTCTATTCCGGCTGCGCGTTGAACGATCCGCCGAGCAGTTGTATCTATTCCTCGACCGGATTAATCGCCGGTATCGCGAACTCTTCCTACAATGCGCTAGAGACCAGCCTGCGCAAGCGGTTTAGCCACGGCATGGCATTCCTGGCCTCCTACACGTTCTCGAAGTCCATCGACGATGCGTCCTCGTTCAACATGACTGGATCGGCGGCGAAACCAGTGGCCGGTGAAAATGATTTGGCGCAGAATCCATTCAATCTTGCAGCGGAGCGCGGCCGCTCGCTGTTTGATTCCCGTCACCGCCTCGTTCTCAGTTATCAGTGGAGCCTTCCATGGTGGAGACAGCCCCACGGTTGGTACCAGCAAATTTTGGGTGGCTGGCAACTGAACGGGATTGCCACCGTCATGAGTGGCACCCCATTCACGGTATTCGATTCGAATGACGTCTCCGAGCAGGGCGGAGCGCCGGAAATCACTGGATTTTCTGCCAACCGGCCGAACCTGGTCCCGGGTCAAGACCCAAACCGCGGGCCGAGGACTACCAGCGCTTGGCTGAACGCTAGCGCCTTTCAGCGCATCACCCCTGACCCAAATTCCCCCGTGCAGCAATTTGGTACAGCGGGCCGAAACATCGCCCAGGGACCAGGCTACGGCGATTGGGATTTCTCCGCATTCAAAAGGATTCCTGTGACCGAGGGGAAGGAATTTCAGTTTCGGGCTGAGTTCTTTAATTTGCTGAATCACACGAACTTCCGGCTACCCGATAGCGATATCAGTTCGCCGACTTTCAATCAGATCCTTACCGCTCTTCCGCCCCGGCTGATTCAGCTGGCCTTGAAGTTCGAGTTTTAACACGCACCACGGAGGATGGTGCCCGACTGTTCTGACGCAGTCGTGTCCTTAAATTTTAGTAGCTTCCACATAGGAAATCGCTTCCCGCTGGGCCTAATTTCGCACTAAAATGGTCCGTTCGGTAGGCGGGAATGCCGGTTTTATGCGGCATTCCGGGGTTCTGTGGAGGTTTCAGTGCACGTTCTGGTTACGGCCGACTCGCTTTCCGGTTCGTGGACCTACGCCCGCGAGCTCGTGACCGGTCTGGTCACCCGGGGAGTGCGCGTCACCCTGGTCAGCTTCGGCGAGATCCCATTCCCCGATCAGACTGCTTGGATGGATCACCTGCACGGTCTCGACTACCGTCCTACCGCGTTCCGTCTCGAATGGATGCAGGAAGCGGAGCAAGACCTTCCCGAATCGACGAACTTCCTTGTTTCGCTGGTGGAAGAATTACGTCCTGACGTTTTGCACCTCAACCAGTTTTGCTACGGCAACCTGCCTGTGGATGTGCCGCGGGTGGTGATGGCGCATGGCGATCTGATCACCTGGACGCAGGCCGTGCATGATCGGCCTCCTCGACCGGAGCGCTCCATGCACTGGTATCGCAGGACAGTTCGCGATGGCCTCGCCGGAGCCGACGCCGTGATTGCTCCTTCGGCCTGGATGCTCGATCGCATTTCTGCCTGCTACAGCCGTCCCGAGCGCGGGGAAGTGATTTATCCCGGGCGCAATCCCATCTTCTTCAATCCATACGTCAGCAAAGATGACTGCGTGCTGGCCGTCGGACGGTTGGTCGACGCAAGTAAACAAGTATTTCTGCTTACCCAGCAGCCGCACCCGATGCCAGTTTGCATCGTCGGAGCCGAGCAGACGGTGCCCATGCCGCGCATTCCGATTCGCGCCGATGTGAAACTGTCCACGGAAGAGACGTCAGTGGCGATTCGCGGCCCGCAAACCGATGCGCAGCTGCGTGCGCTGTATAGTCGCGCCGCGATCTACGCTGCGACTTCCCGCTACGAGCCTCTGGGCATGCCTGCGCTCGAAGCTGCCTTCTCCCGCTGCGCCATCGTGGCCAACGATATTCCCAGCTATCGGGAAGTCTGGGGAGACGCCGCTCTTTACTTCCGCACCAACGACGCCGCCAGCCTGGCCGAAAATATACGCTTGCTTAACGAAGACCGCCCCATGCGGCGCGCTTTTGCCGAACTCGCCTACACCCGCGCCCGCGAGCGCTTCACTACCAAGCGCATGATTGATCAGTGCCTGGAACTGTATCGCAGCCTGATCTCAGTGAGGTTGGCGGCAGCATAACGCGGACCTCGACTACGAATTCTGACCCTGCTTACTTTTGAATCAGCGAAACGTCGTTTAAAGAGGGTAAGACTGCCGTGCACATCCTGCTGCAGGAACTTCGCTACGCCGTCCGCCAGCTTTACAACTCTCCCGGATTTGCTCTGACCGTGGTACTTACTCTGGCGCTGGGGATCGGCGCAAACAGCGCCATCTTCAGCGTAATGAATGCTGTGCTGCTGCGCGGCCTTCCCGTACCGAATCCGCAGGAGCTTGTCTATCTGCATGTGCCCACCGGTCAGCCAGACGGTGCGAGCAACACCGGGAACTCTTCTACATCCTTTTCCGAACCGGTCTTCGAAAATCTTCGCCAGGACCACTATGCCTTCGCGGACTTGATCGCTTTCGTTCCGCTGGCAATCGGCAAAGTGGCCGTGCGTTTTGGCGACACGCCGGAAGAAGCAGAAGGCGATATGGTAAGTGGCAATTTCTTTTCCGGCCTCGGCATCTCTCTGGCCCGCGGACGAGCCTTCACTCTGGAAGATGAAAAAGCGCATTCCCAATTGGTTGTCCTTAGCTATTCCTATTGGACGCGGCGCTTCGCGAGGAATCCGTCGGTGCTGGGTCAGACGTTCTTCATCAAAGGCATCGCTTTTACGATCACCGGCATTGGGCCTGAGGCATTCTTCGGAGTCGAGCCGGGTCAGTCAACCGATTTCTGGATTCCTCTGCAGAATCGGCCTGCTCTGAATGCCTGGGGCTCGGCTCCGGAATACAACACCCTCTACGGCACGCCCACGTGGTGGTGTCTACAGTTGATTGCGCGTCTGGCTCCCGGCGTCTCTCAATCGCAGACGCTGGCTGAAGTGACCCCTCGTTATTTGCGGGTAGCCTACACCGGGCTGACCGCGCCCGACCCAAAGGCGCCAAAAGTCACGCTGGCCTTTCAACCCGCCCGTGGCATTGAAGGCCTCGATACCGGCAGCAACTACAAGACTGGAGTGACCGTGCTGATGACTCTGGTCACCCTGGTGCTTGTGATCGCCTGCACGAATGTCGCTATGCTGCTTGTCGCCAAGAAGAGCGCGCGCCAACGGGAATTCAGTCTTCGTCTCGCCCTCGGCGCCAGCCGATGGCAGATCTTTCGCCAGTTGCTTCTGGAAAGCATTCTGCTGGTCAGCATGGGCGGCATTTTAGGATGGATGTTTGCATTCACCGCCACACGCGCGCTCTCCGCCTGGTCGCAGATCGAAAGCGGCCTGGCGCCTGATGCCAGCGTCTTGCTATTCACCTTCCTGATTTGCACGATCGCCTCGCTGGTATTCGGGCTTGCTCCATTGATTCCGGCCCTGCGCGTCCCGGTCGCTGATGCTTTGAAGTCCGCCGCCTCAACCTCCTATCGCACTCGCATCGGAAAATGGGGCGGCAATGTCCTGATGGCGACGCAGATGACATTCTGCTTCGTCTTACTCGTCGCCGCCGGACTATTGCTGCGCACGCTCAAGAACTACGAGTCCACCAATCTCGGCATGCGTGCGCCCGGGCTGCTCGTACTTGGGATTACGCCGCAGAAGACCGCGAGCACCAGCCAGAACGTGCAGTTTTATCGCGCCTTGCTCGATCGCCTGCGGACTCTGCCCGGAGTCGAATCGGTTACCTTCGCAGAAAACCGGATCGGCTCGGGCTGGAGCGATAACAACTCCGCTGTCATCGATGGCGTAGTTCGCCCGTACTCGGAAGCTCCGCTGCGTTCCAACGACGTTGGTCCTGACTTTTTTCACGTGCTCGGTGTACCCCTGATCGAGGGGCGCGATATCTCCGATAGCGACACGGAAGCAGACCCGCGCGTCGTAGTAGTCAATGAAACATTTGCCAAGAAGTTAATGCCGGGCGTGAATCCCCTTGGCCACCAACTAGGCGACAAGTCTCGCCGCACCATCGTGGGGATTGTGAAAGACAGCAAGTACACCAGTGTGGATGAATCTCCTATTCCCATGGCCTATTATCCGTACACGCAGGCCGGCGGAGTCACGCACCTGGAGGTCGAACTGCGCGTTTCCGGGCGCGCTACGGACCTTCTACCCTCGATTCAGCGTGCGGTACATGCAATGGATCCCAACCTGCCGCTGGAAAATCCCATGACGCAGCAGGCCGTGTTCGAGCAGTCGTATTCGCAACAGCGGATGTTTTCCCGCCTGTCTGCCTTCTTCGGGCTTCTGGCTGCGTTCCTGGTGGCAGTCGGGCTTTACGGCACGCTGGCCTATCGTCTCGCTCGGCGTACTTCCGAAATCGGCGTGAGGATCGCATTGGGTGCCCAACCTTCCGGCGTTCTTTGGATGCTGCTTCGGGAAAACTTGCAGGTGACCGCGATTGGACTCGCGTTCGGACTGCTCATCGCGCTCATCTCCGCCGGACTGATGAAATCATTATTGTTCGGCTTGCAGCCTTACGACCCGATCACCTTCGCCGCTGCTTTCCTCATTGTTGTCCTCGTGTCGCTGGCGGCAAGCTTCCTGCCCGCGCGGCATGCCGCGTCCATCGCCCCCATGCAGGCTCTGCGAATCGAGTAGCTAAACGATTGATTCCCCCCTGGGTGGCGAAATCCAGAGTCGCCATTTCCATGGTATCTTTGCTAGGCTTACTAGAAACCCGTAAGGTTGGAGGGATTCATGGCTCAAGTGAAGATCACCGTCAGGCCCAACGGACCGTATCGCGTCGAAGCTCCTGAAGGTACGGTGGAACTCGTCGACATTAACGGCAACCAGTTCGACCTCACCGGCAAACCTGCCTTTTCGCTCTGCCGCTGCGGCGGCTCCGTCAATAAGCCGTTCTGCGACGGAACTCACAGCCGCATCGGTTTCCAGGGCGCAGAACTCGCTGTAAAGAAATCCGAAGGTACTTCGTAGGATTTAGAAACGACGATGATTCAGGAAAGCGCGGCTGAAACCGCGCCATTCAGAGCCTGAGCAAATCGAGGCTTTAGCTGCTGCGGTTCGCTTATGTCATTGCCAAAAATAGGGAGGAGCTCGTGAATTCACGGGACCGGGAACTGGGGATGCATCGCAAAATCACGCGCCGCGATTTCATCAACGGCGTGGCAGTCACAGCTGGCGCGGCCATGATGCCGTGGCATCTGTTCGCGGCCAATGCAGACCAGAACTCTCCCAACTACTATCCTCCCGCTCTGACCGGCATGCGTGGCAGCCATCCCGGATCGTTTGAAACCGCGCACAGCCTCCGCGACGGAACTTTTTGGGACTCGGCGGGCAAGCCCGAAGACACCGGCGAAACCTACGATCTCATTGTCGTCGGAGGAGGCATTAGCGGCCTAAGCGCGGCTCACTTCTATCGCAAGGCCGTGGGCGCGAAGGCCCGCATCCTCATCCTCGACAATCACGATGATTTCGGCGGCCACGCCAAGCGCAACGAATTCCGCGTTAACAACGCATTCCGCCTGGGCTTTGGAGGCACTTTTTCCATCGAAAGTCCCGCGCCTTACAGTCCCGTGGCCAAGGGCGTCATCGAAGAACTGGGCATCGACGTTCCCTCATATTCGAAGTACTTAGCGAAGAATCTTTATCCCTCATTCGGGCTGCATCCCAAGATTTTCTTCGACAAGGAAACATTTGGGACGGACAAACTGGCCACCAATTTCAGTACCCGCGGCTGGACCGAGAGCGAAGACAAGGTCAACCAATCGCAGCAGCAATTGCTGAAACAATTTTTGGCGGAAGCCCCCATCGCCGAGCAAGCGAAGCGCGACCTGCAGCGGCTGTACGAAGAGCCAAAAGATTATTTTCCCGGCCTGACTTCGGATGAGAAAAAGGCGAAGCTGGCCCGAGTGAGTTATGCCAATTTTCTGAAAGACACGGTCGGCGTCCATGACGACGTCGTGAAGATTTATCAGGCTCTGCCGCACGGGCTCTTTGGCGTCGGCATCGATGCGGTAGCCGCGCAGGATGCATGGGGCCTGGGCCTTCCCGGCTTCGATGGCATGAAACTGGAGCCGGGAGCGGGGAAGGGGATGAACCGCGATTGCATTCCCAACGAGGAAGCAGAGAAATATTTCTTCCACTTCCCGGATGGCAATGCGAGCATTGCGCGCATGCTGGTTCGCAAATTGATTCCGCAAGCCATCCCCGGCAGCACTGCGTCAGATATCGTTCTCGCCAAGGCAAACTATGCAAAGCTCGATGCTGCCGCTTCGCCGGTCCGCATTCGCCTCAGCAGCACGGCCGTGCGCGTGAAGCACATCGGCGACGCCGCCAGCGCGAAGGAAGTTGAAGTCACCTACGCACGCGGCGGCAAAGTGTACACGGCCAAGGCCAAGAACTCGATCCTCGCCTGCTGGCATGTCGTGGTCCCTTACATCTGCGAAGATCTGCCGTCGAAGCAAAAAGAAGCTCTGGCGTCGGCCCAAAAAGTGCCCTTGCTTTACACCAACGTTGCTATCAAAAACTGGACTGCTTTCCAAAAGGTCGGCGCCAACGCCGTTTATGCTCCGGGGATGTATCACACAGGCGTAAACCTCGACTTGCCGGTCAGCATCGGCGGATACGAATGCGCGCAGAAACCGGATGAGCCGATCGTCGTGCACATGATGAAGGCGGCCTGTCATCCGGGCCTTCCGGCGCGCCAGCAACACGTCTACGGCCGCATGGAACTCTACACGACGACCTTCGGAACCATGGAGCGCAACATTCGCGATCAGTTGGCTCGCACTTTGAATGGAAGCGGGTTCGATCCCGCGCGCGACATCGCGGCGATCACCGTGAATCGCTGGCCGCACGGCTATGCCTACGAATACAACTCGCTGTTCGATTCCTTCTGGCTGGAAGGCGGCGAGACACCCTGCGAGGTCGCTCGCAAACCGTTTGGCCGAATCGCCATCGCCAATGCCGACGCCGGCGCCTACGCCTACACAGACGAGGCGATCAACCAGGCGTATCGCGCGGTGGCAGAGATTACAAAGGGTTAGGGAATCAAGTTTGTGGAAGAGCAGGGAGTGGAAGAGCGGCCCTTCAGGGCCGCGACAGACCTCAAAACCTGACGGGCTTTAGCCCCTGCGCACCGAATAAATAAGCAGGATCACTCCTGATCTGCATGCCCACCCTTTAACTGCTCCGCCCTGGCCTTCGCTTCCTGCGCCTGTTGCGTCATGCCTTTCGCATCATACGCATTCGCTAAAGCCAGTTCGAGGTCCGGATCATCGCCATTCTTTTCCTTTTCCTTCAGGTACGAAGCAATGGCATCGTCATACATTTTGAGCTTGGCATACGAATTCCCCAACTCGTAGTAGATGCCGGAGATCGAGGGGCCACGCTCAGCTGCAACTTTGAATTCTTCGATTGCCGCTTGATAATTTCCCTGATCGGCCAGCACCAGGCCCAGGCCGTAGTGACCGTCGGCGCTGTTCGCATCCTGCGCGACCATCTGCTTGAACGTTGCCGAGGCCTCGTCAGGACGCTTCTCGCTCAAGTAGGTCATTCCCAGGTCAAAGCGCGCCCCCATATTCTGTGGCTGCAATTCCAGCGCTCGCTTAAATTCCGCTTCAGCCTGCGGAAATTGTTGCTGGTTGAAGTAAAGCTGTGCCAGTCCCAAATGTGCCTGCGCGGAATTCGGCTGCGCTCGCACCAGCAATTGCATTTGCGCCACCGGATTACCCCGGGCCTCCTGGAATGCCCTGGCCATGCGCATGGGGCCGCTCCGCCACTGCCGCACAAATAGACCTGCGCCCAGCACCGCCAGCGCGACCAGGCCCAAAACCCCCACCCGCCGCGCGTCGTGCTGTGGCGCGAAGCGCGCAATCAGCGCGCCCAACATCAATCCGCTGATCAGCCCGCCAATGTGCGCGGCATTATCGATTCCGCCGTAGTTCCCCCCTAAGAAGACGTTGTAACCAATTCCGAACAGGACATTGAAACCAATAAAGAACGCCAGACTCCGTAAAGTCCCTCGAATCGCGATGCTGGGCAGTGAGAACTCGCCCAGATAATAGGAAGCCGCCAGCGCGCCCGCCAATCCAAAGATGGCGCCGGATGCTCCAACACTCATCACTCCCGGATTCCAGCCCACGCTCGCCAATCCTGCCGCGATGCCCGTGGTCAGGTAGATCGTGGCATAGGTCCAGCGCCCGTAAAGCGACTCGCACAGCGCGCCCAGGTCCCACAGACACCACATGTTGAAGACGATGTGCCAGATGCCGCCGTGGAGGAACATGTATGTTGCCAGGCGCCACCACTCGCCTGACAGCGTGTACGGCCCGTAGTTGGCGCCGAACGATATAGCCACCGAGCCGGGAAAATTATCAATCGAACCGCTGGCCAGCGCCATGGCCAGAAATACCGCCACGTTGGCACCGAACAGCACATGGGTCAAAGTGATGGTAGATTCGCGCTGGACCCACGGCGCAGGCATCACCCTTTGCCTTACTTCATCCGTGTCCGCGCCCCGTTGCGCCGCCTCGTGCTGCACACACCACTGGCAGATCTTCTTAAATGTGAAAGGAGGCAACTGCCGCCCGCATCGAATACAGTTCGCCATGTGCTATTGAGAAAGATTATCAGTAGTGGACGAACTTATGTGGAGACACCGCCCAAACACGCTTCCCCGGACGGAAGAATGCGTCCGTCCACACGTGAAGATTTCCTTCGTGAACCTTCGTAACCTTAGTGGTTATTGCTTTCACTCAGTGAATGGTCTTCGTCTTCCGCGACATGTAATCCATCAGCAGATACTGTCCCAGCGTATATGGAGTCGTGAAGTAAGCCTTGCCGCGGCACATCTCCGTCACCTTCTGCACGAACTGCACCAGCCCATAGTCCGACGCCAGCATGAACGTATTAATCAGCACGCCCGCCCGCTTGCACTTCGAAACTTCTTCCAGCGTCTGGCTCACGACCAGCGGATCGAGCCCGAACGCGTTCTTATAGATCCGTCCATCTTCGAGCGTGAGCGCCGACGGCTTGCCGTCGGTGATCATCACGATCTGCTTCATATCTTTTCGCTGCCGTTGCAGAATCCGCTGCGCCAGCCGCAAGCCCTCACGCGTGTTGGTGTAATACGGACCAACTTTCACACGCGCCAGTTGCGACAAGGGAATCTCCTCGGCCGAATCGTGGAACAACACCAGCGACAACGAATCTCCGGGGTACTGCGTGCGGATCAGGTGCGACAACGCCATCGCGACTTTTTTCGCCGGCGTGAACCGGTCTTCGCCGTAAAGAATCATCGAGTGCGAGCAATCCAGCATCAGTACGGTCGCGCACGACGATTGATATTCGCACTGATGCACCTGCAAATCGGAATATTCGATGTTCAGTGGAAGTGTGAGCCCCTCTCGCTGAATCGCGGTCGAAAGCGTGGCCGTGATGTCGAGATTCAAAGTATCGCCGAACTCGTAAGTCTTCGACGATCCACTGGCCTCGATGCCCGTGGCGAGATCGCGCGTGTCATGCCTTCCAAAGCTCGACTTGCCCAGCGACCCCAGCAGGTTGCGCAGCGATTTGAATCCCAGAAAGTCGAGGCTCTTATCGGTAATCTCGAATTTCGCTTGCTGTGCCTCCCCCCTTTGCCCGCCAACGCTCGACTGCCGCGCCGGATCGTGCGGCTCATCCACCGAGATGTAATCTTCCTGCTGCATGCGCTCGATGAGTTTCTCGATCAACTCGTCCAGCTGGCCCTCGGCCATCATCTGCTCGATCTGCTCGCGCAGATTCTCGTCAAACATCTCGCCGTTCATCAGAGCCTCTTCGATGGCGCGCCTGAGGTCGTCAAGCGTGTGCTCACCCTGTGGCATTTCGTACCACATGGAGTCCTGAAATCCGCTTTGCAGCAGGTAATCCGCAAGCGCGCTGAGCAAATCCTCCATGCTCATTTCGCCGGCAGGGTCGGGCACGTATTTGGAATAGCGGATGCGTTTCATAAAAGATGGCTTCCGGCTTTCGGTTTCTTAGTTCTCGAGCGCCGGAAGCCAGTAGCCGAGAGCCGGGAGCCCGTAGCCTAATTAAACTGCCTTCTCGGCCGGTACGGCCTTTCATCCGGCTCGAACGACTTCTCCCGCACGGCCTCAGGCTTCTTCTCGCCTGCCTTGAATACGCGCTCTTCGCTGCGTCCGATGCGCTTGTGCGCGTGCAGGCCTTCGAGAATGAACTCCGCCGCCGAAACCTGCTGCTCGGGACTCTCTTTCTGCGAGACACCCAATGGTCCCAGCTTATCGATGAGTCCCTGAATCCCCTTGAGGTTCTCGAGCGCTTCGACCGCCGGCACCGAATCCGACAGTTGAATCTCGCCGCCCAGATCAAACCACTGCACAATCTGCTGCACGTTGGCGCCGGTGTAATACTCGTCGTAGGTCTTGGCGATCGCCGCGCGAATCAGTTCGCGTCCCACGTGGTCGGCGCCTTTCATCTCGCCTTCATACTCCAGTTCGAGCTTGCCGGTAATGGCAGGAAGCGCCGCATAGACGTCGCTGATTCGCGGCACTACCAGCTTTTCGTCATTCCGAATCGCGCGCCGCTCCGCATTCGAGACGACGTTCTCCATCGCCGAGATCGGCAGTCGCTGGCTCACCCCCGAGCGCTTGTCGATCTTCTTGTCCTCGCGTGCCGCGAATGCCACTCGCTCGATCACCTCCTGCACGTAATTGGGCAGGTGCATCGCATTGCCATTCCGCCGAGTCCACGCCTCTTGCGCCGTGATCGCAATGCCTTCTTCCACCGTCGCGGGATAATGCGTGCGAATCTCCGATCCAATCCGGTCTTTCAGGGGCGTGATGATCTTCCCGCGAGCCGTGTAATCCTCGGGATTCGCGCTGAAAACCAGCGCCACATCCAGCGGCAGACGGATCGGATATCCCTTAATCTGCACGTCCCCTTCCTGCATGATGTTGAACAATCCGACTTGAATTTTCCCGGCGAGATCAGGCAACTCGTTAATGGCGAAGATCCCGCGATTAGCGCGCGGCAGCAGGCCGTAGTGAACCGTCAACTCGCTCGATAATTCATGCCCGCCGCGTGCCGCTTTGATGGGATCGATGTCGCCGATCAAATCTGCAATCGTCACATCGGGCGTAGCCAACTTCTCCACGTAACGGTCATCCGGAGTCAGATAGGCAATGGGTGTAGCATCCCGCAGTCGCGCGACTTCCTCGCGACAACGCCGGCAGATCGGCGCATACGGATTATCGTGAACCTCGCATCCCGCCAGGTAGGGCATCTGCGGGTCGAGCAGCGTCGTCAAGGCCCGCAGGATGCGGCTTTTGGCCTGACCGCGCAGCCCCAGCAGAATGAAGTTATGCCGCGAGAGAATCGCGTTGATAATCTGCGGCACGACCGTATCGTCGTAGCCCACGATCCCGGGAAACACGGCGGCATCGCCCTTCTCACGCAATCGTGCGACCAAATTGTCTCTGAGTTCGTCTTTAACCCGGCGCGTGCGCAAACGCTCTTCGGAAAACAGGCTGCGGCGCAGATCACCCAGCGTGCGCGGAACACTCATGAACGGAACCCCCAGGGAACCACAATGGTCTGATTATACCCCCGCTTTTGCGGCTCGTTTCCCAAAGTGCCACCGGGAATCAGTGCCCGTGACCATTGCCTCCGGCCTTCTGCCGCGCCTGCGCCACTCGTCGAAGTTTAGGAAGGATAGTCTCGAGGTAGGAAGCCACCGCCTGAATGCGCTCGCCCTCCGACCGCATGGCTAACAGCTTCTGCTTGAAGTCCAGATCGAGCGGCAGCGACCCCGCCAGATAAAACGAAAGCTGGTTCTGATCCGCCGCGGAAAGATCCTGCACGGCTCCGGCCAGTGACAAAATTTCCAGGTGAAGCTGGATGGCCTTCACTCGTTCTTCCTGCACCAGAGCCCCCGGTTCATCCGGTACGAGCAAAACTTCGGCGCGCAGGAACGAACGCTCTTCATTCAATCCCACTACTTCAAACCGCTTGCGGCCTTCCGCAATCAGATCCAGCCTGCCATCGGGATATTCTTTGGTAACGGTGATGATCTCTGCGGTGCAGCCGACTTCTGCGATCCCCTCCTCCAGCGCGCGGACCACGCCGAACGGCGCTTCATTGGTGAGGCATTCCCGGATCATCTCTTTGTAGCGAGGCTCGAAAATATGCAACGGCAGGGGAGTGCCCGGAAGCAGTACGACCTCGAGCGGGAATAAAGGAAGAAGGGGCAAGCGGTCTTCTCGGCAGCGCAATCCGGAGCCAATCCGATTGTACGACAGGGCTCCGGCTATTATCTTGACTTGCCGCGACGCGTCGAATACAACGCGAGCATGGAACTCGCTGGGAAAGTTGTCGTGGTTACCGGTGCTTCGATGGGCATCGGCGAGGCGATTGCGAAGAAGTTCGCCGGCGAAGGCGCCAGCGTGGTGCTACTATCGCGCGACACCTCACGTTCCGAAGCCGCTCGCGCGCGCATTGGGTATCCCGATCGTACCGTGGCGCTCTCCTGCGACGTGCGCAACTCGGAAGAGATTGACCGCGTTCTCGCCCTCACTCTTCATCATTTCAAGCGTGTCGATATCTGGATCAACAACGCCGGCCACGGGCTGCTCGATTCCGTCGCGCAGGTCGATATGCGCGCCTGCCGCGATATGTTCGAGACGAACTTCTTCGGCGCGTTATCCGCGATCCAAGCAGTGATCCCCGTCATGCGCCAGCAGGGCGGCGGCACCATCATCAACATTTCCAGCATCGCCGGCCACATCCCGTTGCCGTTCCATGCCACCTATAGCGCAACCAAATTTGCCCTGAACGCCATCGGTAAGGCCGCGAGAGTCGAACTCAAGAACAACGGTATTCACGTTCTGACGGTTTGTCCCGGCTCCGTGCGCACCGGATTCAGTGAAAACTCCGTTCGCGGAAACGACCCGAAAAGGGTCCGGCCAGCGTCCGTACGTGGCATTACCGCCGAACGGGTCGCTGCCGCCACATTGCAAGGTTATCTAAAGCAGAAAAGGGAAGTGATCGTCCCCTGGACGATGCACGTTCCGGTGAAGCTCTACCAGCTTTTCCCCGGCTTAGTGGAGTGGGCGATGGGCAGAATGGCGAGCTAAAGAGGATTTCAAAGTTTCCATGTTTCAAAGTTGCGGAACTCGCTCCGATTCAATGTAGGTCTGGGTCTAGTCCTTGAAACTTTGAAACCTCGAAACCTTGAAACTTGTTTATCCCAATTCCCCCAGCATCGCTTCCATCTCCGACTGCGCATGCAGATTCCCGGTGCGCCGCGCCGAAGCGATGCCTTCCTGCAACTTCTTTTTCGCTTCCTCTGGACGCTCCGCACGAACCAGCGTCTGCGCTGCCATGAAATATCCCGCTGTGTAGTCCGGATGATTCTCCAGCAGAATAGAGAACTCGGCCAGCGCCCGGTCGAAGTCTCCCTGCTTGGAGTACTCCATCGCCAGGCCGTACCGCGCAAAGGCATCCTTCGGATTTTCGGTCAGCACTTCATTCAGTGCCGCAATTCGGTCCATACGCGCGCGCCCCTGGAGACGAGATTACTACAAAGCGCACCGGGTAATGCCAGGAACGACCGGGAATGGTTTCCTTGGTGAACCTTCGTGACCTTCGTGGTTGATGAACTTCCACGGCCGGGCCGAGAGATGAAGCTGGTCAGACCTGTCTCCGCTGATTACAATGGCGATTCCCATCAATTCGCGTTCCAGGAACTCAGAACTTGGCCTGCCCATATTTCATGCCGGTATCGAAGCTGGAGAACGGCAGTTGGCCTCATCGGTCGCGCCTTCCCTTAGGCGGCGGATGGAGCGGCCACTGCACAGCTCCCGGGCATGAAGGCATAACTCCGCCGCAAGATGTTTTGGAAGCTTTCTGCAATCTAGGTTACGCCAGCAGTTGTGGGTGGTCGCCAGCACTACGCGCGTGGGACGCAGTTCGATTTGCCATTTCCGCGCCTAAAGCTTCGATCGGCCGCGATATGCGCCCGGTGGCTTCGTTCGACTCACCCAATCGCATTCTTTGCCTGATGTACGTTTGCGAACGCGAACATCACCCTGTCACCGAGGGTGAATTGAAATTTGATCTCACGACTGCAACCTGGCTCCGCGGTCACTACGATCCCCGCATCCAGAAAATGGCCGAATGTTTCCTGGAGTCGTACCTGAAAAAGAACTCTTGAACGAAATACCGCCACAGGCACACCGTGCAAAGGAAGATGAATGACTGATGCCCTTACTCCCCGCCCCGTCCGTGACTCGCAGTCCGAGATGGCCGAAATCGTGCTACCCAACGACGCCAACCCGCTCGCGGCCCTGCTCGGCGGGCGCCTCATGCACTGGATCGATCTCGCCGGCGCCATGGCCGCCCACCGCCACTCGCGCAACTATGTCGTCACTGCCTCCGTGGATCACATCGATTTCCTCGTGCCCGTGCGCGTCGGCGATCTCGTAATCTTGCGTTCGTCAGTCAATCGCGTCTTCCAGACCTCGATGGAAGTTGGCGTAAAAGTTTACGTGGAGAACTACATTGCAGACACCGCGCAGCACGTTGCCTCCGCCTACCTGACCTTCGTGGCGATCGACCCTACCGGCAAGCACCTGAAGGTCGCCGCTGTTATTCCGGAGACCGATGACCAGCGCCGTCGCTACGACGACGCCGGGCGCCGCCGCGACGTCCGACGTGCCGAGTTGGAAAGGCGGCGCAAGAGCGGCCGCTAAATCCCGGCGCAAAATTGTGATCAGAGTCACATCCAGCTGTCTCCTCGATCATTAATCTAGTTCGTATTTCGAGGATGTTTATGGATAGTGCCCTCCTGGTTCACCGGCTTCACTTCGCTTTTACCGTCACTTTTCACTACCTCTTCCCGCAGCTGACCATGGGCCTGGCGCCGCTGATTGTGCTGCTTAAGACCCGTGCCCTTCGCCGTAACGACGAGACCTACAACCGCGCCGCCCGCTTCTGGGCGCGCATCTTTGGCATCAATTTCGTCCTGGGCGTCGTCACCGGCATCCCCATGGAATTTCAGTTCGGCACCAACTGGTCGCACTTCTCGCGTTTCGCAGGAGGCGTGATCGGCCAGACGCTAGGGATGGAAGGCATGTTCGCCTTCTTCCTCGAATCAGCATTCCTCGGACTGTTTCTTTACGGCGAAAAGCGGCTCAGCCCGCGCGGACACTGGTGGTCAGCCGTCGCCGTGTTCCTGGGATCATGGCTAAGCGGGTTCTTCATCGTCGCTACCGATGCTTGGATGCAGCATCCCGTCGGCTACGCCAAAGCGGCTGATGGCTCCGTGCAACTCACCAGCTTCTGGGCGCTGGTGCTGAATCCCTGGGCATGGTGGCAGTATGCGCACAATATGACCGGTGCCGTGATCACCGGCGCGTTCGTCATGGCCGCAGTCGGCGCGTTCTATCTGCTGTGGGGCAAGTTTGAAGAGCACGGACGCATGTTTGTGCGTGTGGGCGTCACAGCCGGGCTGATTGCCAGCGTTCTGCAACTGTTTCCCACCGGCGACGGGCAAGGACGTCTCATCGCCAACAACCAACCGGTCACGCTTGCAGCTATGGAAGCATTGTTCGCGAGCCAGCCGGGAGCACCGCTGGTCCTGGTTGGTCAGCCAAACGTTGACGAGAAGAAAATCGACAATCCGATCATCATTCCCAATGCTCTCAGCTTTCTCACGTATCGCGCCTGGAAGGCCGAAGTGAAAGGCCTCAACGCGTTTCCCGAAGACCAGTGGCCCACCAACATCTCACTGCTTTACTACAGCTACCACATCATGGTGGGCCTGGGCACGATCTTCATCGCGGTGACGATTATCGCGGCATTTCTGCTGTGGCGTGGCAAGCTGTTTCAGAATCGCTGGATGTTGTGGATATTACTGCTCGCACTGCCATTCCCCTACATCGCAAATACCGCGGGCTGGATCACCGCGGAAATCGGCCGGCAGCCTTGGCTGGTGTATTCGCTGATGCGCACAGCTGACGGTTATTCAAAAACAGTTTCAGCAGGCAACGGCATGTTCACCTTGCTGGGATTCATGGGAATGTACACCGTGCTCGCCATTCTGTTTTTGTTCCTGGTGCGGCGTGAAATCGAGCACGGCCCGGAAGGAGAGCCAATCCCGCCTGAGAAATTCTCAGGCGATTCCTTTCGCGAAGAACACGAACCAGCCCTGACGCACTGAGAACCCCAAGGCGCTCCTGCACAGAGCGGGTGCTGCGGGGGGAAACGAAACGACGGAAGAGCGGAGCTTCGGACCGATCTCGCCAGCACCGTGGAAGAGCGGCCCTTCAGGGCCGCGTTAGGCGCACCAAATGTACGGGCTTTAGCCCCGAGGAACGCAGATCGAGGATTTATGGAAACTCTTTGGTTCATGATCGTCGCAGTCATGGTAGCCACCTACGTTGTGCTCGACGGATTCGATCTCGGCGCCGGCGTCATCTATTTAGGTGCCGCCAAGACCGCCTTCGAGCGCCGCAAAATCATGCGCGCCATCGGCCCCGTCTGGGACGGCAACGAAGTCTGGCTCCTCGCCGCCGGAGGCACTCTCTACTTCGCGTTCCCCCTGCTTTACGCCTCCAGCTTTAGCGGCTTCTACCTGCCTCTGATGATGGTCCTCTGGCTGCTGATGCTGCGCGGCATCGGCATTGAATTGCGCCATCACATGCACAATCCCGTCTGGGTCGGATTCTTCGACGTGATCTTCAGCGTCTCCAGCATCTTGCTTTGCATCTTCTTCGGCGCGGCCCTGGGCAACGTGGTGCGCGGCGTCCCGCTGGCCGCCGACCAGTACTTTTTCGAGCCGCTCTGGACCAACTTCCGCGTGAAATACGGTACGGGCACGCTCAATGGCATCCTCGACTGGTACACGGTACTCACCGGCGTGATCGCGCTGGTCACGTTGACCGCGCACGGCTCGCTCTACATCGCCGTCAAGACGGAAAACGGCCTGGCCCATCGCGCCCGTACCACCGCGATGTGGGCGTGGCCGCTGCAACTGCTCTTAACCGTCGCCGGACTGATCGCAACCGTCTCGATCCGTCCTGGCGTCCTCGATAATTACAGGCACCATTACATCGGATTTCTTATCCCCGTGGTTGTGTTCGCCGCTCTCGCCGTCATGATGCACGGCATGATCAGACACTCCGATAAGATGGCCTTCGTTGCTTCGGCCATCTATATTGTCGGCATGCTGGTAGGAGCCGCATTCGCGCTTTATCCCGTAGTCCTGCCGGCCAGCACCGATCCCGCGTTGAATCTGACCATCTACAACACCGCTGCCGGCGAACACGGTCTCGCCGTCGGCTTCGCCTGGTGGAGTCTCGGCGCGATCCTCGCTTTCGGCTACTTCTTCTATCTCTTCCGCATGTTCCGGGGAAAGGTCAGGGTGGAAGGGGAAGGGTACTGAAGACGACCCCACGGCACCCCTAAGCGGCACGAATAAGGCCTATCGCGCAAATCCAGGTGAACCTGAGCAAAAAGCTCCGAGAGGGACGAAGAACGCCGACGTCTCGTTTCTCAAGGCATCGCCGCATGAATGCCGAGACTCTCAGCTAGTTTCCGCAGCCTCCGATCGCTTGTCCAGAGGAGCGTTGGTGGGCTGATGAGGACCGACGCGATCAAATGCGCGTCGGTCAAACCGATGCCTAGGTTGAATAGACGGCGGGCTTCGATCAGGTGCCGCAATTCACTCAGTTGTGCAACCCGCAGCTGCGGTAGCAGATCGAGAGTAGCCAAAGTCTTGCCGCGGTCTCGCAGGGATCCCAAGGCCAGTTCCGCAATAATCCAAGGGTGGATTACAATTCGTCCTTCATTCAGGGCCCTTTGCAGTTCTTTGTTCCCGGAACGGAAGTGCTCGATCCAAACGGAGGTGTCGGCGAGAATCAACTCTGTCTCGTACGGCGTCGTGGAATACTCTTCAATCCCGGCATCGAGCCACCCAAAGATGCAAGCCTGCGCGCGCTTTCCCGCTCGATCAGCGCTTTAAGAGCTTCGCGGATCAAAGCCGCTTTCTCGGAGACCCCAGTGAACTCCTGGGCGGTGCGCACGAGCTCGTCATCCAGTGCAATGGTCGTTCTCATCTCTAATCTCCATGTGTTGTCAGCATCTATTATAGCATCGAATGATGCTAAATCCGTGCCTGCTCGATTGAACCGGCTCGGCGGAATAATTTTCTCCCTGTCGGTGTCCTTCCTCGACATGAATTGGTCGCCAAACTGTCTTGCAAGCGATTGCAGGAAAAGGAGTTGATTTGAGATTGAGTCAATGAACTTCTGGCCCACAACCCCCGGCAAATGTAGCTAACCTTCATCCATTCCTAGGCTGGAGATGAATATCTCGATAACCCATCTTCTGTCCAAATCCGAAAATTGGCTGCCCGGAATTGGACGCCGGTTAGGCCATGCACGCCGCGGCCTGCCATCTCTCACCATGAAAATAAAGGATTCTCCGCCAGTCGCGTGCGTTGGAAAGCCAAGTGCTTACGTTCTCGGGTTCGCAACACAGGAGAGAACCGCGATGAACCTCGGCCAAGATCTGCGCTATGCACTGCGGCAGTTGCGCAACAATCCAGCGTTTACAACCGTCACGGTTCTCACCCTGGCTCTGGGCATCGGCGCTAACACCGCTATTTTTACGGTCGTGAATGCGGTCCTGTTGAGTCATCTCCCGGTCAAACATCCCGAGCAACTGGTCTTCTTGACCAATCCCGACGAACAGGGAATGCAAATAGGGTTCGCAGATGGCGACCGAGACCTTCTGACCTATCCTGAATTTCAGGAACTGGCGCGTAACAATGAGGGCTTCTCCGGCCTTCTTGCCGCTTCGAGTCAAACGCCAGACTTTTTGGTAGAGACTGACATGTCCGGCACGGCGAGCGAAGCTGCGAGGGCGAAGGTCAGCCTCGTGAGCGGCTCATATTTTTCTGTGTTGGGGGTAGATCCAATTCTCGGGAGGGCGTTTACTGCTGAAGTCGATAAGGTTCGCGACGCAAATCCGGTTGCCGTGATCAGCTACCGTTTCTGGCAGGACCGGTTCGCGGGCGATCCCAATGTGCTCGGACGCAGGCTCCGAATTCATAATACGAGTTTCGACATTATCGGAGTAGCCTCCCCACGATTCCACGGCGAGACCGTTGGAGTTTCGCCCGACGTTTGGATCCCCCTCAGCATGCAGTCTGAAATCTATCCAGGACGCGACTTTCTTTCGCAGGAAGCCAAGCCGTTTCACAAAACCGAATGGCTGCATGTCATGGGTCGGTTAAAGCCGGGCACCAGCCTTGCCCAGGCCAAAGCCATCATCAATGCCGAGTTTCAGCAGCTTTTGCTATCGCAAACAGCGGGGATGTCGGCCGACGACCAACATCGCTTCTTAAATCAGCACCTCGCGGTGGTGGAAGGAAGCCGCGGCGCCTCCAGCGTCCGGGCCGATTTCGGCAAGCCCTTGCGGATCCTGATGGCCGTGGTCGGGATGATTCTCCTGATTGCCTGCGCCAATGTCGCCAATCTCTTGCTCGCTCGCTCCACCGCCCGGCGGAGGGAAATCGCTGTGCGTGTCGCCATGGGCGCGGGAGCCCGTCGCCTCTTTCGCGAAGTGCTGACCCAAAGCATTCTCCTGGCTTCCATCGGTGGCGCAGTCGGGCTTCTGCTTGCCTACTGGGCCGACGCCGCTTTGCTCCGGATGGTTTCCGGCGGACCCATTCCCCTTCCTCTCGACGTGCGTCCGGATGCGAAAGTTTTGGCCTTCACATTCGGCGTATCCGTGCTTACGGGCGTGTTATTCGGACTAGTTCCAGCACTCCGGGCCAGCCAAGTGGACCTCAGTTCCGTCCTGAAAGGGACATCGCGCACGGTCGCTGGCACGGTCACTCACGGTGGCCGAGTGCCGGTTGGAAAAACTCTCGTGGTCGCTCAGGTCGCATTGTCCGTCGTTCTTCTGGCCGTCGCCGGATTATTTCTTCGCAGCTTTCAGAAACTGGTCGCGGTGCAACTGGGTTACGATCGCGATCATCTGTTGTTCTTCAGCATCAATCCAGTGTCGTATGGCTACAAACGCGCCGAGATCCCTCAGCTTTACAACGACATGCTTGCGCGCATTGTTGCCATTCCTGGCGTGCGCGGCGCTTCGTTCTCTGACAATGGATTACTCGGCGGCAGAGACTCCAGTTCGCCCGTTACCATCGAAGGAGAACAACCAAAGTCCGGGGCCACCCATCCCCACTGGGATACGGTTGGGCCGAACTTTTTCTCGGCTACTGGCATCCCCCTGCTCTACGGTCGTGAAATCGGGCCGCAGGACACAGCTACAAGCCAGCGCGTAGGCGTGATTAACACGACCTTTGCTCGGGAATATTTCGGGGATTCCAATCCGATCGGCAGGCGGGCTCGTGTACACACGACGTTCGATGACCAGGACTTCGTCATTGTTGGTGTCGTAGCAGATTCAAAACATGGTAGCGTTCGCGAAAAACCGCGCCCGCGTTTTTATGTTCCGTTCCTGAATCCCATCGGCGAGGCGGACTCGGCAAACATATTGGTTCGGACCTCTGGCGATCCCTCGGCTGTGGCCTCGGCGATTCGCGAGGCCGTAAAGCAAAGCGCCGCAAACCTGCCGCCTGTCGAAATCGAAACCATGAAGCAGCGCCTGGCGGACTCGCTGACCTCCGACATCATGATCACCGAACTCGCAGGAGCTTTTGGCATCCTTGCCGTCGTGCTGGTGTGCATCGGGCTTTACGGAATCATGGCTTATGCCGTTTCCGGCCGTACCAACGAGATCGGGCTTCGCATGGCCCTGGGCGCCCAACGCAGCAATGTCCTCTGGTTGATTCTGGGAGAATCGCTCCTGCTCGTTCTGTTTGGAGTCGCCATTGGTCTACCCGTGGTATTTGGAGCGGGGAAATGGGTTGCGAGCCTGCTGTTTGGTGTGAAGCCGGCCGATATCCTTACCCTGGTCACGGCAACGGCGTTGATGTTCGTGGTCGGCACTTTTGCGTGCTACATCCCGGCGCGGCGCGCGATGCAAGTCGACCCAATGGAGGCGCTCAGGGACGAGTAGAGCGCGCGAGCTCAACTCCCTTCATCATCCGTCTGTATAATCAACTCTTGGGGTTTGATTCAATCTTCAGTCATTCATTCCGGGAGTTGATCCTTTGAGCGCACATACGCCGCATCAGCACGGGCAAGGCCCCGCGCAGCAAGGCCCGCAACCGCTGCCGGGGGTAGACGCCATCATCGCCGTCGGTTCGGGAAAGGGAGGCGTCGGCAAGACCACGTTGTCGGTGAACCTGGCCGTCGCTCTCGCCAAGATGGGACACAAAGTCGGCCTGCTCGACGCCGATGTCTATGGCCCCAACGTCCCGCTGATGCTGGGCGTGAACTCGCAGCCGCGCATGGTCGGCGAAAACCGCATCGAGCCGCTCGAAGCCTTCGGCGTGAAAGTCATTTCCGTGGGATTCCTCAACCCCGGCGACAAACCGGTCATCTGGCGCGGTCCAATGCTGCACCAGATCATCCGCCAGTTCCTCGGCCTGGTCGAATGGGGACGTCTCGACTACATGGTCGTCGATCTGCCGCCTGGGACGGGCGACATTGCGCTCTCGCTGGTGCAGACCGTGCCGCTGACGGGCGCGATCGTGGTCTCCACACCGTCCGATGTTTCGTTGCAGGACGCGCGCAAAGCCATTGAAATGTTCCGCCAGATGAAGGTGGACATCGCCGGCGTGGTCGAAAACATGAGCTACTTCGTCTGCCCCAATTGCCAGCATGAGACAGACATCTTCTCGCGTGGCGGTGCGGAAGTGATGGCCAAACGATTCGAGGTGCCGTTCCTGGGTAACATCGCGCTCGATCCGGAAGTGCGCAAGTCTGGAGATGGCGGCAAGCCGGTGGTGCTCGAAGGCGAGAACTCGCCGCACGCGAAGTCCATCTACGAATTTGCGCGCAAGGTCGTCGACCGCATCACGGAAATCAAAGCCAACGCGCCCGCGAACGTAATCCAGATCCAATAAAAACAAAACCACAGAGGTCACAGGGGAACACAGAGGAATTCCTCTGTGAAACCCTGTGCCCTCTGTGGTTAGCTCTTCTTGAATCTCTCCAGCTGCCAGATGGCCTGGGGCACACGATCCTTCAATATCAAATCGGCCATCATCTCCCCAACCGCCGGCCCATGCTTGAACCCATGCCCGGACCCGCCTCCGAGCAGCCACACATTCTCGTTCGCCGGATGTCGGTCCATAATGAAGTGACTGTCGGGCGTTTGCTCGTACTGGCAGACGCGAGTCTCGACCAGCGGCGCATCGCGCAGTGCAGGGAAGCGGAATCCCACATACTCGCGAATGTCCTTTAACGTCTCCAGACTGATTACCCGCTCGCCGCCAGTCGGATCGAACTCTGGCCCACGCGTGTCGTCGGCGATCTTGAACCCGCGCCGGCCGCTGCCGGGAATGCCATAGCGAAAGCGTCCACAATGATCGGCCCACACCGGCATCTGCGCATCGCTGAAGCGCGGATCGCCCGCGGGAGTGCCGAAGAAAAATACGTCCTGTTTGGTAGCCTGCACTAAGTTTCCGATCGCTTGAGGGAAGAGCTTCCCCAGCCAGGGGCCGCAGGCAAAGACGAAGCTGTCTGCTTTGAGCCGTGAGCCGTCGGAAAGCGCGATGGCGCGCAGCGGAGCCTGTTCGAGTTCGTCACCTGTAACCGCCGCCTGGCGGTACTTGCCGCCCGCCGCGACGAAAGCCTGCACCACCGCCTGACAACTGGCCCGCGCCTCCAGATACCCGCACTCCGGCTCGAAGATCCCCCACTGAATACCTTCGAAGCTAATTTGCGGCCAACGCTTCACCATCTGCCCGGCCGACAGTTCCTGATACTTGATCTTCGCCGTCCGTAGCATCTCCACCGACCCGCGCTCGAACGCATCGTCCTTCCCAGCCGCCATCCACAGCACGCCGGTCCGATGCAGAAATTGCCCCTTCCAGCGCCGCTCATACTTCGCCCAAAGCTTCATCGCCCGCGCCGCCATCTCCGTATAAGGTTGGTCCGGCCCGTACGTTCCGCGCATGACGCGAGTCTCTCCGCCCGAAGAAGCCCGGGAATTCCCCGGCCCCCATGCGTCCAGCAGCGTGACCCGCGCTCCACGTTCCAAAAGGTGTAAGGCAGTCCATCCCCCGAAGGCTCCGGCTCCGATGACGGCAACGTGAGGTTTCAATCGCATGGGAAGAGATAGAGCATACCAGTACCCCGTTCTGAAGGTTTCAAAGTGGAAGGTTTCCAGGTTTCAGGAATCTACGCTGAACGTCGCGGATGGGATCACGGCAAAAAATAGCCGATGGCAGAATCATTGGTCGTGCCAGTGGAAGAGCTTATGCGTGATCTTCCACTCGCCGTTCCATTTGAGCAAGGTAAATACATCGGAAGCTCGGGCATTGGCGCCCGCCAACTTACCTGACCAGTGTTGAACTTCAAGATGAACGACTGCGATGCTCTCGATGATCTCGATACGTGCGAAGCGAGGATTGATATTCGGTGCCGGGCCGTTCTCCGTGACCCACTTGAAAACGTGCTCCACGGAGCCACTGTATTCGACTCCTTGACAGTAGCCGGAGATGGTCGCGGAAGGATGAAAAGCGGGGCGCATGAGATCTCCGTCGCCTGCGCGAGCGCCCGCGATATAGCAGTGCATGGTACGCGTGATCGCGTCATGTTCAACGAGGTAGGTGTTGGTGGCCGATTTGACCGGGAACAGTCTCTCGGCTTCATCGGTCGAGACCTCAAGGGGACACTTGGTGCGTAAACGGCTCCAAGCTTCTATCTCATGCCTATAGGCGAAGACGGTGTCCTGCTTTTCGTGCTCGCGGCGGTGCACGGGGAGCCCCTCGCTCGCCTCCCAGCGCCGCACCGTGCGTTCGCTGCGGTCCAGGTAAGCGGCGATCTGCTTCCATGATTCCAGAGTTTTCTGTGGGGTGTTCCGCACTGGCATGTCAAAACCCCCGGCGAAGACTATACCAGAGGCTACGCCGCCAGGCTGTTTTGTGCAGCTGCGTGCCAGTGAAAGGCTTTCTGGATGATTTTCCATCCGCCTGGCATTTTGATAAGAGTGAACAAGTCAGACATGCGGACGCCCGAACCAGCCAAATTGCCTGACCAACCTGCGACCTCGAGACGCACGACAGCGATGGATTCGAGGATGTCCACACTGATTACGCGGGGCTCGATCTCGGGCGCAGGACCATTCTTATCGATCCAGTCGAAGAGAAATTGAGTTCCGATGGCGAGTTGTTCCCCGGCGTAGCCGAAGAATGAGGCGTTCGGGTGGAAGGCAGGACGCATTAGCTCGCTTTTGCCTTGTTTGCTGCCGTCAATATACATCTGCACGGTCTTGACGATTCCGTCATATTCGGTGAGGTATTCGCTCTTAGTCATGCCGGAGACAGTAGGATCGCAGAGTGCAGGGCGTCAACAGCCAAACATGGCCAAAGTCGGTCGAGAAAGCATCATGTCTTGATCGTATCTGGGAGGTCGGCAATTCGGAGCTGGAGGTTGACCGCATCAGGATAACCTCGTGATTACCTCATTGTCATGATCATGCGCGTGTAATCTCACCCTGTCCCCCCTGCCTTGACACTATCCCACCTCCTTCCTAGAATCCAATCGGGATCAGAATGATGATCCAAAACCTAAGCTTCTGCATCTAAAATAGTTAGGTAAAATAGATACGGATGCAGTTTCTCCCCTCGGCTTCCGCCGCTCGGATTGAGACAACTGACAGATTGATGTATGCCCGCTGATCCTAATATCGGGAACCGCGAACGCGAAATTCTGACTGCCATCGTCGAGACCTTCATCTCGACGGGTGAGCCGGTCGGCTCGCGCACGCTTGCGCGTTCCAATCGCGAGGGCCTAAGTCCGGCCTCCATCCGCAACGTAATGGCCGACCTGTCCGACGCTGGATTCCTGGAGCAGCCGCACGCCTCCGCCGGCCGCGTCCCCACCACGGAAGCCTACCGCTACTACGTCGAGCAGATCTCGGGAAATGCCCGCCTCGCCCCGCAGGAAGAGACCATGATCTCCGACTCGCTGGCCGGCATCACCGACGTGCAGGAATTCATGGAACGCACCTCGCACGTGCTCTCGCTGATCTCGCGCAACGTCGGCGTAACGATCGCGACCAGCGGTCCCAAGAACGCGCTCGAGCACGTGTACTTCTCGCGTCTGAGTGAACAGAAAGTGCTGGCCGTACTCGTGACCCGTTCCGGCCTGGTGCGCGACCGCGTCCTTCGCCTCGATCTTCCTCAGGCCGATCTCGATCTGGCAGCACGCTACATCAACGAAAATTTCCGCGGCTGGACGATGGAATCGATGCGCTCCGAACTCTCCCGCCGCATCGATCAAGAGCGCAGCGAATACGACCGGCTTATGAATTCGATCGAGCAGCTCTATAAGCAGGGTGCGCTCACCGCCGAGCAGGGATCGCAAGTCGTATTCGTCGAAGGTGCGGCCAACCTGGTCACGGGCGAGCAAGATCGCCAGCGCCTGCAGGAGATGCTCAAGACCCTCGAGGAAAAAGAAAAAGTGATCCAGCTCTTGAGCGCTTATCTCGACGTCAAGCAGGAAGCAGTCCGCGTGGTCATCGGGCTCGACCAGGCCCTGCCCTCGATGCAGAATTTTGTGCTGATCGGCGCGCCGGCGCACGCTGGAAACGAAGTCATGGGATCGCTGGCCGTGATCGGTCCGACGCGTATGGACTACCAGCACACCATCACCGCAGTGTCATACATTGCGCGCCTCTTCGACAAAATTTTGAATGAATCGGAGTAATACTGCAGTCATGGGGAAATCAAACGGAAAATCAGAAAGAGAAAGGGTCGCGGGTCTTGATCTCGAGCACGAACTTCCCGCCGGAGATGGCGACGAGCCATCCACCGCCAATCCCGCTCCCGCAGTGCAGGCAGCCGAGGTGTCGGGCGTAGAAGCCGAGTTGCAAAGAGTCAAAGCGGAACGCGATTCGCTGCTCGACCGCCTGGCACGCGCGCAGGCCGAATTCGAAAATGCCCGCCGCCGCGCTGCCAAAGAACAGCAGGATTTCCGCGACTTCGCGACCGTGGACGCCATCAAATCCTTGCTGCCGGTGATCGACAGCTTCGAGCGCGCCCTCCAGGCCAAGTCCGAACCGGGTGACTTTCGTGCCGGCGTCGAACTCATTTATAAGCAGCTGCAGGATGTACTCACCAAGCTGGGAGTGCGACCGATTCAGGCCAAGGGAGAACAGTTCGATCCGCACGTGCATGAGGCCATCGAAATGGTCGAAACTCCGGACGCGGCCGACCACGAAGTGATCGAAGAATGGCAGCGTGGCTACAAGTTTAAAGATCGCCTGCTGCGGCCCGCGATGGTGAAGGTCGCGAAGAATCCCGGTAACTGAGCAACAGGTTGAACCCATTCCGTTACGAGAAATGCAGACGATCTTTCCAATCCTTCGCTACAACGATGCGCGTGCCGCGATTCGCTGGTTGTGTCAAGCGTTTGGATTCGTCGATGTCTTCTGCACTCCGGAGGGCGGACCGTTCGTTCGGCATGCGCGCCTCAGGCTCGGTGAAAACATCATCATGGTCGGCTCGGTTCGACCGGACGATGGAATCGCGAGTCCTCAAGTGCTCGGTGCGGCGACTCAAATGCTCGCTGTCTATGTCCAAGATCCCGATGCGCATTTTGAACGGGCGCGAACCGCAGGGGCCAGGATTTTGTATTCGCCCAAAGACACTGATTTCGGCTCGCGCGAGTATCACGTTGCCGATCTCGAGGGACATCCGTGGACGTTTGGCACGTTTCGACCACCAACAGATTAGAAACGGCAGCAACACAGAAAGGTATTTTTGACCACCAACGCAAAACGCGACTACTACGAAGTTCTGGGCGTGACCCGTACGGTAACCGATGTTGAACTCAAGTCCGCCTATCGCAAGCTCGCGCTGCAATACCATCCGGACCGCAATCCTAATAATCCGGACGCCGAGGAAAAATTCAAGGAAGTCAGCGAAGCTTATGCCGTGCTCGCTGACTCCGATAAGCGTGCCGCCTACGACCGCTTTGGCCATGCCGGACTCGGCGGTGCGGCAGGAGCGGGCGCAGGCTTCGATCCCTCCGTCTTCCAGGATTTCAGCGATATCTTCGGCGAGTTCTTCGGCTTCGGAGACATGTTCGGAGGTGGCCAAGGACGCCGCCGCAGCCGCGTGCAGCGTGGCGCCGATCTCCGCGAAGATCTGACCCTCGAATTCGAACAAGCATTCTTCGGGACTGAAACTCGCGTCAACGTGCGTCGTCACGAAGCCTGCGAAGAGTGCCACGGTTCCGGGACGGCTGCCGGCAAAGGTCCCACCACATGCCGCTCTTGCAACGGACGCGGCCAGGTCCGTTACCAGCAGGGATTCTTCAGCATTGCCCGCACCTGCCCCACGTGTCAGGGCTCCGGCAATGTGATTACCGACCCCTGTCCGAAGTGCAAAGGCGAAGGCCGCCTATTGCGCCAGCGCACTGTGGACGCCAAAGTCCCCGCGGGAGTTGAAGACGGAACTCGCATTCGCTTTGCCGGCGGTGGCGAAGTCGGACCTTTCGGCGGTCCAGCCGGAGACTTATATGTCGTCCTGCATGTGAAGGAGCATCCCTTCTTCGCGCGCGAGGGCAACGATCTGCATTGCGTCGTTCCTATCTCGGTGGCGCAAGCTGCGATGGGCGCCGAAATTCGCGTCCCCACGATGGACGGCGAGCACACCCTGAAGATTCCCGAAGGCACGCAGCCCAGCACCACCTTCCGCATCCGCAACAAAGGCGTACCCGTTCTTAATGGGCACGGCAAGGGCGATCTCTATGTCGAAGTACGGGTGCTGGTTCCGACTAAGCTGAACAAGCGCCAAAAAGAACTGCTGCAGGAACTCGACGCCTTGTCGAAGGTCGACAACCAACCGCTGCTCCGCTCTTTACTTGGCAGGGTGAAAGACATCTTCGGATGAGCTCGCCGTCCACGCGTGAGTCGTCAGAACGTGGAAGAGCGGCCCTTCAGGGCCGCGACAGGGCGTAAGGAGATATCGGGCTTTAGCCCCCGTGTTTGGTCGTCCACGAAACGCATGACCCGCCGCCAATGGATTGCCGACGAAGTCTCCAACGATCGCGCCGCCCTCACCGGCGCTCACGCCGATCACCTAACCCGCGTCCTCCGCGCCCGTGTCGGCCAGGAATTCGACATCATCGCGAGCGGCGTAGCCCGTCGTGGCCGAGTCGCAGCCATCGCACAAGATCGCGTCGAATTCGAACTCGGGGAAGAACTTCCCGCAGCCCCCGCAGCAAATCTCACATTACTTCTCGCCATCTTTAAGTTCGACCGCATGGAATGGGCCATCGAAAAATGCAGCGAACTCGGTGTGAGCCGAATTGTGCCGCTAATTGCTCGTCGTACCGACGTTCACCTGGCCGCCGCCTCGGCGAAACGTGCCGAGCGCTGGCGCCGAATTGCGTTGCAAGCCGCCGAGCAATCCCGCCGCGGCACTGTGCCCGAAGTTGGTGCGCCCGTCGAACTCCGCGAAGCCGCTAAACTTCCCGGCGCATTACGAATTGTCCTCGCCGAAACTGAGGACCACACCATGTTGCGTGACCGGTTAGCCCAGCATTCCACCGCATCCGAAGTCCTGCTCGCCATCGGCCCGGAAGGCGGCTGGACCGAAGACGAACTGGAACTCTTCGGTAAAGAAGGTTGGCTCTCTGTCTCTCTCGGCCCGACCATCCTTCGAGCCGAAACCGCCGCCATCGCCGCTGTCGTACTGGCAGCATCAGAACTGGTCAGCCAGCCAAAGTAGCGCCGCCGCACAAATCGCCGCGTCCGCTACTTGACACTGGCTGACCACTCGCACTATCCACTGCCCGCTGACCACCTGCAAAGTGATATCCTGACCCGCAATGCCGTCCCAGAAGTTTAGCTTCCGTCCAACGCTCTTCACTCCTGACGATCGCCAGCGCGCCGCCATCGAACACGTTGACGGTCCCCTGCTGGTCGTCGCCGGAGCCGGCACTGGCAAGACCTCGATCCTCACGCATCGCATCGAATACCTGATCCGCGAAGGCCACGCCCGTCCTGACGAGATCCTTGCCCTCACGTACACCGTCAATGCAGCCCGCGAAATGCGCGAGCGCGTGCAAAAATTGCTGGGCGGCAACCCGATTCAGGCCCATACCTTCCACGACTACTGTTTGAAGCTGTTGCAAGGCGTAGATAAAGGTTTCGACGTCCTCGACGAAAAAGATCTTTGGATTTACCTGCGCCGCCGCCTTCGCGAACTCCGACTCGAGCACTACGTGCGCGCCGCCAACGTCGCCCAGTTCCTGAATGATCTGCTGGAGTTCGTTAGCCGCTGTCACGACGAGCTGGTCACTCCGGAGAAATACGCGCATTATGTCGAGCGCCTCGAACGCAATGAAGTCCCCATCCCCCGCGTGGCGAAGTCCAAAAACGTACTCGACGATGCCGAAGTTCTCGGCCGCTGCCGCGAAATTGCCCGAGTTTTCTCCACGATGGAACGCTGGCTGCAGGAAGAGAATCTCGGCACCTTCAGCCACATGATCACCCGCGCTCACGATTTGCTGGCCAACGATGAAAATGTCCTCGCCGCAGCTCGTAGCCGCGCACGTTTCATCCTGGCCGACGAGTTTCAAGACGCCAACTTCGCGCAGATCAAAATCCTAGCCCGTCTCGCCGGGCCCGGTGGAAACATCTTTGCCGTGGGCGACCCCGATCAATCCATCTATCGCTTCCGCGGCGCCTCCAGTGCAGCCTTCGAACTGTTCCATCGAAATTTCCCCGAAGCCAAGCTCGTGGTCCTGGAGAAGAATCGCCGTTCCACCACTCCGATCTTGCGCACGGCATTCGCTTTGATCGACAAAAACCCTCCAGTCTTCGCCAGCCAGGCGCACAGCTCGCTCAGATACGATCGTGCCCCACTGCAATCCGCGCGCGAAGAGGAGGCGACAAAAGCCGGCATCCAGCTGCCCAGTCCGGCTGTAGAATCGATTATTCTTACCAGCCGCGACACCGAGGGGCCCGATCTCGTTGCCTACCTCCGCGACGCCCAACGAAAGTCGCGCTGTAAATGGTCGGACTTCGGCATTCTGTACCGCTCCCACGTGCACCGTGATGACCTCGTGCAGGATCTCGCGGAAGCCGAAATCCCCTTCGTCATCGAAAGCATGGACATCTCCGACACCTCGGAGGCCCGTGATCTTTTTGCCTGTCTCAACGCCGTCGTCTCTGCGGGCGACGATGTCAGCCTGTTTCGTGTCGCCGGACTTCCGTGCTTCCATGTCGATCCCGAACAGTTGCGCCAGACCATGCGAGCCATTGCCCGCGACAATCGCGAAGCCCAGGTCGTCCCGCTGTCGTCCGCTCTCGACCGCGTCGCAGGCGGAGCTGAGGTGCTCGCCGCCATTCGCAATGCCCGTGAGGTAATCGCGCACCGCAATGCAAAGGCCCGCGTCGCCCTCGACATTATCGTCAAACAATTCGCCCTCGACGCGACGTCGCCCGTCATCCAGGCGGCGCTGCATTTCGTGCAGGCATGGGAGCAAAAGAAGATCAATCGAACCACGGAGCTGCATGAATTGGTCGAGTACCTCGGATATTTCCGCGAAGCCAATGGAGTGATCCCACTGGAAACGCCGGAAAACGAAAACGCGGTTCGCCTGATGACCGTGCATGGCGCAAAGGGCCTCGAATTTCCGCACGTGTTCATCCTTCGCGCCAATTCGAACTCATTCCCGTGTCCCTTCAAGGAGACCCTTGTTGCCTTTCCGCGCGATTTGCGCGATGCCGACTCTCTCACCGAGGCCGACGATAAGACGCTGCACGGGCAGGAGGAACGCCGTCTGTTTTATGTCGCTATGACCCGCGCCCGCGATTCCCTGCGTATCTACGCGAAAGAGGGCACCGGAAAGAACGACAAGACTCCTCCGGGCTACGTACGCGAACTGATGGTCAACCGCACCGTTGCTCCCTGGTTCCGCGCCGTTCCCGCAAGGGGCGCGCAAGCCACTCTGGATATCGCCGCCGCCGCGTCTCCTCTATACCCGGCCGAGTCGCAGACCACGGCCTGGTTCGAGTTGCCTGTGCTCGATGGATTGCATAAGCGCCTCAGCGCCTCTGCCGTCGACACCTACGAACGCTGCGGCCTGCAATTCAAGCTGGAGCGCGACTGGCGCATCCCGGCCAAGCCTGCCGCCGCCATGCAATACGGCGCCGCGATTCATCGCGTGCTCAAAACCTACTTCGACTCCGTGCGCCTGGATCGGCCCAAGACAGCCGAGGAACTCATCGATCTTTTCCGCCTCGATCTCGCCGCCGCCAATCTCCAGGATGTTTACCAGCGCGAGCTCTACGAGAAGCTTGGGGTCGCTCAACTGACCCAGTTCCTATCCGAAGCTCAGCGGATTCCCGCTTCCCAAGTGCTGCAGACCGAGGAATCGTTCGAGATCCACATCGGGGAGACGATCGTTGCCGGCCGCATCGACCGCATCGACAGCCGCCCCGACGGCACCGTCGCTATCGTTGATTACAAAACCGGCAAAGCCCGAGATCAGGAAGATGCGGATGAGAGCCTGCAGCTATCGCTCTACGCCATCGCCGCTCATGAGAAGTGGGGATACAAAGTAGGAGCTCTGATTTTTCACAACCTCGAAGAGAACGTTCCGGTCATCACGCTGCGCTCAGACTCTCAACTGCTCGATGCGCGCCAGCGCGTGAAAGACGCCGCAAAGGGAATTGCCGATGGAGTGTTCGAGGCGAAGACGGGTATTCATTGCAACTTCTGCGCCTACCGCAGTCTCTGTCCCGAGAAGGAGAAGCGCATCCCACACCGGACAGAAACCAACGTTGCGCGCTCTCACTAGTTTGAAATCCTGGAACTTTGGGGCATCGAAACTTTCCGTCCAAAAACTTAGGGGACGCATTCAGCGTCCCCTTTTTAACGTCGTACCGAACTTACTTAGTGTTTCTTTTTCTTCTTTGCCTTTTTCTTGGTTGCCATGGTTCCTATTCTCCCTTCCATTTTTCATGGAAAATGTCGCAGTGGTCTTCTACTGCAACTAGTTGATGTATAGAGTTAATGAAAAATGAAGTCAAGAAAAAAATGATGAGCAATTCGCGCAAGTTGTGACACCAAAGTCACGGA
>Ga0209166_10000712_pt1 | contig 32725 bp, 30 predicted proteins | sample Coa_R1_3_FD_187151 | JGI IMG/M metagenome (GOLD analysis project Ga0209166, IMG submission 187151) | Surface soil microbial communities from Centralia Pennsylvania, which are recovering from an underground coalmine fire - Coalmine... | ecosystem: Environmental > Terrestrial > Soil >...
AGGGGCAGGCCGGGAAACGGAGAGCTGAAAATTTGTTCTCGGGGCGGTTGGGAGAGGGGGTGGGGGTTACTAAGTAACCTTTTTGGCTTGGGCGGGCGTCTCCCTTTGCCTCCGGGAGCCGGGAGAGGCGCCGCTTGATGTTTTCAAAGACCGTGGGGCACAGAGCCCTGCATCGATCATGCCAGCAATTTGATAAAAGGCAATGATTTGATACCACTTACTGGTTTCTCAGGGAAGAAACGCGGATTCCCATGACACAATGGTTTGCTTTTCTTACGGTCACGGTACCAGAGGCGCCAGCTACGGCTCTACAGGAGAGCCATTGGGCGGAGAAACTTCGAGGACCATGTGTTCCTGGTCTACATACTCGCCATCGACTTTGAGGGAGCGCGGTTCGATGCCGAAGGAGCGGAAGCCCAGACTGCGGTAGAGACGGCGGGCGGGCTCTTGCGTGGTTGCGACGGTAAGAAAAATACAGTCCAGGTCGGTGAGCGCCTGCGCACTTTCGAGGATGCTGACCAGCAGCGCCCGGCCAATGCTCTTGCCCCGGTAGGTGGGCGAGACAAACACGCCCCACACCCATCCTTTGTGGCGCTTCTTGGCGACCTGCTCGCGGTAGAAACCGGCCATGCCGACCAGGGTACCGTTATCGAAGGCGCCCATCACGAAGTTTTCGCTGCCGCCGGAGCGCAGCCGCTCGGCGAAGGTCTCAGGAGTTGACTGCAGAAGCTCGTCGAGGGACTCGGCAAAGGTGGCGGGTTCGGTCTGCAGCGCGCTGAGCCGCAGCCTCCATAATGGCTCGGCGTCGGCATCGGTCAGGCGGCGAATCTGCATCGGGTTCGAATTCATCTCAGGTCAGAATCTGATTCTAATGCTTCACTCCGCGCACACCAGCAGGATACGATTATGGCACAGTGCTGATCGCTCTTGTCATTTTTGCGTTGTTTTGCGCCGGGCTGCTCATTCCAGTTGCGCTCTTGGTGCATGGCACCGTTACCAGGAACAAATTGGGGATTAATCTCAATCCCGCGCAATGCTCTCGCTGTCACGCGGCCATGCCTGCGGTTCGCGTTCCTAAATCATTCAAACAAGCCCTGTGGGGCGGATGGAGCTGCCCCAATTGCGGCTGCGAGATCGATAAGTGGGGCCGCGCGATTTGAATTAGTATGCCTGCCACAGATAGGATTCTCGCTGAGATGAACTCACCCATAATCGCTCCGCCGCTTGCTGGACAGACCATTGGCTCAGTTAACGACGCGTTCGTAATCGCCGAATGGCGGGATGCCGGCGGCCCAGCGGGCCCTTCGCGCTTCATCGCTCCGCTGCATCTGCACCACAGTGATGACGAAGCCTGGTATGTGCTCGAAGGGACGCTGTGCGTCCGCGTTGGAGACAAAGACGTCGAGGCACACGCGGGCTCGGCGGTATTTGTGCCACAGGGCACGCCACACACTTATTGGAATCCGGGACCTGGGCCGGTGCGCTATTTGCTCGTCATGACCGCGAACATTTTTCAACTGATTCAGGCCATCCACGCTACGACAGAGCGCACGCCCGCCGTGATGCAGGCCTTATTCAAAAAATATGACTCGGAGCTGCTGTGATATGTAAAGTTGTTGCTGCGCCACCGAGCAGCGCATATACTTCGTTGCTTAGGCAGTAGCCGCCAGGCCCGCTGGTGTGGAGAACGTGTGCAGCTGATCAAATTACTGATTCTGATTGTATCCACAGTCGTAACCACAGTCTCAGCCTGGATAACCGCTCTTCGCATGCGGCGAAGAATCAGACGGTCGCTTGGAAAAAAAGCCTCAGATGTCGAGCTCGTCTCGATTAACACCTGGATGAAGGTAGAAGAAGCGGAGCAACGCGAGGCACAAAGCAGACCGATCAATCCACGCTAAAACATCCTGGATTCACACATTCATCTTCCCGTTTGACGGGGTATCTCCTACCGAGGGCGTTTTGCTACACCCCGGGCGTACTTGCTTCTATTTTCGCTTTATTTTGAGCGAATTCACCATTGAAGTCATTTCCGAAAGAGCGGAGGTTAGCTCTGTGCTGCCTTTTAAGGGTAAGCTATCCACGTTTTTTGAACGATATGCCATTGTGACCACAAGTGCGCGGCCCTGCCCTGGAACGTAGTAATTAAAATAGCCGCCGGCAGCGTCCGTTATATATGAGAAATACCAAACCGTTGCTCCGCTCGAAGGCGCATGACACCCGTCCTGGGATTTTGAGTCAGCTTTGCTTACATACAAATCGTTACGGGTATACGGAGCAAAGACTGGCCTTGATTCTTGCGTGCCGCATGGCGGGCTGGGCTGCACAGTCACGACAGCATCAACGCTGGGCGCGCCCATGGCTATTTCAGCAAATCGCCCGCCCTCCACTCCGCTTGCCTGAGAAGCCTGGGTGTTGATGTAAAGGATGTAGTTACCTTTGGTGATATTGACCGCAGCCGGAATGCGACGCGGTTTTGTTGCTCTCCATCCTGGCTGCAAGACAAGCTTCATGAATTGATTTTCGTAAACCGTGTTTTGATTGTTTGGTTGCGCCTTTGTCGGCTGTTGAGCGATGCCTTGACTGCCCCCGGCCAAAAGCAAAAAGTTCAGACCACATAGAATAGCGAATTTTCTCATAAGATCTCTCTCGATCTTTACCGCGCTCTCGACACGCAGCAGCAACGCACAACGTCACGTGATGCCTCTAGTGTTCCATGCCGGGTGCCCCCTGCCACGCAACACCCGACGTGGGTCTAACTAAGAAGATTCTTTTCCTTATTGTCTTACATACTTCTACTATCTCACCACCTAATACTGACAAAAATTATGAAAATAAATAAGGACGGCAATCGTTCCAGGCCCAAGCCACACTTCGCGTGGGCATGGGGCACCCGGCGAAACTGTACTGGCAGGCTTGGTCGCGGGTGCCCGTTCGTTGGGCACGCAAAGACGAACAGCGTGTGCCCGAGCATTGGAAGCGTTTTGGTTCGCGTATCTCGCCTTTGACGCGTAGCCCTCGTTTGGCCACTAACCCGCCCAATGCAATCTTGAACCTGCTTTACTCAATCCTCGAAGCAGAATCAAGACTAGCGGCCACCGCGATGGGCCTCGACCCCGGCCTCGGATTGCTGCACATGGACACCGCTAACAGGGATAGTCTTGCTTGTGACTTACAAGAGCCGATACGCGCCAGTGTGGATGCGTTTCTTCTGCACTGGCTTCAAAATGAGGTTCTTAGTAAAGCAGATTTCTTTGAGGACCGGAACGGGAACTGCCGTCTGGCTTCCTCATTGGCAATCAAACTTTGCGAGACAACCGATACCTGGCGGAAGCTGGTCGCGCCTGTCGCTGAATACGTGGCAAAGGAGCTTTGGAATACGACTTCTAGACCTACGTCTAGGCCCACTCAACAACAAATGCCCACCCGCCTTACTCAGCAGCGCAAGCGCGAAGCAAAGGGAAGTATGAGCCTGCCAACGCAATCCGCTCCCCGAACCGCATCATGTCTGCGGCGCTTGCGGAACACCGATTTCCAGAAAGCATGACTATTGTGGGAAGTGCGTTGTAGCGGTTTGGAGAGAGGGTGTTACCGAAGCGGCCAAGGTCGGGCGCATTGCTGCCCAAAGTCCAGAAGCACAGGCACGCCGTTCAGAATCTAAGCGCCGTCACGATGCTGCCCGTCGCAAGTGGCGACCCTCTGACAATCCAGCTTGGCTCAATGAGGAAACCTATCAAAAGAGGATTGCGCCTCGTCTTGCGGGAATCACCATCCCGGTGATTTCATCGGCTCTCGGAATCTCCGACCCTTACGCTTCCGATATTCGAGCTGGTCGGCGGCGACCGCATCCCCGGCACTGGCAGGCGCTGGCCCAACTTGCAGGAGTATCACCAGAGAAATAATCATCAACTCTGCTTGACTCGCGTATGATGGCGTACTAAATGTCTCGCGGAGACGTCCAAAGAACGCCAAGGATTTCGACATTAACGTGGTCATGGCAGCTGGCGAGGGTGTTTAGCTGGCCTTCTACTTTTGCTGAGTTGGACGCCATTGTCCATTGACATAAGCATTGCATAGTCCATCCACAGACTGGCATCACCTCTTCGCTTCCGACATCTGCGCGGGCCGACGCCGACAAGCATCCAAGACACTGGCAGGCGCTTGGGAAACTTATCGGGGGTTAGGAGATAGAGCCGCTCAGAGCGGCGGGTTAATAAGGGGACGGTATGCTAGGATGGGCGGCACGTTGGTAACGCATATGGATCTGAACTACTTTTATGGATAAGACCGGAAAAAAGCCTTGGTTTCGAGACTATCTTAGAGCAGACGGGGAGAAACGTCTGGGTAGCACCTTCAGCAACCTGCCACCCAAGATTCAGTCCCGAGAAATGACCCGCTTTTACGTGGAGAATGTGCTAGCAAAAATCATGCCGGGGTTGGTTCCGGATGATGAGCAGGAAATCCTAGACTCGATCGTCGACGGCCCGAATGACGCTGGTGTTGATTTCATCTATCGCAACGATGGAAGAGTCGTGATCATTCAGTCTAAGTACCGAGGGGCCGATAAAATGGAGGACATTGAGGATTTCACGCACTTCACTGAAGTGCTGAGCCGTTTGCAAGCCGCTTCTTCTAAGAAACTGAAGATTAAGGAGCGTCTCGATGACATTGTAAGCGACATCGATTGGGAAACGGACTACTTCTATCTCCAATTCTTAACGCTCGGGAAAATCGGGCCAGCCATCCGCTTACGCTTCGAGCAGGGCATCCAAGGTTCTCAGGACCTTCCCGAGCTTGAGGAGCGGCTCGAATTGCAACTGTCCGACGAAGGCGATCTCAACGAGAAGCTCAGGGAGGCACTCTCAGCGAGTGAGGTACTGGACCAGGAAATCGCGGTGCATTTTCGACCGAACCCAGAGAGCGTCCCATGGGTGCACTATCAATCAGAAACGGGGCGTAGCATGTTTGTCGGCCAAGTAAGCGGGTCGGAGCTTGCAGATCTGTACCGAACCTTTAAGTATCGCTTGTTTTCGATGAACATCCGGGATTATGTTGGAGAAACGTCAACTAATAAAGCGATTGTGAAGAGTGCTCTCACCAACCCCGAGGAATTTGTATTCTTCAACAACGGCATCTCGGCTGTAGCTACGCAAATCACGGAAGACGAGGATGACAATGCGCTTCACTGCAAGCGGTTTTCGATTATCAACGGCGCTCAAACAGTGCGCTCGCTGCGCAAAGCTCAGCATCAAGACAAGGCCGGCGCGCTGAGTAAAGTGAGGGTCGTTCTGCGCATACTCAATTTTTCGTTACTAAAAGAACATGAGTTCTTGGCTGATGTAACGAAGTACAACAACACTCAAAATGCTATTAAGATTTCTGATTTCCGCAGCAATGATCCAGTGCAAAAGGATTTGGCAAGAAAATTTGACGATGTCGCGAGAGGCGGCAAAAAATATTGGTATAAGAACAAGAGAAGCCGCGAAAGCCGCATTCCAATCAACCTAGAAGAGTTTGCCAAAACTGTTCATGCCTTTCGGTATGGTCCAGATGACGTGTGGGGTGGCACCCGACACTTATTCGACATCTCTCCAAAGGGCGGTTACGAGAAAGTTTTTGGCGATCCGATATCGCATCTTACAGACAGCAGCTTTGCGCTTCTAGCCGGAACCTATTTCATATGTGAGTACATACGTGATAAGTGGGAAGCAGATCGTGCACTACATCGTGAAAAGCAAACACCACTGCATCCGGCCCTTGAGCGGCGCTGGATGGTCTATTTTGTCGTGGCTGAGTTGCTGCGGGTGGCCTACTCGAAAGCCCTCTCTGATTTGGATACTGACATAGGTCGTCTGAGCAAGCCGTCCTGGCTGGATGTCACCGAAAACGCAGCTAAGGCATCTTTGCAGGAACTCTATGAAATTGGGACCACTGCGCTAACCCAGGCTTATAATTCACGCGCTCAAGCTGAGACATTCCGCCATCGAAACTGGTTTCGGGTCGAACAGACGCTCGAAGACATCAGGCAAGCTCTCGTTCCTATTCCTGTCTTCAGAGGCAGCAACAACCCACTTCCCAAGCTCCGGTAACCACGACGAAGAAATTGGATAGTGTTGACTTTAGGTTCAATAAAATCGTTACTGTTGTTGTAATCGGTAACGAATTGACCGAATTGCAGTTCCTTTTGTTGCGCTTCCAACGTCTTCGTTTTTCTCCAAAGCAGAAAGATCAATAACGCCATAGACAAAATCGTTACAGAAATCACAATAGAAAAGGTAATTAAAATTCGTCTAATACGTTTGTGCAGGTTAGCAGTTGGTTCGCTGTTTGGACTGAATACGGGGGCCGTTACCATATTTTAGCTCCAGGTCAGAATGTTTCAGAATTAAAAACAAACACTAGAATTCGCCAATTCTAAAGGAAATTTCGCAGCGATCCTACTTTCTTGAACATCTAATTAGATGGCATCCCTGAATCAGAAGAATAGGTAACACCGGAGACGGCGGCCCATGGCTTTTTTATGAATGCGTTGGTTTACTTGGATACAGATGCCTTTCATCGAATCGGGCAGACATTTCGACTGCGGCCATTGGCTGCCGACCTGCACGGCAAAATTCTGCTGTCGCCCATTACTGCCTTGGAAGTTTTTTCTCATTTGACCGTTAAGAGGGGTGATGAGGTCCTAGACCAAATAAAGCAAATTCGTAATTGGGTTAACCCGAACCGTGCTGAAGTGTTGCCATGGCCCGACGCAGCAATTTCGCATTTGGGATTCAACATTCCGGTCAGCGATGACAGTTTCACTCAACAAATACAGCATGCGGTAGACGTTTGTCTTGAAGCAGATTCGGTGATTGACGTGTTGGATTCTGCTAGCAAGCTTAAGAAAGCCCTTGACGCTGTAAAGGACGCTAGCGCCGGACAGTTCAAAACCCTAATAGACCTTTATCGGCGAGAACCCCTTATTGGTTCCAGATTTGATGAAGTCTGGATTGCTGGTTTAACACAGAGGATTAGAATACCCATCGATACTCGGCCGAGGGCCCAGGTTGCGAGTGCGCTCAGTGCCTACTACCATTTTGAAAAAGAAAAGCTCATCGTCGCAGGACAAAATCTGAACTATGATCCCTACAAGCACAAAAATGATTTACTGGATTCGGAACAGTTAGTTTATCTGGGTGACCCTGCGCTTCATTTTCTGACATGCGATGGTGGATTTGGCAGACGCACCAAAAACTCAAGCCAACACGGCAGGATACATAGAATTTCTCCGCGCTCGTTTGAAGACCCACACAACATGGAAGAAATCTTGAGGAGAATCACCAGATGAGTCCAATGTTAGCCACTGGCCCTGCGGGTCTTTGATCCAAGAGGGGCCGCGACCCGCGGCAGGAAAGAGGGTAAGGGGCAGAGAAGTAAAAACCAAAAAAGCCACTTCAACAATTTGAAAAGTGCTATGAGGCAATATGAGTTTCAGGGGAAAACGGTGCGCCTTCTGCGAGAAGGATGCCGTCAAACATGGTGGGGAACACATCTGGGACGATTGGCTAAACCGTTGGCTTGAAGTTTCAAAACACAACTTTAAGTATTCCTCAATCTCAGGTACAAAAAGGGAATATCAACGTGTAGAGCTAGACGAAAAACTGCCAGTTGTGTGCACGCCGTGCAATACGGGCTGGATGAGCCATGTTACAGGGAGCGTCAAAACCCTTGTTCAGTATCTAGTTCGAGACGGCGCTGAAGTCTCCATATTGCCGAGCGGCATTGCGCTCCTTGCTGCCTTTACCCTTATGAAGGCCACTGTTGCCAATCATGCAATCGCTGAGGATTGTGAGCCGTTTTTTACTCGCGCCGACAGAGATAACCTTCGTAGGTCTCTGACAGTTCCTGCTAGCGGACTTAAAATGTGGATTGGGGCTTTCCAGGGTAAGTTTTTATACAGTGGGAAATTTGTCCCTGCTATTCTTTCCCCTAACGGGCCGCTCGAAGGAGTCGAATACTTTACGTTCACCTACGTCATAGGGCATCTTGTGCTTCAACTTTGCGCGTCTCGGTGGAAGAATGTACTTCACCGAGGGTTTCCTCCCGTCACACTCCGTCCCAATGCCTATTGGGATCAGGCCACTATTCAATTTTGGCCTAGAGATGGATTCCCAGTTAGTTGGCCTCCACCAAAATATCTTAATGACGAGCGTATGGAAGAATTCGTCAATAGGTTCAAGTTGCCTATCCTACTTCGATGAAGATCAAACCCCGCCCCCCTCGCTACCACTGTTTTTGTTACTAAGAAGTTACTGGGGTGCGATTTGCCGCGTCCGTCTACCTACCCACCTTCGGTTTGACCCCCAACCAAGCCTTGGCTAGACTGAAAGATTACCGCTGATTGGCAATTCCATTAAGCCAGCCGGTCTCCAATGCCTGAAACCATCAAGATCAAACTGCCTGACGGTTCCGAGAAGAGCCTGCCCAAAGGCGCGACGGCGCTCGAGGTAGCCAATGCCATCAGCCCGCGCCTGGCTTCGGCGGCGCTGGCCGCCAAAGTGAACGGCACGGTTGTCGACCTGAACCGTCCCATCGAGCAAGATGCGGAAGTCCGCATTCTTACCGAGAAAGACCCGGAATCGCTCGAGGTCTTCCGCCACTCCAGCGCGCACCTGCTGGCTACGGCGGTGCTGGAGCTGTTCCCTGAAACCAAACTGGGACACGGCCCGCCCACCGAGAGCGGATTCTTTTATGACTTCTATCGCCCGACGCCCTTCACTCCTGAAGATTTGGCAAAACTCGAAGCCAAAATGCAGGAAATAGTAAATCGCGACGAGAAATTTGTGCGCGAGTTTCAGCCACGCCAGGAGAGCATCGCCCGCTACAAGAGCGAAGGCGACTGGATGAAAGTTCACTTCATTGAAAAATTCACCGAAGGCGAAGACAAAGTTTCTTTCTACCGCAACGGCAACTTTGTGGATTTCTGCCGCGGCCCGCATATCCCTTCAACCGGGCGCATCAAGGCCTTTAAGTTGCTGAATATCGCCGGCGCTTACTGGCTGGGCGACGAAAAAAATCCGCAACTGCAGCGCATCTCGGGAACGTCGTTCTATTCCAAAAAAGAACTGGATGAATGGATCCACAAACAGGAAGAAGCCAAGAAGCGCGACCATCGCGTGCTGGGGCAGCAGCTTGACCTGTTTTCCATCCAGGAGCTGGCCGGGCCGGGGCTGATCTTCTGGCATCCCAAGGGCGGGCTGATCCGCAAGATCATGGAAGACTGGATGCGCGAAGAGTACCTGAAGCGCGGCTATTCGCTGGTGTATACGCCCCACGTCATGCGTGTGGATTTGTGGAAGACCAGCGGCCATGAGGGCTACTACGCGCAGAACATGTTCACGCCCATGGAGCTTGATGACGCCAACTACCGCATGAAGCCCATGAACTGCCCGGGGCACATCCTGATTTACAAAAACACGCTGCGCTCTTACCGCGACCTGCCTATTCGCCTGGGCGAGTTGGGCAACGTGTATCGCTACGAGCGTTCGGGCGTGATGCACGGCCTGCTGCGCGTGCGCGGCTTTACCCAGGATGATGCCCACATCTTCTGTACTCCCGACCAGATTGAAGATGAAATCGTGGGCTGCATTGATTTTGCGCTCGCGGTCCTGCATACCTTCGGCTTTACGGACTTTCAGGTGGAACTTTCCACCTGGGACCCGAAAGACCGGCAGACTTATTTGGGCAGCGATGAAAATTGGGAGCTGGCCAACCGGTCACTGGAAAACGCGCTCAAGCGCCGCAATATTCCATTCAAAGTCATCCCAGGCGAGGCGGCGTTTTACGGCCCCAAGATTGACGTGAAACTCGTTGATGCCATTGGACGTTTGTGGCAGCTTTCCACCGTCCAGTTTGACTTCAACCTGCCCGAGCGCTTCGGGCTGGAATATGTCGCCGAAGATGGCTCACGCAAACGTCCGGTGATGGTTCACCGCGCGCTTTATGGCTCAGTCGAGCGCTTCTTCGGCGTGCTCATCGAGCACTACGCCGGAGCCTTCCCGGTATGGCTGGCGCCGGTGCAGGTCGTCATGGTCCCTATCAGCGAACGGCATGCCGAGTACGCCAACAAAGTCGCTGCCGAGCTGCAGCAGGCCGGTGTTCGTGTGCATGTGGATCTACGCAACGAAAAGATGAACGCCAAGATCCGCGAGCACGCATTGCAAAAAGTGCCGTTCATGCTGGTGGTGGGCGATAAGGAAGCCGAGGCCGGCAAAGTCAACGTCCGCACCCGCGGCAGCGAGAAGACGCAGGATATGGCCGCAAGCGACTTCGCGGCGCATGTGACGAAGTTGATCGCGGAAAAAGCGACCAGCTTGTAATTTCCGCCGCGGATGGACGCGGATCAACGCGGATTCAAGATCTTAACTACAAAGGGCACAAAGGTTTTCCGCGTTCTTTAGGGTGAAATAAAAATGTGTCGCTCCTCGAACGGTGCGCATCTTTAACCCGAAAGTTATGGCATTCCCTGGTTATTCCCCCGCTGCCCTCGACTTCTTGCGCAAGCTGGCCCGCAACAACCGGCGCCCGTGGTTCCAGGCGCGCAAGCATATTTACGAACAAGAAATCAAAGAACCGACCGTCGAGCTGGTCACCGCCATCAACCACCAGCTCATGGACTTTGCGCCAGGCTACATCAGCCCGCCCAAGAAAGCGATCTTCCGCATCTACCGCGACACGCGCTTTTCACACGACAAGACTCCTTACAAGACCCGGGTTGCGGTTGTTTTTCATCCCCAGGGAGCCGCCAGCAAAACATCAGGCGCGTTCTTTTATTTTCATTTCAACACCAAAGAACTGCTGATCTGGGGAGGGGTTTATATGCCTCCCGCTGACGAGTTGCGGGTCTTTCGTGCGCTGCTGGCGGAGCGCCACGAAGAGTTCCGCAAAATCATTCGCGCCAGGCCCCTGCGCAGTCTCATGGGCGAGCTGCAGATGGAGCAACTGACGCGCGTGCCCAAAGGCTTTCCTAAAGATCATCCGGCCGAAGATCTGCTGCGGGGAAAAGGCTGGGGATTCGAGGCGTTGCTTCCCGCCAAGCTCGTCACCACTCCGAAACTGGTGCCTGAAATCGTGAAGCGCTTTCGGGTGATGGTCCCGTTCCTCGATTTCATGAACCAGCCGTTGGTAAAGAAGGCCCACAAACCCAAGCGGCTGCTGTTCGGTGTGTTTTAGATCCCCTGCCTTTCGGATAGATATAGATTAGGACTCCGGGTTACACTTGAATCAAGTTAATCGGTATTGTTGACTGGATATGCAAAAATGCTTGTAAATCGTCTAATTTTGAAAAACTGGCGTAACTTTCAAAGTGTTGAGGTCTCTTTAGGACTAAGAGTTTTCATTGCCGGTCCTAATGCTTCGGGGAAATCGAATCTGCTAGATGCGTTTGCATTTCTCCGAGATATTGTTAAGTCCGGTGGCGGTTTGCAAAAGGCTGTTAGTGACCGAGGTGGAATTTCAAAAATCAGATGCCTAGCCGCACGTCAATATCCTGATATAGAAATTGAAGTGCACTTATCAGAGAATAATGGGACAAATGGTAGGTGGACCTACGCTATTGGCATTAAGCAGGAAACTAGAGGTCATCGCTTTCCTTATCTTGCATACGAAAAAGTATTAAAAGGTGACCAAATCATACTTCAACGTCCAGATTCAAATGATGCGAAGGATTCTCTCCGCTTAACTCAAACACACTTAGAGCAGATCAGTGCAAATGCCGAATTCCGAGAACTTTCTAAATTTTTCGATGAAGTGAGCTATCTACATCTGGTACCTCAATTAATTCGACATCCGGAAGCTTTTTCCGGTCCAGGCATCGCTGGTGATCCATATGGTAGAAGCTTTTTAGAACGAATTGCAAGAACGCCAGAAGCAACTAGGCGAAGCAGACTTAAGAAAATCGAGGCAGCTTTACAGATTGCAGTACCGCAACTAAAAGAGCTTATTGACGTTAAAGATGAGGCAGGAGTACCTCATCTAGAAGCGGTTTACCAGCATTGGCGTCCTTACGGTGCAAAACAGCGCGAAGATCAATTCTCTGATGGTACTTTAAGATTGATTGGCCTTCTATGGTCACTCCTTGAAGATGATTCATTGCTTTTACTTGAAGAGCCAGAGCTCTCTCTAAACGCCGGTATTATCAAAAAACTTCCAGCCCTGATGTATAGAATTCAACGGCAAAAGAAGCGACAGATCGTTCTGAGTACGCATAGTCCTGACTTACTTTCGGATCCAGGAATCGGCGGCGAAGAGGTTTTGCTGCTCTCCCCAAGTGAAGAGGGAACTAAGGTGGAACTGGCATCTTCAATTCAAGAAATAAAAGATCTGTTAGAGGGAGGTCTCAGCATAGCTGAGGCGGCTCTACCTCGGACAGTCCCTCCATCCACATCTCAGCTTGATATGTTCTAATGACCGGTCCAATTCCAATAAATCTCGCTTTCGAAGATGCATTGATAGAATCTCTTATAAAGAAAATATTCGAAATTTTGCCTATCCAGTACGCGACAAGAACGATTTACAACAGGGGTGGAAATGGATATCTAAGACGTACAATAAATGGACTTAATCTTGCAGCCAGAGGTATACCGTTCCTGGTCGTAACAGATTTGGATGACCGTGAATGCCCGCAGGCCCTCATTAGTGACTGGCTTACTTCTCCTAAGCACCATAATTTGCTAATTAGGGTAGCCGTAAGAGAAGCAGAGGCATGGCTGCTGGCAGACAAAGAGAATTTTGCGAGATTTCTTGGTATTCGGTCAGCATTGGTACCAATTGACGTCGAAAGCTTGCCTCAGCCTAAAGAAGCGCTTGTCAATTTAGCTCGTAATTCGTCAAGAAAAACGATTCGAGACGAGATTTGTCCAAAACAAAACAGTACAAGTAAAGTTGGGCCAAACTACAATGGACGCTTGAGTTCATTCGTGCAGAATACATGGGATCCCGTGAATGCGGGTCGAAACTGCACAAGCCTTCAGCGCACAATTCAACGTCTGACTGATTTCCGACCTATTTGGCCAATCCAACCTGTAGATTAACTTACTGAATCAATTCGCCATTTTCATCTTTCTCTTCCGGCGGGATGACCACGGCGGCGGCGACTTTATCTCCGCCATCCATCTGCAGGAGGCGCACGCCCTGGGTAGAGCGGCCGGCCTCGCGGATGCCGCTGGTATCCATGCGGATGATCTTGCCGAACTGGCTGATGACCATGACCTCCGAGTCTTCCTTCACCAGCATGATGGCGCTCACCATGCCGTTGCGGGCGGTGGTCTTGACATTGATCACGCCCTTGCCGCCGCGCGACTGCATGCGGTACTCATCAATATCGGTGCGCTTGCCGTAGCCGTTTTCGGTGACGGAAAGAATCATGCGCGCCGTGGGCTCTTCTTCCTCAGGAGCCCTCTTCTTGGTGGATTTGGGCGGAGCTTCTTTGGGAGTGACCGCCATGCCGATGATGTAGTCTTTCTTGTCGAGGTCCATGCCACGCACGCCGTAGGCGGGGCGTCCCATGGGGCGCACGTCGTCTTCTTCAAAGCGGATGGCCATGCCCTCGTGCGAAGCCAGGAAGACCACCTGCTTGCCGTCGGTGAGGTGGGCGGCGACTAATTCATCGTCTTTCTCGATGCCGATGGCGATAATGCCGCGCGACATGACGTTGCTGAAATCAACCAGCGGCGTCTTCTTCACCGTGCCGTTGCGGGTGGCAAAGATTACGAATTTGCCCTCTTCTTCGAGGTTCCGCACCGGCATCAGCGCGCGCACGCTTTCGCCGGGCTGTAGGGCCACCAGGTTAGCGATGGCTTTGCCTTTTCCGGCGGGACCAACATCGGGAACTTCATAGACCTTCAGCCAGAAGACGCGTCCGGTGTTGGTGAACACCAGAATGTAGGCGTGCGTGGAGGCGATAAACAGATGCTCGACGAAATCCTCGTCACGCGTGCTCATACCCTTGCGTCCGGTGCCGCCACGCCGTTGCTGGCGGTAGGTGGAAACCGGGGTGCGCTTCAGGTATCCGGAGTGCGAGATCGTGACCGCAACCTGTTCATCGGCGATCAGGTCTTCGAGGGTGATTTCGGCGGTTTCGTCTTGAATGATAGTGCGGCGCTCGTCGCCGTATTCTTTCTTGATCTCTTCCAACTCTTTCACGATCAGCCCGCGGAGCTTTTTCTCCGAAGCCAGAATGGATTCGTACTCGGCAATCTGCTCGCGGATCTGTTTCAGCTCGGCGATAATTTCTTCCTTGGCGAGCTGGGTCAGGCGGTGCAGTTGCAGTTCGAGGATGGCATCAGACTGGCGAGTGCTCAGCTTGAAGCGCTCCATCAGGCCTTCGCGCGCTTCGAGGCGCGAGGCAGAGGCGCGGATGAGCTTGATCACGGCGTCAAGGTTATCGAGCGCGATCTTGTAGCCTTCCAAAACGTGCTCGCGCTCGCGCGCCCGGGCCAGCAGATAGGCAGTGCGGCGGCGCACCACATCCACGCGGTGGTCAATGAAGTGCTGAATGGCCTGGATGAGCCCCATCTCCTTGGGCTGCCCGTTGACCACGGCCAGGAAGATCATGCTGAAGCCTTCCTGCATGCTGGTATGTTTGTAGAGTTGGTTCAGAATGATTTCCGGCTCGGCCCCGCGCTTGAGTTCCACCACAATGCGCATGCCGTCACGGCCCGATTCATCGCGCACATCGGAGACGTCGTCAATCACCTTGTCGAGCACCAATTCAGCAATGCGCTTAACCAGGTTGGACTTGTTGACCTGGTAGGGAATCTCAGTAATGATGATCGCCTTGCGGTCTTTAGCGATATTGTCGATAGAAGCTTTGGCGCGCATGGTGAAGCGTCCGCGGCCAGTCCTGTAGGCTTCCGCGATTCCGCTGCGTCCGTGGATGAAGCCGCCTGTAGGGAAGTCAGGGCCTTTCACCACCTTCAAAATCTCTTTGAGAGATGTCTCCGGATGGTTGACCAGCGTAATTGTGGCATCGAGGATTTCCGTCAGATTGTGCGGCGGGATGTTAGTTGCCATTCCCACGGCAATGCCGTTGGAGCCGTTGACCAGCAGATTGGGGACCCTGGTCGGAAGGACCACGGGTTCGGTGGTGCTCTCATCGAAGTTGGCGACAAAATCGACCGTATCCTGGTCAATATCCGCCAGCATCTCGTGCGCAATCTTCATCAGGCGGGCTTCGGTGTAACGATAGGCCGCGGGCGGGTCGCCATCGACGGAGCCGAAATTTCCTTGTCCATCCACCAGCGGATAGCGCAGGCTCCAGGGCTGCGCCAGACGCACCAGCGCGTCATACACCGCGCTGTCACCGTGCGGGTGATATTTCTTCAGGCACTCGCCCACCACGCCGGCGCACTTGGAAAAGCGGCGATTGTAGTGCAGTCCTTCGCGGAACATCGCATACAGAATGCGGCGGTGCACCGGCTTGAGCCCGTCATAGACATTGGGCAACGCGCGCCCGATGATGACAGACATTGAGTAATCGAGATACGAACGCCGCATCTCTTCTTCAATGTTGATGGGCTGCAGGTTCGCCGCGCCCGGCGAGCCGGGAGGCAATCCACCGTTGCCACCGCTGGGTGGTTCAAGAGGAAGTTGAGGATTTTGATCGTCAGCCATGATTCAGTTCTCAGTTCTCAGTTGTCGGTTCTCAGTAAACCAACCTGGAGCTTTTTCATAATCGCTTTGGACAGCAGTTTCCAGACATGTATCAGGGCACGAGTTTACTCGTGCCGTAAGTCGTTCAAAATATCTCGGGTTTAGCCCCTGCACCACTTGTAATCGTCTAATCGTCCAAAACGGAATCCAAAACTGCTATAAAATCTCAGGCGCTCACTTCGCCGATTTCAAGCACACAAACAGGGTGAATTCTCATCAGAACCCCGAGCGGGAAAATCGCGCTAAATGCTTGTAAATACAGGATGTTAGTCGCGGTGAGAGCAAAAGATATTATACCACGAAGCGGGCTGGATTGGGATTCTTAGGATAAGAGTGGAATCAGTCCCAAGTGGGAGGAAGGCACAGTGAATATGGTGCATGAGTCGGACTACACATTGTCTTCCACCAGCGACGGCTTACAGGTACTTCAAGTGTCTGATAGGGTTGACGGCAAGTGTGGATGCCATTCCAAGGTCTGTCAATACTCTCAAGCTTCACCATGTTTCCTTCGCGGTGTAATTTAAACTTTATGAACTCTTCCCATGATCCCGGTTGAAGCACTCCGTTATAATCCCGAGAAAACTTCGGTTGCCACTCCAACGTGATGACGCCATTTTGCAGCTGGTAACTTCCCTTCAACCCCGTGGAGAGGGTCCAGTGCCCTGATTGATCAAATGAAAGTTCAGGAGTGCCGGGCGGCATCCATGACATCTCCGATAAAGAGCCGGCAGGGCAAGCAAAGCTTCCAGCCAGGTAGTTTTGCACGATCGAGGTGGGAATTGGCAGCTCCGGTACGTGTAGTTTTTCCTGAGCACGGAGGACGGTACGAGTCGGGATAAGTGCAAGGGCGATCCAAACTATTCTGTTGGCGTGGCGAATCGCCCACGTTAAATGGCAGCTAATGCTCAATGCTGCTTCACCTGGTAATCGGCAAAAACCAGCTCCATCTGGTTGGGTGTTCCGTCATACACAGCGTCAAGATTCACCTTGTGTGGCAGTTGCAGCCCATTTACATCCTGATAATCAAACTGGGCATTCATGTGCGTAGTGCCTGGCCCTGATTTGGGTTCGTAATTTCCCTCATATCCGGAGAGAACAAATCCGTGCTGCGTCTTGATCAAAGTTGGCTTGATGGAGCTGCTAAAGGCGCTGGTCTGGACTGTTATTTCGGTGATGGCAAGATCTTTGGTCATCAGAGTCGTGATGTCAGTCTCACCCTCTTTGTAGGAGAGGCGATATTCGCCGGCGGCCTCCTCCAGTTTGTAGTCGCTTTCAACCTCCGGGAATGGAGAGGTCAGCATAAACACAGACCAGGTGGCAAACAAGCCGGAGACCGCCTGCTCCATGCCGCCGTAAATCTGGTCGAAACCACTTGCAACCTGCTGGTTAGGAGGAACAACGTCGGTCTTATGCGTGACTTTGACATTTCCATCGGCGTCGAGAGTCATCGCGAAGTGGAGGCCATTCAGCAATTTCAGGCTGGCATCTGCGCCGGATGGGTCAGCCTTGATCTGGTCCTTTAAAGTGACCTTCCAGTTGGGCGTGATGCTGGATTCAAATGAAACCAGGCCCAGTCCTCTCAGGCTGTAATAGCTGCCGCGGGCCCGCTGGAGGACCTCTTTTCGGCCTTTATCGGCCTTGTCTTTGTCGGTTTGATCGGCGCCGCCGGCATACGGCAATGCCAGACCCAACAGGCCGTAACACAGAAGAACTGCGAGCCACAGCTTGAGCCGTGCTGGTGTTTTCAACTCCGCCTCCTGGCAAACTTCGTCTCCCTGGCTTTTATCACGAAAGGAGCCGTTCAGTGACACAATTTTCACAAACAATGATTGTGGCTAAAGCAGGTGAGCTGGGCTAATTCTAAATTACCCGGCTGCCTGGGAAGGCGGATCTCAGCCTCAACTTCCCAGTCGTTTTGGGAGCCGGAAGTCATAGCCACGCGCCTGGTTGGCCTTTATGGTCTTATCCAGATCAAGGTCGGCGAGCAGGATTTTGTGGGTTTCATTCCCGCCTGCAATGTTATACAGCATGTTGCCTACGATAGCGTAGTTGCCTATTTCGAGCTGATGTCCGTCGCGGAAGACGAGAATCGTAGTTGGCTGGGGGTCGGCGGCAGAAGTTCTTTCCCCACTATCAGTCGTTTGAATAGTGTTGGCCGTCTGGCTGGCCGGCGAAATGCTGGGCTGGTAAGACTTAATAGGCGGAGGCGTGTATCCGGGGCGGTTTTCGAAGATGGTTGGAGCGGGCCCCTGTGGCTCGACTACCTGTTCGGTTGGTTGCTGCTGCTGATCGCCGTAGTTCGTCTCATCCTCAGGCGGATAGACATAGTAGGGGTAGTAGGTCGGCTGCCCGGGAATGCGTCCGCGGTGAAAATCGCGATCACGGTCGCGATCGCGTTTGCGCTCAAGTTCAGGATCACTAACCCTGAAAATTGGACGATTGAAGTTCGAGCGCGCATTCGCCGTTGGAATACCCGGAGCGGAGTTTTGCTGAGTTACGGAAGTTCCCGCGCTGGAGGCGCCATTGATCACGACTGCTTGACTGGAACCACCATTTTGCACCATGCCCATGCGATCATTGGACGCTGCTCTCGGCCGGTCACTGGAACCAGCACTGTATATCCTGCTTTGGGCCCTTGCTGCTAAACCGGTTACAGCCAGCATCGTCAAACCGACGAAAAAGCGTGTCCATCGCATAAAGCCTCCGTACACGTCAATGCTTCTTCAGGCGCGGGTTCTGGTCATTAGTTTCCCTGCTGTGGCAGGCGGAACTCGTAGCCGCGATCTTCGTTGACCTTGGTTGTCTTATCCAGGTCCAGGTCAGCCAGCAGGATCTTGTGCGTCTTATAGTTGCCGGTCAAGTTGTAGAGTGTGTCGCCCACGATGGCGTAATTACCGATCTCAAGCTGGTGCCCGTCACGGAAAACCAGGATTGTAGTAGGTTCGGGCTCGCTGGGCGTGTTATCGGCTGCCTGGTTCGCGGCTGGCTGGCTGGGAGCGGCGGCATTATCGCTCTGCGCGGGCGGCGCCATGCTGGGCTGATAGGCCTTAACCGGGGGCGGCTGGTATCCCGGGCGGCTTTCAAAAATTGTCGGAGCCGGTGGCTCTGCAGGCTGTTCGCTCGGTTGCGGCTGCTCCTGATCGCTGTAATCCGTCATGTCAGAGGGTGGATAGTAGTACGGATAATACACCGGCACTGCCACAGGCACGGCTACAACACGATGATGACGGTGGAAGTCCCCATCGAAGTTCCGGTCGAAACCGTTCGTCCTGAAAATTGGCCGGTTAAAGTTGAAACGTACATTGGGAGGCGCGGGCGTAATCGAGGTTGCACTGGGCGGAATGCCCGGCGCCGGATTGTTAGGAGTGATCGAAGTTGCCGAGGCCGGGATACCGTTGAATACCACGTCTCCGTGGTGGTCGTTACCACCTTGCCACATTCTGCCCTGGGCATTGGCTGCTGAAATGGTTAACGCCACGATTGCCAGTCCGGCAAAAAAGCTTGGCCGCCGCATCATAGAAGCCTCCGTGTACATCGTGCTCTTGACTTCGGGCCTGTACCACTATTTTAGATGTACGAGGGGGCCAAAGGTACATAAATATTTGTAAGTGGATACTTACTATGCGTAGGCCGTTGCAAAACAGACCCTACTATTCCTGGAGCACCTGGTGCACGAGGTGGACTGCAATGGACCCTTCTCCCACGGCCGAGGCTACCCGCTTGACGTTGCCCGCGCGGACGTCCCCCACCGCAAATACTCCCGGCAAACTGGTTTCAAACAATAACGGTGGCCGCGTCAACGGCCAGTGGGCAGCCGCAAGATCTTCGGGCTGCACGTCAAGCCCGGTCTTGACGAATCCCTTGTCGTCCAGGGCTACACAGCCGTTGAGCCAACCGGTATTCGGGGTCGCTCCCGTCATCAGAAACAGATGCTGGATCTCGCGGGCTTCCACCTCGCCCGTCTGGTTATTGCGCCAGCACATGCGTTCAAGCTGGTCGCCGCCATCGAGGGCGGTGATCTCGGTGTGGGTTCGCAGCTCGATCACGGGATTCTCTTCGATGCGGCGGATCAGATACCTGGACATCGTCTCCGCCAAGCCATCTCCTCTTACCAGTATGTACACACGCTTGGCTTTCTGCGCCAGGAACACTGCCGCCTGGCCGGCCGAGTTGCCGCCACCAACCACCACCACCTCGTCGTCTTCGCACAACTGGGCTTCGATGAACGTAGCTCCGTAGTACACGCCGTTGCCTTCGAAACGCGTCAAATTCGGGAGCGGAAGCCGACGATATTGGGCCCCCATCGCCATGATGACGGTGCGGGCCGCGAGCCGCGAGCCGCCCTCAATCTCAACTATGTAAGGCTTGCGGTCGCACAGGAGCCGTGTAGCAGCACGGGAAATGAGCACCTGGGCGCCGAACTTCTGGGCCTGCACATTGGCGCGTCCGGCCAACTCCTGACCCGAGATGCCGGTAGGAAACCCAAGATAGTTTTCAATTTTCGAGCTTGAGCCGGCTTGGCCTCCGGGAGCGTTGGTTTCGAGCACGAGCACGTCGAGCCCCTCGGAGGCGGCGTAGACGGCAGCCGCGAGTCCGGCCGGACCGGCGCCCAGCACAACGACGTCGCGCACCTGGGTTTTATCAATGGCTTGATTGAAGCCGAGGCAGTCTGCCACTTGCTGGTTGCTCGGGTTGCGCAGCGCCGTTTTTCCCCGGCAGATGAGGACTGGGATCTCCTCCACTTTTACCTGAAAGCGATCGAGGAACTCCTGCGCGCTGGCATCGCGCTCGAGGTCAATATAAGAGTAGGGATGACCGTTGCGCATCAGGAATTCCTTAATGCGCAGCGTGCCGGCGGAATGGCTCGACCCGAGCAGAATCACGTCGCCCAGCCCGCGGGCAATCAGCTCTACCCGCCGCATGATGAAGGCGCGCATAAAGATGTCGCTGAGTTCGCTGTCGGTCTGCACCAGCTTTTGCAGGCTGTCGCGGTCGACCTCGACCACCTCTCCGGCCTCGCCCATACGGGCACGCACTACACTACTGCGGCCCGAAAGCATATGGACATCGCCTGCGAACTGGCCAGCTTGGTGAACAGTAATGATCTCTCCTCCTGAGGGCCGCAGGATTTCCAGCTTGCCGCTGATCACCAGAAAGAAGCGGCGGGTCTGCTCACCTTGCTCGAGCAGAATCTCTCCACTCTTGACGAAGCGTTTTTTGCCGTGGGCGGCAACACGGGCGATTTGCGCAGGGCTGAGTATGGGAAACATCTGCTCGCGCCGTTCCGCTGGAATTGATGCCGACTCGGGGGCCACGGGGATCATGGTGTTCATGGGAGTTGTCCTTCTGAAAAGTTTTCGCCGCAGCGTTTCCGCTTGCATCTTCATGTTTTTGTTGTTCGGGTTGCGCGCCGCAGAGAGGGAGCGATTAGAGCGGCGCTATTACTTGGGCAGCTCGCCTGGTTCTATTTCGTCTACATAGCACCACATCCAGCGTTCTCCCGGCTCGATGGAGCGCACCAGGGGATGCCCGATGCTGCGAAAATGCCTGGTTGCGTGTTTATTCTTAGAGGAATCGCAGCACCCCACGTGACCACACGTCAGACACAGGCGCAGGTGCACCCAGCTATCTCCGGTCTTAATGCAGTCTTCGCAGACATGTTTGCTGGTATGGGTGAATTTTATCTGGTCGAGATGTGTGCACTGGGCTGCCATGCGGCCTCCTGTCTTACGTTGCCGGTAAGCACCGGTGTGGCATCAAAAAAGCATACGCCTTTACGAAGTTTTCTTGAACGCCTATTGCCCCGGCAGGCGATTTTATTTAGATGTCGCTGAGGAGATTTAGATTCGCTGTGCGAAACATCCATGTCGTTTCTGTATGCCCCGTTCCGCCAGTGCCGTCTGCATCTTGTCATCCTGAGCGCCGTTTTTTGGCGCGAAGGATCTTGCGTTCTTCCTGTTTGGGCAACACTGTTATTACCCACAGAAAAAAACTAAACAAGCTCTAGCGCAACGAAAAACCCAAAACCGCCTGTACTGCAACCATGCCAAGAAGCATGGCTTGCGTCCAGCTACGGTATTTCGATTCCAGCAGATCGGCGGCAATTCCGCCTACAAAGACAAAGGCGAACGGCGCCATCCAAATCACCGGCGAGGTCCCGGGAAATTGCAGCAGGCTAAGCAATGCCATGACCAACAGCGGAGTCCAATTGCCAAAATAGCGGGTTCGCTTCCAGGCAAGAAAAATGGCCAGCGCTCCAGACATGAGAGCTACCGTGGGCAAGTTCCGGAGCTGAAACCAGGGCGCGAATATGCCGCCTTTGGGAATGGCGGGCCGAAGCTGCTGCCCGGCTTGCGAGAGCGAATTTAACAATGACGCGTTCCATCCGTAGCAAGCCCATAGAAAAACGCAAGCCATCATGAGCGCCATAACCAGTACGGCTATCGCAGCCCGCTTGCGACCAGATGGAGAGAGATACAGCATAAAGAAAATCGCCAGCACAACCCCCAGCAGGGCCGCGCCCAAATGGGCGGCGGCGGTGAACCCGAACGCCAGGCCCAGCAAGACAATGCGCGGCGGCCAACGTCGCGGCGGCGAATAGAGTGTATGCCCTACGCCGATGGCGGTGTATACGACTCCAAAAAGTCCCCAGGCGGCGATGATTTCCGCATTGACCATCGAGCTGACGCCAATCACCAGTGGAGAAAAACAGAACAAGGCAAGCGCCACGTATCCGCCTTCATTATTGAAGAGCCGGCGTGAGACCCACCACAGCGCCCCGCCCAGCCACAAGCCAAAAACAAGAAACGGCAGACGATAGAGCGCAGGCAAAAAACGCAATCGTCCTTCCTCCTGCAACTGATCGAACGAGGGTTCAAATATTCGTGTGACACGGTACATCAGGATGGAATCTGTAACCGGATCTTTTCGCAGCTCCGGCTTGATGGGGCCGGCGATCTCGACGCTGCGGTCAAGGACCTGCACCTCCTCGGGCGAAAGCGGGGTTTTGTACGATGCCAGAGCTGCTTCGAGTGCCAGCGCCAGCAGCAGAAGGCCGCCAAAAACCTGCGGACGCCTGATCTCCAAGCCGAAAAAGGTCACACAAGAGTTATATAGAAGCTTGGCCAGAGAGTCTAAACAATAGGCCCGACAAACAAACGGGACAGATAACGTTGAAGTCTCGGGAAACCAGATCGCGGATTACAGATTGGCAGGCTCCATCAATCGCATGCGGTCCCAGGGATCCAACACGATGCCTTTATCCAAAATTCGATCGAGGACGTCGATGAATTTGGGGCTGGCATGCAGGCACCCTGGAGCTAACGACGGTGATGTTCCCTTTGAGGGCCGAATGCGCAAGTGCACGATCATTGTGACCTCAAATCGCAAATATGTCTGAATCGAAGCGGCGATGATCGGGGTCGCAATCTTCCGCAAATCGATTCCAGTGGGCTGAAGCCGCACCCATGCGTCCAGCACGATGCCATTGTCTAGAAGCCGCTCCAGGATATCGATCAAACTGGCGTGATTAGGTTCAATTCTCAAGACTACTATCCCAAATCCAAAATCACAGACCGGCCAGAGTTGGCGGTGAAAGCGCTTTTCTATCCTGTTCGGCGGGCATAGAAAAAACGCTTGCGCGCAGAAAGCGCGGATTCACACATCATGCGGCGAGGGTCGCGAAAAATCCTGCGATAACTTCTGATAGAAAGTTTATCACCGAAAACAGATCATGATGCATATCGGAGATCTGATTTTCGTGAGCGCGTCTTCCATTGCCTGCTTTCGAAAAAGGCGAAGAGAGTGGGAGTGGAGAACCCCTGTGTCAGGTGTTACGGCGCGCCACGGACTGGCAACTATTACCTTCATTTTTGGTTCCGGAGACTGGGAGGGGGTATTACTCGAGTAGTCTATCGGGCATGAGCGAGACTATCCTTCGAAGGACCTTTGCCCGGCAGGGGATCAGAGCACGCCGTAGAGTGGCGACTATGCTTTACGTTTTTCCGTTCCGGCGACTGAGAGGGGGGTGGGGGTTACTAAGTAACCTTTTTGGCCTGGGCGGGAGTATCCCTTCGCCTCTGTGAGACTGGAATTGCGGCCGATTTTTCAAAGAGCTGTCGGGCAAAAGCGCCCAAATCAATCATGCCAGCAATTTTGCAGAATGCAACAGTTTGATACCACTTCGTTCGCAACGTGTGCTTTTCTGTGTCTCGGTGTCTCTGTCGTGGATCTGTTTAGAAGCTCGAAATATCTTGAAAACCCCCGCCCTAGCGGAGCTAGGGACGGGCACCCTCGAGTGTTTGGCTGGGCCAGCCGGCCTGCACGAGATCGACAAAGATCCCGTCCGCAAAGAACTCGACGAGAGGTTTGGACGAGAAGAAGTGCTTGGTTTGGCTGAGCCTATGCTCACGTCCCGCGGTACGCTGGAACTGCTGCGAATGAAACTCGCACTCGAGCCGTCAATTCGTGGAAATAAATTAGGATTGTGCCGGACTCCAAGGTTCCTTGTGAGCATAGCCAGGAGCTATTTAGAGCCTGTTTGGCTCTGTTGACATCCTCCAAACCGTCGCAGCTCCAGGCAAAAGTCCTTCAGAAAATGCCTTGATATAACTTGGGCGACTGAAGCATTCTCGGGGTCCTTCGACTCGGGCATTCGCCCTCGCTCAGGATGACAGCTCTTAGAAAATAACGGTATTCGAGGATGTCAACAAAGCCAGCCTGTTTCAAAAATATATTTTCGGTTCGAACGTTTCGAACTCAGGGGCTAAAGCCCGCATTTTTTAAGGCCTAAGCGGCACGACTGAAGTCGTGCCCTGATACAAAACTTATTTTTGAAACACTCTCTAGCTTTTTCTGTACCGAAAGGATAACGGCGTCCGAAAGAAACGCAAGACTGACAAGATGGAAACAGACTGGGCGGTACATCCTTCAGAGAATGCCCTGCGGCGGCATGGGCGAGCGAAGCACCCTCGGGATTCTTCGCCCTCTGGGCTCAGAATGACAAACTTAAAACAGTTGCCAGTTTGGCTAATATGGCTGATTTGATGACACGCCCTAAGCGTTAAAAAGCTAGAGCTAACGGCTAAGAGCCAAAAGCTAAGGGCTGCTTTTTCCCAGCGGCACTCCCTCCAGCGACTTCAGTCTGCCCACCGGATAGCGGTTCATATACGGGTCCCACCAGGGCGAGTGCTGGTAGAAAAAGTTCAGGCGGGCATCCGGACTGGCGGCGAACCTGGCATCGCTGGCCACTTTGTTTTCGAACTCTTGTTTCAATTTGGGATCTTTGGCCATCATGTCGCGGGCCAGTTTCTCCAGCACGTAGCCTTCGCCATATTCCTTCTGCTCGAAGATGGCGTCGAAAAATCCCCAGTTTACGGCCGAATCAGGCCCGTCAGGCTCGAGAAAGTGGATGGCCACTTTGGCGGCGCGCTGGTCCAGGGGCACGACAACCGAACCTGCGGGAAACTCGAGTTTTTCCTGCACGGTCTTGCATATGGATTGGCTGCGGGTGCCCGCCTCGCCACCTCCGGCTCCGCCGGTCACAGGAATGCGCCCTTCGAAGGGCTTCTCCTGCCAGGTTGGTGTGCAGCGATAGGTTTCAACTTCATCCGTCCATGGTGCGGTTGTGCGTTCAAGGCGCAGGCCATGCGCTTCAAGAACGGAAATGACAGCCGTCCATTGCGCGGGAACAATGTAGGCGCGCGGAGGCGCCACCGTGAGCACGGGCTTCAGCGTGGTCTGGCGCGGGACATCGTATTCGGCCGGCTCGTGGCTATACTCGATGCGCATGGCGCCGGAAATTTCGCTCAGGCTGCGGGTGTATTTGTATCCCAGGAAGTGAAAGGGCTGGGTCTCGCCCGTGGGCACAAGCTGGAGCGGAAAAGCCGTTCCGGAATCAAACTGTTTTCCTGCGGCAACTGTCGCGGCATCGGCGGCGCGATTCATGGCGGTGAGTTTGCCGGCATCGCGGTTAATAACTTCCAGCAGTGCGCGCAGAATTTCGTAATTGCCGGTCACGCGGGCCTTGTAGTCCTTAAGCATGTGTAGCTCCACCAGCATGCCCGGACGGTTCTGCAGAATCATGTAGCCGGTGGAAAAACGCGGTGTGTCCTGCGTAGTCGTGATTCCTTTGGAAGGATCGGTATCGTCGGCCAGATTGATGTAAGGCGCAACTTTGTGTCCGGCGGCGGTGACAGATTGATCCAGGTAAGGCGCCAGCGTCTCCCGCTGCCACGCCGCCAGCGCCGGATCAACATCCGGCCCGGTGTCGAGCGTGTAAGTCACGTCATATTGGTAGTCGGCGCCGTCGGTCACATGGTCGTCCACAAAAAAATCGGGCAGCCACTTGTTCCACAACTTCAGGAAGGCGCGGGTCTCGGGCGCATCGGCCTTGAGATAATCGCGATTCAAATTCAGGTTCTGCGCCTGGGTGCGCCAACCCATCTCTTCCGGGCCGTTCTGGTTGATGCGGTTGTAGGGGCCAAAGCGTTCGTGGCCGTCGGCATTGTAAATCGGGATGATGAGCACCACCGCACGGCCGAGCAACGCAGCTTTGCTCTTGTTGATCACCATGTCGCGCAACAACGCCAGGCAGGAATCTTTACCGTCCATCTCGCCGGCGTGGATGGCATTCTGTATCAGCACGATAGGACGGTTCGCCTGATGCAGCGCCGCAGGATCGAACACGCCGTCTTTGGAAACCGCCACCACCACAAGGTCGCGGCCCTCGCCTGTCTTGCCGAAGGTTTCGACTTTTACTTGCTTCGGAGCAGCCGCTGCTACGCGCCGCACATACTTCATGGTCTCGTCATAACGCGGCGTGGTGCGGTAGCCGGAGATTTCCGTCGGCGTGCGCCAGTCGGCGGCATCAGGAGTGTTTTTTTGTGCGAAGACCGGAATAAAAAATACAAAGCAGGCTATTAAACTCAGTATATTTTTCATTTGGGCTAAATATCTTTAACAATATCCTTTCGTTTGTGCGAGAACTCAGATGTAAAGCGTCGTCCCTACGGGACTTCCCATCATTTCTCACCATACCCAGCGCTGGAAGCGCTGGGCTATAGTACGTCACCCCTTCGGGGTTGTTCTCCTGCGGCTGCGACCAGCGAACAGATGAATCTCTGAATTATTTTCTGGTTTTCTTTTTTTGCTTTCGTTCCTTGAGAACCAGCAGCACCGTTACATGCGCGATGGCTGCGTTGTCTGTCCCCATACCTTCAGGAGTTTTGGCTTTGATGCCCACGGCCCCGGGTTTGATTCGCAATAATTCAGCGACCCGCGCCTGGATTCGGCCGGCGTGCGGACCGATCTTGGGCTCGGCCAGGATCAAAGTCGAATCCACGTTGACGATGGCGTAGCCCGCGCGCGCGATCTGCTTGAGCGCTTCTTCCAGGAAGATGGCCGACTTTGCCCCCTTCCACCTGGGGTCAGAAGGCGGAAAGTAGCTGCCAATATCGCCCGCCGCCACCGCGCCCAGCAGGGCGTCAGTGAGCGCGTGCAGCAGCACGTCGCCATCGGAGTGTCCGGCAAGTCCCTTGTCGTGCGGCAACTCGACGCCGCCGATCATCAGGGGAATGCCGGGCTTAAATTCATGCGAGTCCCACCCGTAACCAATTCTCATCATAAGGTTAAAAACTTACCGCGGATTTCACGGATTGCGCGGATTTTTCTTGTTTCTGTTTTCCAAAATAAATCTTCGAAACTCGGCCTTTGGACCAAAGTTCAGCAATAGTCCTACTTCGAACCGTGTAGCGCGCAAATAGTGCAGGATCTGGCCTTCTGTTGAATTATCAATGTGTTTGAGGGCCTTAAGCTCCAGAAGAACACGATCTTCAACTGTAATGTCAGCTCGAAAATCTCCTACGATCTGCCCTCGAAAAGACACTGGCACGGGATGTTCAACTGCAATCTTTAAGCCCAGGCCAGTTAAGGCAATTGCCATAGATCGCTTGTAAACCGATTCCAGAAAACCCGGTCCCAGTTCGTTATACACGCCATAAAATGCGCCGATGATCTTCTCAGTCAACTCGGCGTGTTGAAGAACCGGCTTGGGAGCACTGCCCATAAACTGAATTACCAAATGCCAAATTTGATCCGCGAAAATCCGTGAAATCCGCGGTAAGTTTTATTTCTTGCCCAGGAAAAACTCTGCCAGTTCCATGTCTGCCGGTGTTGTGATCTTGATATTGCGCGCCGAGCCCATGACGACGGTGACTTCGTGTCCGGAGCGCTCCACCAGCGAGGCTTCGTCGGTGCCTATGAAGCCATCAGCGGCGGCCTCGTCGAATGCCTTGCGCCCGATTTTGTAGAGAAAGCCCTGCGGGGTCTGCGCCATCACCACCTGTTCGCGTGGGATGGTGAGGGTAATCACGGCGGAATCGGCCTTGCGTTCGACTTTCTTGATGGTATCCACCGCCGGAACCCCGGCTATGGCTGCGCCCGATTTTTTAACCTCGGCGATCACCGCCTGAATGGTCTCGACTTCCACAAACGGACGAACCGCATCATGCACCAGCACAATATCATCGTCTTTCGCCGCAATGGCGCGCAACGCGTTGGCCACCGATTCCTGGCGGTGCTCGCCGCCTTCGACGGCCTGCACCGGCTTTTTCAGCCCCTCGCGCTGCAACAGATTACGGAATGACTCCATCTCGTTTTTCCGCAGGGCAACCCAGATTTCGCTGACCTGATTGCAGGCGGCAAACTTGCGCAGAGTATGAACCAGGATGGGAGCGCCGCCCAGCTCGGCAAATTGCTTCGAGGGGCGCGCACCTTTTTTTGTGCCGGCGCTCATGCGCGTTCCCAGACCCGCCGCCGGAATGATGACGAAAACTTTCATGGAAATTAACTAGAAAGTATAACAGCCGCAATTTCGCCATACCTATCGTGCCAGGCGAGAATTCTGGAACATAGGCGCTGATCGCGGTGTCCAAATCATTTATGAGAATACGCTGGAGACTGGTTCTGCCGGTGGTTGGCCTCATTCTCTTCTCAGGGGAGAGCTATGAGTCGTGGCGTATGAATCGTGTGGCGGCTCCAAATCGGTATTTCTGGTGGTCATCTATCCGCTTGGATTCAAACCCTCTCGACAAACATTTCTTTGTCATCACCACATGCAAGAACAGCGAAGAAAATTGCTTCGAATTCAATCGTCCATTCATGACAGTCGAGGCGGGATGGTTGGCGAAGTCTCTGATGTATTCCGCGATTCCCGCGTTCCTCGCCGGCGCAGTCGTTGTCGGCGGTCTTTCACTGCTGGGAGTTAGCCAGGTGTTAAGCTTTATGGTTTCGATGCCTGTGCTGATTTTTGCCTGGTATTATTTCGCCGGCAGGCTGATTGATCGCTGGAAATTCAAGCGCTCCCTCCGAATGTCTTCGTAGTACGATTCGATAGCTGGTCTCACATGAAACCTGGCCTGATGAGTGAACACCGTGGACTGAGAACTGACTATCTTTTTGTCTACGGAACCCTGAAGCCAGAGGCCGCTCCATTGGAAATTGCCGGAGTCATGCGTCAATTGAGACTCGTGGGGAGTGGGACCATACGCGGATTTCTCTACGATTTAGGCGAGTATCCTGGCCTGCGGCTCGATGCCAATGGCAGTGAGATTACGGGCGAGATTTTTGAGTTCGATGATCCAGCCATACTGAAACCACTTGATGCCTATGAAGGTCATGACCCTGAGGTTCCCGGCAAAAGTCTTTTTGTGCGCAAGCGATGCCACGTTCACCTCAAAGAGGGGAATCTGTTTGGCTGGGTCTATGAATACAATCGCCAACCGCCCGGTTCACAGCGGATTGATACTTGGCCCTCGGGGAAGAAGCTGTAATGTGACGGCTTAGTTTTCTCTGCAGGCAATGAGCCATATCGCGGGAAGAAGAAACGCAAGATTCCTTCGACAAGCTCAGGACAGGCCCTTCGCGCCAAAAGCGGGCGCTCCTAATGAACAAACGAGTCTGGAGGAACCCGGGGGAACCCTGGATCCCTCCGCTCCGCCGCAAAGTGCGCGGCTCCGGTCGGGATGACAAAGCTGTAGAACTAATACGCAATGTGTTCATTTCAGTCCTAACTCGCACCTGCGAGTCAAATGCTCAGGATGACAAATGCAAATGGCAACGCGGAACTTGAAAGCATGTGCGGCTTCAAGTGGTGACGGCTGACGACTGACTGCTTTCGCATCCGTGAGCAGTTCTTTCCTTGAAGCTGGTAGCTTGGAGCTGCCTTTCTACTCTATCGGCCGGTCGGCAACCACGGGCTGGGTTGTCCGATGGTTGGCGTCCGGAGTGCGCACGGCATCGGGGGGGCGCGGGCTGGCGTGGCCCGGGCGCTCGTCGAACTTGCCAAAGATCATCTTGCCGGCGGTGGTTTGCAGCACCGATGTGACCGAGATATCCACGGTCTTGCCGATCATCTTGCGGGCATTATCCACCACTACCATGGTGCCGTCATCCAGGTAGGCGACACCCTGGTTGTATTCCTTGCCTTCTTTCAGAATGAAAACCTTCATGCCCTCGCCGGGCAGCACGATAGGTTTGAGCGCGTTGGCCAGCTCGTTGATGTTGAGCACATCCACGCCCTGAAGCTGGGCCACTTTATTCAAATTAAAGTCATTGGTGATGATTTTGGCCTCGTAGACCTTGGCCAGCTCGATGAGTTTGAGGTCAACTTCGCGCACTGCGGGGAAATCGTCTTCGACAATTTGGACGGTAATAGAAGCCATCTTCTGGATGCGCTGCATAATGTCGAGCCCGCGCCGCCCGCGGTTCCGTTTGAGCGGATCGGCCGAGTCAGCCACCAGTTGCAGTTCACGCAAGACGAATTGCGGCAGCACCAGGATTCCATCCAGAAAACCAGTCTCGGCAATGTCGGCAATGCGGCCGTCAATGATGACGCTGGTATCCAGGATTTTGTAAATCTTCTTGCCCATCTTTTCGCCGCCGAAGATGCCTCCGAGCGCCGAAAGGTTGAGCAGGTCGCCCTTGTTGGCGCCCACGATGAGGCCCACATAGGCCATGAGGAGCAAAACCAGCAGCTCTATGAAATGCTGGGTGGGGCTGGGAGTCAGGCTTTCGCGTATGACCAGGCTGAAAAGGTAAGCCCCAAAGATGCCCAGGATGCTGCCGATGACGGCGCCGATCAGCCGCTTGAGGCTGACGGTGCGCAGGCGCATCTCAAAGAGCAGGATTCCCAGCCCGATGGCAAGTCCGGCTGCGGCCGATGCGGGAGCATTCAGTCCAAAAGGGCGCAGGAAAAAGGCTGCAGCGCCCATAATAACTATGAAAACAAAGCGAACAATTAACAGATCCACGTAGGGACCCCCTTGCCACCCGGCGCTTGCAACCTGAGAGGCTCCGGGGAACCCTTTAAACGCGAAGCCTTTATAAAAGACTTATAAGTAACGCTTCGCCTCCCGCCGCTCTCCCGGCGGGAATGCTTCTAAGTATGTCAGCCGCAGTATAACCTACAGTCCGAGGCGCGAATACTACGGATGTTGTAGTACCAGCGATGTTCTGGGCTAACCCTGCCCCGGGGTATCAACTAACTTGAAAGATTGAAAAAGAAGGAAGCCTTTCAAGACGAAATTTGGGCGGCGGAGTTATCTAACAAGTAAATAAAACACGTGGCTTTATTGTTGACTAAAATGCAAACGCATTGCATCTTGAATATGAAGATTTTGAGCAGCGCCACTCGGACTTCAACCGAGCCTCAAATCAGGCCCGAGGGCAAGGCTTGCGCTGCCAGCAAGATAGGCCGAAAGGGAGATGAGCGGCCTTATCCCCCCAAACCTGGGGGCTAAATCCGGCGCAAATTCTCGGGGGAGAACGCGCCGGTTTTTGCTTTTAGAACAGAAAAAACCAACCGCGGATTTCACGGATTCTCGCGGATCAAACAATCGCTATCAATTCAGGCTGCCGATTGTCAGTCACCTGCGTTGCCTCTACGTTCTCAGCAATAATTTCCAAAATCCGCGAAAATCGGTGAAATCCGCGGTAAGAAGTTTCCTTAGCGCACGATGCGCATGCGGTCCCAGTCGTAGGTAAACTTCTTTCCGCAATCGAGACAGACCACATAGTGGCTGGCGGGGGCGCTGACGCTATCCCATGAAGATTGGCCGGAATGGCTGGGGGAGGTGGAAGACGCCGTGAAGGGCTGCGAGGTCTTCTTGTGGCTGCAGGAGACAGAGAGCAATTGGAGGATTTTTTCTACCATGACTTACCTGATTTCATGACAAAGAAAGAAAGCGTTCTCGGCCGAAACCAAGAACCTTTGCAGAGGCACGGCATGGAACCCCAACCCCGGGGACACAGCCATGCCGCACCTCTGCCGTTCACTACACTTAAGGACTCCGCAGCCCTTTCGCACATGAGCACAGCCGAGGACGGCTGTGCCAGACGCCTTAGGCGTGGGCGGCGGTGGTGGCAGCTTCCGCGCTGACCGACGCAGGGTCAATCTTTCCCTGACGCTCAGCGCCGTTGGCCTTCTGGTTCGGCTTCTGGATATCAATGCCGCCCTTGAAGTAGGCGCCATCCTCGATGCTGATGCGCTGGGCAATCACATCGCCGACCAGCGATCCTTCATTGCGGATATCCACGCGGTCGCTGGCGGTGAGGTTGCCCTTCACCTTGCCAATCACCACAACCTCGCGGGCGGTGATGTTGGCGGAGACCACACCGTTGCGGCCCACGGTAACCCGGTTGCCGGTAAGATTGATGGAGCCTTCCACACGGCCATCAATATAGAGTGACTCGGAACCGGTGACCTCGCCTTTAATGACCAGCGATTTTCCAATGGTCGCCTGTTCGGTGGTGGACATCAGGGCGTTGCGGGGGGCGGCAACCGGGGTGGGCTCGGAAGTTGCGAGCACGTTGTTGCTGATGGCGCTGGTTGTTGGGGTGGTTGTGGCGGTGGCGGGTTTTTCAGATCCCGAAGTTTTTGTCTCCGGAGTGCTGGGCTGATTCGTAGGCTTCCACATGGTGTTCAATTCCTTTCGGCGTAGTGCTGGGGGAGAATACATTGTCGGAGGCATGTACC
>Ga0209166_10000713_pt1 | contig 32718 bp, 34 predicted proteins | sample Coa_R1_3_FD_187151 | JGI IMG/M metagenome (GOLD analysis project Ga0209166, IMG submission 187151) | Surface soil microbial communities from Centralia Pennsylvania, which are recovering from an underground coalmine fire - Coalmine... | ecosystem: Environmental > Terrestrial > Soil >...
TCGAATACTGAGATCAAAACCTGCATCCAACGGCGCCATCTCGCTCATGCGCCGCCCTGGTCGTCATCGACCGGATCAAGTGGTCGCCATGCGTCGGAATCCATGGTCGCCTTCACCGGAATGCGCACGCCGCGTAATCGGATAGCTTCACGATGTCGGAGATTACACCACTCCGGATTCCAACCACATCCCGGACGGCACCTGAAGGACTGCCATTCCCCAATGTAGCGGAGCTTAGCCTTGCGCCAATAGCGCACGCAACGAATGCGCCTGCGCCTATGTCTAGGGCTTCTGCAGTACGACCGAAAACGTCGTGTTCTCGTCTGACATTGTGCGCAAGAGTTCGGCGACTGGTGCACTGGTGCCGAGGCGGCATGCGATGTCCGATACACAGCCTTTGCCGTGCGAAAGAAAATTCGACGACTGCCAAGGGCGTTCAACATTGCGGGCAGTTTTCTTTCGCCTTGGTGTTCGCTAACCCCTTGTGACCCTGATCACGGAAAAGAGCGGGGCATTGGACAATGGTTGGAAGCGCTGGAGGAATGGTCCTCCACTCAACTTAAATGGAGTGCAGCCATGATGATAGACCACGTCATACGCGAAGCGTATGATGCGCGGGAGCTAACAACCGATGAGCTAAATGTTGTTGCGGGTGGGAACGTATCTTTAGGTGGTCCCATAAAGTTTGACGCAAAACAATTGGGGGAAGCATTCTCCGGCATAGCCACCATGAACTCAATCGCACGTACCATCGCCGGAATAATAGTCAGCGTGATCTCGTAAACGCCGCAGACAGCGGGCGGCGATGCTCTTGATGGGGCGCTCGTGGGGCACGGAATGCCATGAAATGGCTTCGAAGGTCCGTTGTGTTGAAGGGCAAACCGGCAAGTTGTTGCAACGGGCGCAAAGACGAAAAATCACGGGAGCATGACCATGAGACGACCAGTTACAAATCCAGCAGCGACCTTGATTGAGGAGCAGCTTAACCATGCATGTGGTGGAATGAAGTGGGATCACAACTACCAAAGCAAAAACGTTATTGATGCTCGTGGAGGAGACATTACAATCCTCTGGTGGTCGTTCACCTTTGATGTGAATGGGAATGTGAGCAGCGTTACTCGTGTGTGATGCTCCGATGGAGCCGTACCGGCCGTCAGCCGGTCTGGCCACAGTAAATTAGCCCCCGACGCTTCAAGATTTGCGGTAGCCGATTGAGCTTGCTTGCGGCCATCCCGCTTTCGCGATCGTGCTTATCCCCGAGCTGTTCTCGTTCCTTCAAGCGTCTTTGCCGCTAACTATTTCACCGAAAGCCAAGAGTCGCGACGGCCGCATTGAGTAGCAGTGAAAGCAGTGCCGAGGCGATGCACAAAGGAAACAGCGCCACGAACGCCGCTGCGGTCTTGCGCGCATATCCCCATTGCTGTCGGCGCGCGATCAGAATCCACGCGAGCGGTGCGAGCGATGTGAGCACGAACCAGCCGACGAAATTTAGCAGCGGAATACCATAATAGACCGAGCCTTCAACGAGCCAGAGCCAGTAACCGACAAGCACGGCGATCGGATCCAGAAATAAATCCAACAGCACGGCAATTACGCCGGTTGCCAAGGGCACCTGCCAGCACAACGCACGTTGCGTCAACATGTCCTCACCGGGTCTCGCGAGGATGCCCTCGGCGATCAGCATACATGTGCCGCAGACCCCCATCCAGCCGAAGAAGATGTAGAAGAAAACCCAAAGGCGCGACTGCCCAGGGTAGACATAATTCTGTACCCCGAACGAGGAAAGAAAGTCCATCACGGCAGGAAATAGACCGGCGACCAGTACAAAGGCGAGTGCATCTGCGACGCTAAAACGCCAAGCGATAAACACGACAACTGCGGCGCCGAACAACACCCCGGTGATCAGGAACACAGTGAAATCCGGGCTCAAGGTGGTGTCCTCGCGGTACGGATCAAGTAGGCGACGAGGGCCGGCAGTGTCAGCAGGACAAGGGCTAGACGATCGCCGGCGCTTGCAAGAACTCCGTTGATGAACCAGGGGATGACGATCAAACAGTAGAAACACACTGGCAGCCACCGGCCTAACGACGTCGCACGATGCTGCACAGATTGACGAAGGTCGGTTTCGGGCATATCGAGTCCTTAGCGTCGTTGTTACACATGCGCTAGAAAGAAACGTGACGCAACCTTCTTTGGTGATACGGCCGTTTTCGCTTATCGGCCTGTGGGAGCAAAAGCGAACGAATGTCATCCGGCCGTATCGGTCAAAGATCGTTCGACATCCGCAGCCATTGAGGTCCGGCCAGTGACGCAATGGCGGGCTAGGTTTGCTTATGTTGAGTTCTTCGCGTTTGGCGAGTCGCCCGGAGGGCTTTTACCCCCGGGCGCTCCCAGAACCGTACGTGAACCCCTCGATTCATACGGCTCCCGATGTTCGGCCGTTGCCATGACATGCCTGCTAGTGAGCGAGGAGAGTCGGATTTGCACGGCAAAGCCGCTCAAACCAATCTCGTGCCCCCCTTGGTCTTGCGACGCAGCCGCTTGAACTTGCGGCGCGCCTAGCGGATGACAAAGACATCGATCCTCTTCAGGGTCGGACGCAACTGCGTCCGATAGAAGTGGCCGTAGTAGTTGATCCAGCCTTGAATGTACGGATTGTACGCCTTGGCCAGATCCTGCAGGGACTTGTTCGCTGTTGAGTGAACAGAGGCGACTGTTTCTCGTCCATGGGCGTCGTAACGGTACGTCTGGCGGTCCAAGCAACTGTGATCGTCTTGTTTCTGAGTTGCTCTGGAGCACCTTCATTCGCGAGGAGCGGCATCGGCAAAGTATCGCTCCGGCGAGGGCCGCCTTGCGCGGTGCGATGGAGGGTGAAGACATAGGCGTATGACTGACCATACGCCTAATTCGAAGGTCTCCCGACTGGAAGTTGTCTCGACGGGCGCTCGACGCCGTTGGACATTGGAAGAAAAGCAGCGGATCGTTGCCGAGAGCTATGGCGGGCCACGATTGGTGTCAGTGACGGCTCGGCGCAACGGGTTGTCTGCGAGCCAGTTGTTCACGTGGCGCCGGTTGGCGCGCGAGGACCGGCTGAGCGGGGATGCCGTGCCGGGGCTTGTTCCTGTGGAGATCGCCTTTACGCCGGCTCCGGCCTCGACGTGTACACCGCAGCCGCCGTCGTCGCCTCCTGCGCAGCGCGCAAGAGCTGGAATAATCGAGATTGAGCTTAGCGGCGGCTGTCGCGTTCGCGTTGACCGGGATGTTGACGCCGAGGCACTGCAGCGGGTGCTTGAGCTTCTGAGGCGGCGATGATCCCGATCCCGAGCGGCGTCAGGGTCTGGATCGCCACCGGCCATACCGACATGCGCCGCGGCATGCAAAGTCTGGCCCTCACGGTTCAGGAGAGCTTAAAGCGCGATCCTCATGCCGGCGATCTCTATATCTTCCGGGGTCGCCGCGGCGATCTGGTCAAGATTTTATGGCATGACGGGTTAGGCATGTCGCTGTATGCCAAACGCCTGGACCGGGGCAAGTTCATCTGGCCCTCAGCATCCGCTGGTGCGGTGTCAATCTCGGCGGCGCAGATGGCCTATATGCTGGAAGGAATTGACTGGAGGAATCCGCAACTAAGCTGGAGGCCGCAGAGCGCGGGTTGAGCAGAAGAAATCTGCAGCTGCTGGCATTTTGGGGAGTCACAACGCGCTCGATATGTGATTCACTGCGTTGCATGGATGCTGATCGTGACGCTGTTCCGGATGACATTGCGGCTCTGAAAGAGGCGTTGGCGGTCGAGCGCGCGAAGGCGTTAGAGGTTGTAGCGGAGCTCGCGATCGCCCGCGCGAAAGCCTCGGAAGACGGCGCGCTGATCGCCCAGCAGAAGCTGCGGATCGCCAAGCTTGAGCGTCAGATCTACGGACAACGGTCAGAGCGATCATCGCGGCTGATCGACCAATTGGCGCTGACGTTCGAAGAGCTGGAAGCTGACGCCACAGAAGACGAGCTGGCGGCGGAACGAGCTGTCGCGAGGATGACGACGGTACGCGGATTTATACGCAAGCGCGCCGAGCGCCAGACGCTCCCCGAGCATCTCCCACGCGAGCGGGTGGTGATCGATCCGCCGACGGTTTGTGGCTGCTGTGGCGGCAAGCGGCTGCGCAAGCTGGGCGAAGACGTGACCCGAACCCTGGAGGCGATCCCGCGCCAATGGAAGGTGGTCGAAACGGTGCGCGAAAAGTTCACCTGCCGGGATTGCGAGAAAATCAGCCAAGCGCCGGCGCCGTTCCATGTGATTGCGCGGGGCTGGGCGGGACCGAGCCTGCTCGCGATGATTCTGTACGAGAAGTTCGGCCAGCATCAGCCGTTGAACCGTCAGGCCGAGCGCTATGCCCTTGAAGGCGTGCCGATCAGCCTCTCGACCATGGCCGACGCCGTAGGGGCGTGCTGCACGGTGTTGGAGCCGCTGTCGCGGCTCTTGGAAGCCCACGTCATGGCAGCTGAACGCCTCCATGGCGACGACACCACCGTGCCCGTGCTGGCCTTGGGCAAGTGCGATGTCGCTCGATGCTGGGTCTATGTGAAGGACGACCGCCCCTTCGGCGGCTCAGATCCGCCGGCGGCGATGTTTTATTACTCGCGCGATCGAAGTGGTGAGCATCCGCAGGCGCATCTGGCCAACTACACCGGGATCCTCCAGGCCGACGCCTTCGGCGGATACATCAAGCTCTACGAGCCCGAGCGAAGTCCTGGGCTTATCAGGGAAGCGGCCTGTTGGGTCCATGCCCGGCGCCCGTTCTTCGCCATGGCGGATCTTGAGGAGAACGCGCGGCGCAAAGCGGCCGGAAAGAAGGAGATCGTCATCTCGCCTGTCGCTATGGAGATCGTGCGCCGCATCGACGCTCTGTTCGAGATCGAGCGCTCTATCAATGGCCAAAACGCCGACCAACGAAAGGTTGTTCGCCAGGCGCAGAGCGCGCCGCTCGTCGCCGATCTGGAAGCCTATATGCGCGAGCAGTGCGCCAAGCTCTCCCGCGGTCACGATCTGGCCAAGGCCATGAACTACATGTTCAAGCGCTGGGCCTCCTTCACACGCTTCCTCGACGATGGCCGCGTCTGCCTCTCGAACAATGCCGCCGAAAGAGCGCTGCGCGGCATCGCATTGGGCAGAAAGTCGTGGTTATTCTGTGGGTCCGACCGCGGAGGGCGCCGAGCCGCCGCCATGTATAGCCTCATCGTCTCTGCTAAGATGAACGACGTCGACCCTCAGGCATGGCTCGCCGATGTACTCGCTCGCATCGCCACCCACCCCGCCCACAGGCTCGATGAGCTGCTGCCCTGGAACTGGAAGACTGCGCAACAGCAAGGCCTTGCGGCGCAGGCGGCTTGATGGGGCACGTCAACAAAATCAGCCACGTGTTCACTCTCAGCCATGTCGCTGAGACGCTCGGTGAAGACGAGGAATGGCTGTTCGAGGTCGCCGAAGAAATGGACACCGAGGATGGCCAGCTATGGGTCGTCGGCGTCGGTGAAGACGGGGTGATGGCGTTCACCGATGACGGGATCGAGAACCTCAAAGAGCTGATCGCAATCCACAAGGACTCCCCCAGCATCATCGAAAAACGCCGCCAAGCGCTCGCTGCGATGATGAAGCCGAAGACCGAAGAGTCCGACGAGATCTAACCGCTAACCGGATAGATCAGCGCGCTTGCGGCCTACAGCGCATGGTTACTCGGCAAAAGACACGCCGATAGCACCGCCAAGATGAATTTGGATCCTCATGATTTGCTCGACGCCTGCGATGCGGGTCACCGCTCCCCGGCCACCAATGCGACGGCGGATCGCCGGTTGAAATCTTCGCTCTCCGAAGCGCGATCAGATGGCTACGCTTGTATGGATAACCTCGCACCGCACCGCAGAGCAGTCCTTGCAACGCATGTAGCGCTCCCGTTTATGGAACTACCCATCTGGTCAATCTCGACAACCTAAGCATGTAGATGCAACCAGCACTCATCAGCAGCACCAGACCTGATATTAGCGGGATATACCAAATGGAATTACAGGAAAGTGGATCCAGGTGCAGCCCCAGGATGTCGAGCACATCAATCGCCATCGGGTGGATGAGATAGACACCGAAGCTTATTGTGGCGAACCGCGCAAGCCTCGCATGAGGGCCTGGTCCGAGGTAGGTTGATAGATGACGAAGCAAAACGAATGCGCTGATACTCATGACCAGAACATCCGGCGCGAGCGGTGCCAGCAACTGTTCGTTGAGCCGCCCCTCACCTCGGGATGAGCTGAAGATCGTACCAATCGATGCGGCCGCAGCGGCAGCCATGAAGACACAAATGCAAATTCCGAGCTGGAAGTGTCGCAATTTTGCAGGCAAGGCGCGTGCAAGCGCGTAGCCGGCAATGAAATACCCCACGCAGCCGGCAAGACTGAGGAGGTCGAAGCCGATAAACGCCGATGCTCCCTGACTCGCGGAGAATTCGGTTGTCTCAATGATCGCCCACATCAGAACTAGTCCGAGCAGAAGGCGTGGCGAGAGCCTCCTTAATGCGAACGCAAGTAGAGGGATAAGCGTGTAAAGAATCAAAATGGCATAGAGAAACCACAGATGCGGGTAGATCGGATCAGTAAATCCGTGTAGCAGGTGGTACACGCAGTCTGAGACAGTCAATGGCTCGTTGCGAATAACGATACGCCAAACGAAATAAGCCGCGCTCCAAACGAGCAGAGGAATGCCGACTTTTCCGAACCTACGCCAAGCGAAGGCCCCCACTTTGGCCGTCGAGCCTGCGAGCAGTAGGGCTCCACTGGTCATTATGAATAGAGGAACGGCAGTTCTTGAGAGCGCATCATAAATCACAGCGTAATCCCACGCCGGACGCCCAACCTGCGGCAAATGGGTTGCAGGTACCGCAGAAACATGAATTACGACGACGCAAACAGTTGCAAATACGCGAATGAGATCAGGCCAGAGGACACGTTCGGATTTTAATCCTCCACCATGCAGATCGGGCCAAGCCGCGCGCGCTGAGCTAAGCTCAAGAGATCTCCACATATAAGTCATCAACGAGGCTATCGCCTCCTCTGGACGGTCCGGTCAAGGCATTGGCGGGAGTGCCCGTCGGCGAGTATTTGCTTGAACGCGTCGAGATTGCAGCGTCCGCCGACATAGCTTCGAGGTATCCGCAGTGGATCTTGCCCCTTTTTGGTCAGACCCCATTCGACTGTAAACAGACCAGAGTATCCGGCCCGAACCGCCTCTCTGATGAGTAGGTCGTTGTAAGACCCTTTGGGCCAGGCAAGCAGATTCACCTTCCTCTTTAGTTTATGCTCTAATTCCGCTCTCGATCCCAGCAGCTCCCATCGGATCCGTTTCTTGTCTTCGATTGAGTCTTGGTTTGCCCAGGTCAGCAAATCGTCCCCATCATGCCAAGGATGCGTCATCGTGTGTGATTGAAACTCGAACTCCGGATTATTTGCGAGTTGGGCAACATCGTCCCAGGTCAGGTATCCCGGTTGGCCGATCATCTCGACGATTAGCCAGAAAGTGGCTCCGAAGTGGTACCGTTTTAGCACCGGCACGGCAGCGAGAATGCTGCGCCACCCGTCGTCAAAGTGGATCGAGACGACATCGCCTGGGAGGTTCTCGCCCGACCGCAAACGCCCAACGAGTTCGGACGTGCCCAACGTCCGATATCCGGCATCGTTCAGATATTTCATCTGTTCGGAGAACGACTGGATATCTACAGTCGTATCGTCGATTGGAAGCGGAGAGGATGGCGTCGAAATCTGATGATAGAGCAGGTTCGGCACTCCTGCAGACTGAGCCATAACGCTCGAATTTCCCGCAATGAACAAGGCCGCCATAAAGACAATTGCACCAAACGCGGAGCGTGTTTTGAGAGCGCTCATATTCGATACTGCCTAGCGAGATGATTCTTCCCGATCGGATTCATCGACGCTGCAACACCGCGCTGCTCGATCAAAAATTCACCTGAAGATTGGCGCCCGCGTAGAAGCCTCTGCCGTAATTGCTGTCACGCACGAAACCGGCCGAGACGCCAGAGCTGAAACCGGCGAAGGTAAAGCCGGTCAGATGTCCGCCTACGCGAACCTGGTCATAGGTCCAGCTACCGGAGAAGGCTGCCTCGGGCCCAACGAAAAGGTTGGGCGCAATAGCGACACCCGTCTTGCCCTGCAGGTAATAAAAGTCCGAAGCCGTGTTGTAATGCGCCTGGACATAGACCATCGTATCGTCGGTCGGTTTCCCATAGGCCGAAGTTAAGATCTTCAGGCCGTATTTGATCGTGTTGGAAGCAGCCAGCCCCGGCGCAGCGTAAAGGTGACTGTCCACCACCGTCGGCCCCGCGGCCAATACCCACGACCAATCATTGCGCGTAAACTGATAGCCTCCAAGAAAATCCACGGCCGCATCTAGTCCGATGCGTTTTTCGCCGGAAACTATCGTGCTGTAACGTCGTGCCGATGCAACTCCTTCCACCCGCCAGCCCTCATCCCACAAATTACCGAAGGGGGAATACGTCGCCGTGAGGTCAGTGTAAAAGGCTCCATAGGAGGCAAAATCACTTGTGCTTTGCAGATTAAAGCGCGGCGGCTCCTCGGCGGCAGCGCCGGCGAGAGTGACAGCAAGGGCGAAAGCAATGGCAGCCGGCCGCTTCACCGTTCTCATCCAATCACCACACGTTTTGCGCGTGGCGCGGGACGGTGCCATGCGATCGTCTGTCCTGCCTTTCATAGACCAGACTCCTCGGCGAGTTGGGTCGCCAAGTCGTCGGCCGGATCATGCGCGCCGAAGCCGATACCCGACCTGATGTCCATCAGCGCCTCGCGCCAGCCTATCAGGAAACACAAGCCGTAGAAAAAGAAGGCGGCGTTAATTGTCGAAAAGCCGAAGAAGAGCAGGCTGCCAAACCACAGATTCGTTATCGCTGAAACAATGGCGGTGAGGAGGAGCGCAGCTAGGCCAAGAAGATGAGAGGCCGGCGCTGCCGTGCGGCCGTCGATCTTCGGCGTGCGCGTGAAGGCGCTTTTGCGTCCGGTTATGATCTGCTCGACAGAAGCATAAACCCCTGCCAGATTTATTGGAATGAGCAGCAGTGTCAGCGCGTAAACGCGCAGAAGATCCCACCACTTGTAGCCGCTTCGGGTCAAATCCCGGCCGTAGAGCAGATAGTAGGGAGCTGCCGCAATTGGAAACCAGATGTTGGAAAACTCGCGACCGAACGGAATTATGAGGAGCAAGAGGAGGCTGACGTTCGCAAGCGCGGGCGAGAGCAGGTAATGCGAGCGGACCAATGTCTCGGTTCCGCTTGCGCGCACAGGACCGCGGCTGGTCCAGAGTTCGAGCAGGCTCGGGAAGATAATCAAACCACCATTGGCCCACCGCCGTCGTTGGATCACAAGAGCCCCAAAATCCGGCGGGGTCGCGCTGTAAGCCAGTCGCTCCGGATGATTGTGCAGACGCCAGCCGCGCGCCACGAGATCGATGGTCGCCCCCGTGTCTTCGATCAGGGTCTTGTCCTGGACGAAGACAGGAACTTGATGACCGCGCTCTTCGGCAAAAGTCCTGATCTCGTTGATCGCTGCGAAACGAAGAACGGCATTGGCGCCAACCCAGAACGTCGCGTTATACGCAGTGAAGCCCTGGTGGACCAGGTACTGAATATCGGTGGTCGCGCCAGCCACACGCTCCAACATCGAAGGCGGGTTCGGATAGGCGGAATAAGGACTCTGGGCAACGGCGATTGAAGCATCCGACTCCATAATAGACACGAGCTTAGCGATGTAGTCCGGCAGTACGATGCTGTCCGCATCGATGGTGATGATGTAGTCCGCGGCAGGCACCACGAGGTCGGCTTCGTTCTCGCAGCACTCGACTAGGAGCGGAACACCATCGGCGCCACGTGCGATACGAAAGGCGCGCCCAATGAGGCCGATATAGCTGTTGAGATTCATCGCCTTGTTCGGCGCATGCGAGAGGTTGCCGAAGCGCTTGCGTTCAAAACAATTAATTGGGACCGCGAACAGACTGGCCAGCCGCCGATACTCCCGGCGAATCTGCTCCGGGTCGAGCTCTTCTCCGTCTCGAATGTTTGCGGCGCGCTCGCGATGCTCTCTCACGAGACGACAAATGACTTCACCAGCGAAAAGCTTGTCCGCGTGAGCAAACGCCGGCTGAGAACGCCCGGCATAAAGGCTGCCAAGTTCGTGGACGAGTTCTGCGGTCTCATCATAAAGTTTTGCGAGAATCTCGCGCTCGCCTCTGACATCGAACTCAGTCGACTTGACTCGAATGCTATGGGCCTCGTCGGCCACACAAAAACGCAGTGTTGCCTGATGAAAGAAATGGTCGAGCTCTGCCACGAGATCGCGTGTCGCGTTAAGCGCCTTGAGATCTGCGCCGCTGCCCGTCGGCGGATCATCGATTAGCAGCGTAATGCGCCGGTCGGGATACTCCGAAAGAGCCGCCGAAAGTAGAGTTTGCATGACGACGGGAATCTGTTCCTTGTATGAGGGGATGACGATGCTGACTCGTACTGGCTTCTCGATATCCATAAGGGCGGCGCGATCGGCCACCGCGTCACGGTCCGCGAAGTGTCGTCTGATCTGACCGAGCCGCGTGAGCTGGTAAACGATGTTGCCGTAGAACAGGCTCAGCAGGGCTGCACAAAAGGCGAAAACCAGGAACAGTTTCTTGATCGGAAGCCCGTCAGAGCCCCAATCAACGCGATACAACAGGCTCGCAAAGCCAACCATCAGCGCGAGCGCGCTGACGGTTATCGCTGCGCGCGTCAATAAGATCTCGGTTTTCATTCAGGATGGAACCCAGGCGGTGAATCATTTGCACTGCACCGTACAAGGCGGACTTTGGCCCAAATACGACGAGTGGCCACCTCGCAGATCCTTCCGCTCGCTGGCGTATCTCTCTTGCAACAACCAGGTATTTAGGTAGGCAGATCATGCCCTGTCGGCAACTCGCGGACAGACGCACCGCACATCAGCGAGCTCAACACGGCTACGGTTCTGCATCTTGAGGCGCAATTTCACCGGCTGCGAGGGCGGACCCACGCCGCTGCAGATCGGGTGCGCGCCCACGTCTCGTTTTGGTCTGGTGCATAAAGTTGCGGGAAGAGATGGTCCAACGCGTGCACACATCACATCGGTTGTTTGAACCGATATCTACTTCTGCGTGCTCACTCAAGGCTACACACGTATAAGATGCCCCCGCAACGGTCCTGGTGCGCCCAGCTGCCTTCGAAGGCTTACGAAGATGGATGTGGCGAATACGTCGCCCGCGTCAAAGTTGCTGATGTGCTCGATCGCGTCGAGCGGCATCTCCAAGAGCCAGGTGAGCCGGCTGTGTGGCGAGATCGACAAGGTGAAGGGGTTCCTGGCCCGCCCGATCGAAGGCGACTGGCCGTATCTGTGGATCGACGCCACCTACGTGAAAGTGCGCCAGAATGGCCGCATCGTCTCCGTCGCGGTCATTGTCAACAGTGGCGACCGGCGCGAAGTTCTCGGCATGGACATTGGTCCCTCCGAAACCGAGACGTTCTGGACGGCCACACTCGCCCGCCGTGGCCTGCGCGGTGTCAAGCTGGTCGTCTCCGCCGCCCACGAAGGCATCAGGCCCGCCGTGGCCGGGGTACTCCATGTCACCTGGCAGCGTTGCCGCGTGACCGATCCGGCCCATGCCAGCGAACATGGTGCCTCCCACTCAGCCTACACCACGCCAAGGGACACGATCATGGGAAAGAATGGTTGACCCTTTTTGAGGTTCCTTCTCCCATGGTCCCAGAAGCTAGTGATGGACGCTCGTGACCGAGCGTGGGCTCGCCGCATGGATTGGGCGCGTCCAATGGATTGGGCGCGGCCTTGGGCGATCGTCGGCGGTCTGGTAGGCTACCGACCGTACTAAATCCGTTTGTGGAGGTTGACGTGGTGGACACCAACTGGACGATCCATGGTCGCGAATTCGCCAATTGCAATTGCTCGTACGGCTGTCCTTGCCAATTCAATGCGCTGCCGACCCATGGTCATTGCCAGGCCGTGGTCGGCCTGCAGATCGAGCAGGGCTACCACGGTTCGACCAAGCTCGACGGTTTGAAATTTGTCGGAATCTTCCGCTGGCCCGGCGCGATTCACGAAGGCAAGGGCGAAGCCGCCGTCGTCATCGACGAACGAGCGAGCGAAGCACAGCGCGGTGCCTTGCTTCGCATTCTCGGCGGACAGGATACCAAGCCGGGAGCAACAGTCTTCAACGTCTTCGCGTCCACCCTCGAGAAGATGCATCCGCCGATTTTTGCGGCGATCGATCTTGAGTGCAACATCGCTGCCCGTCGGGGTCGCGTGGCAGTGAACGGCGTCACCGAAGGCCGCGGCGAGCCGATCCTCAATCCGGTGACCAAGGCCGAGCACCGCGCCCGGATCGACATGGCGAACGGCTTCGAATACACGCTTGCGGAGATCGGCCGCGGCTGGACCAAAGCCGCGAACCCTATTCAGTTCGAGCTCGCCGATTCCCACGCGCATTTTGCCGAAATCCATCTCTGTCAGGACGGAATTGTCCGCTGAGATGCCATGCTGAGATAGCATGAGCGACGCAGCACTGGCTGCCGTTCTCAAGCGCGACCGCGCCATCGTTGCGGCATGTCTTGTCGTGCTGATCCTGCTTGCCTGGGCCTATATCCTCTGGCTGGCAGACGACATGGAAATGGGCGGCATGGACATGACGGGATTTCGGATGATCCCGTCGGGCCGCGGGCTCATGATGCCGGTGGAGGCGCCCTGGCAGGCCATCGAGTTTGCGTTCGTTTTCGTCATGTGGGCCGTCATGATGGTCGGCATGATGATGCCGTCGGTCGCTCCTCTCATCCTGCTTTATGCGCGGGTGGGCCGGCAGGCCCTGGCGCAACAGCAACCGTTTGCGGCGAGTGCATTTCTGGCGGGAGGATACCTGCTCGCCTGGATCGCTTTCTCTCTGCTCGCAACACTCGCGCAGTGGGCTATTGAGCGGATCGGTCTGCTCACGCCCGCCATGGCAGGTGCGAGCACGACCGTTGCGGGGCTGACGCTGATCGCCGCGGGGCTGTACCAATGGACCCCACTCAAGGGTGCCTGCCTGCGGCAGTGCCAGTCTCCGCTGCAATTCATCCAGCGGCATGGCGGGTTTCGCGCCGATGCCATCGGCGCGCTGGCGCTCGGCGCGCGCCACGGCATTTACTGTGTCGGCTGCTGCTGGGTGTTGATGACGCTGTTGTTCGTCGGCGGCGTCATGAATGTCGTTTGGATCGCCGTGATCAGCATTTTTGTGCTGCTGGAGAAGGTTGTGCCGGCTGGACGGCTCATTTCAAGCTTTGCCGGCGCACTCTTCTTGGCGATTGGGATTTGGCTGGTCGCATCGTCGTTGCGTTAGGGCAACGGGAGGCGATTTTCGGGACCTACGGGGCGAGAAACGCAATCCCGATCCGGTGCTCCTTGCGCCATACCACCCGGCAAGGCTTATGGAGGCCATCAGCAGGGATAACCAAGGTGAAGCGCTCCGGGATGCCGACGGGGCTAACAACATCGAGTGCTGCGCCCGAATCCGAAAGATTGCGTACGGTGCAATCAATCGCACCCCCGCCGAACTCAATCGTGGCGGCCTTTAATACCCGGTGTCTTTGTGAATCCCGGTGCTCGTCGATCAAGAAAGGGCTCCATCCAGAGCGGGCACGACGTGGCTCGCCCTGCCAAACGGCTTGCCGCGACGAACGCTGTGGCGACCAAAACCGTGGACACACAGCACGACACCAGATTGCATTCGGCCGCTGCTGTTTGCAAGTGTTCCACAGCTAATTCGGCCATGGTTAGTCCGATACACATTGCTCGTGCCCCGGCACCCAAGAAGCCGATGCTGAATACCACATAGGCGATCAGGCGCACCGCGCCATCGGCGCCTGTGAGGCGCTCGGCGAAAGCCGCGGCGCCCACGGCGACCAGCACGTTCGTGCGCGGTCCTGCGCTGCGCTGCCGGAATTGCCGCTCGGCGCCAATCAGCGCGCCGAAGATGAAAGCGACAAAAAGGCCAACCAGCGTTATCGAAGAAGTCATAAAGCTGGAAAGTCTAGATGAACTGCACCTGTCACCTCGAACACGCAGCTTCGCTTTTTGGGGCGGCCGTCCCCACCCTCGCTCGTATTCTTAAGCGACCTTAAGCGCTTGTCGATCATTGCGGTACCCTGCGCTCTTTCAGTAGGCCAGACTGCACCTTCCCGCCGGGACCGAAATCCTCCCACGCCTTTCGGCAGAAATCGTCATATTTGTCTTTCATGAACGCTCTATTCCGAGCCTCCATGGCTTGGCCATAGCCACGACAGAGCTTGTCACTGACCGCACTAGGCGCTCCGCAACCAATGCCCCGAAAATGGCTTTGCTCCATGTAACGGTCTGGGTTGAGTCCAGCCGCTCGCCACGCGGATCGCACCGCCTCGTCATCCAGTTCGTCGTGCTCGCAAGCGGGATAACAGTAGTCGCCGACGAACAGCGCGAAGCCGGTGGCGTTGATAAGGCCCTCCTGCTGAGGACTGAGCGCAACAGCGGGTTGTTCGGCTCCGAGAAGTAAGAAGATCAGGGCGAGGTGGGTACGCTTCATTCTTGCTCCGGCGTCCGTTGCGGCTTAAAGATCCGACCTCGCACTTGCCGATGACTAACATGCAGGCCAAGCGATGGAGCTAGACGAGGAGCGGTCGCTCCAACATCTCAACTCGGCGGTCGTTCTCGTGCGCGACGCGATAATCGCTCCACAATGTTTTCAGGTAAGGCCAGGCGCGGGCTGGTCAAGAGCAAGCCCCAGATCCGTCGCTGATCCTGATCCTCTCGGATATCAACATGCCCGGCATGTCCGGCCTTGAGATGCTTCCCAGGGTTAAGCGGAGCGCCCCAATGTCCCAGTCATCATGATTACCGCCTACGGGGACGATGCGACCCGAAAAGCGGCGACCGAACTCGGAGCGGCCGGATCGATCCCCAAGCCCATCGACTTCGGCTTGCTTCGTGAAGAAATCTACGGTCTGCTAGAAAGACTGGCGTAGGGTTCCTGGTGCCGGGCACGTCGATCAACGGATTTACGACCGGGGCTCCAACATCTTGAACAGCTGAGCGGATGGCTCGGTGAGGAGAAAAAAGGTCGGACAGTGCCGTAGCGCGCTTGGCGAAGTTCGCCGGATCACGGCGGGATGGCTTGATGGCCGCATGGTCGTTTTGTCTGGACCCAGCGCGGCGCCAACCGGCATGTCATTTCGATGAGGTGCCGCCATGCCAAAGAAGAACGCAAAATCCGCGGCCGCTTCGGTTTCTAAGGGCCACAAGATGCGCTGGATCGATCCCGACGACGCGCCACCATTGTCAAAGGCGGCAAGGTGGTCCAGCGCGGCCGTCCGCCGAGGCGAGCGCGCCAAACCCACGGTGACGATCCGGCTCGATGCCGATGTCGTGGAAAGGTTACCGCGTGCTCGGGCGCGGTTGGCAAACGCGCCTCAATGCCGATTTGCGCCGTGTCCGCAAGCGCAGGAAGGTTGGTTAGGAGGAGCGCACGCCGCGGCGGGTCAAAAAACGTAAGTTGGCGGGCGCGTTTTCGCTATAATGCGAGATCGGACACAGACGGATACTAAAGGCACAAAAATGGTCGCTCACGTCAGAGGCTACGTGGCTGATGTTCCATACGTGCGCGCCTTTAATCAACATCTGGCGCCCGCGTGGCTCGACCACGTCGCTGTCATATCGGGCCTGATGCCGCCTGCACGGAAGGATGAATTCGCGTGGTGCGATCTGGGTTGCGGACAGGGAGCGACGGCCGTCATGCTGGCCGCGATGTACCCGCGTGGCCAATTCCACGGCATCGATGCGATGCCGGAACACACCGACCACGGCCGGCGGTTTGCTGCGGAAGGTGAAGTTGCCAACGTCAATTTCCATACGGCGGATTTTGCGACCGCCGGCGATCTGGCACTGCCGAAATTCGACTATATCGTGGCCCATGGAGTCTATTCGTGGGTCGGGCCGCAAGTCCGCACCGAAATGCGGTCGTTCATCGACAGCCGACTCAAGCGCGGCGGACTCATCTACCTCAGCTATTACGCCATGCCTGGACGCGCCGCCGATCTGCCGTTTCAGCGCTTATTGCGCGCTATCGGCGAGACTTGTGAGGGCGACAGCACTCAACGTGTCGCGGCTGCACTGAAAATCATCGCTTCCTTTCTCGAGCTGAAAGCGCCTGCGCTTGTGGCGAGCCCCATGCTTTCATTCCTCAAACAGGAGCAGTATCGCGTTTCTGCGACCTACCTCGCCCACGAGTACATGGGTCAGCACTGGGATCCGCTCTTTGTTACAGAAGTTCGTCGCGACATGGCGGCAATCGGCCTGAAGCCGGTCGGATCCGCCATGCTGGTCGAGAACCATGATTCTTTCGTACTTGGAAAAGCAGCACGCGAGGCGCTCGACCGCATCGCCGACGAGGACGTGCGTGAGTTGGCTCGCGACTTTCTCATAGATCAATTTTTTCGACTTGATATCTTCGTTCGAGAGGGTGACAGATTAGACGAGCACGAACAACGCCAGCGGCTGCTTGCCAGCGCCTTCACGCTCACTGGCCCGGCCAGCAAGGTTGAATACACTCTCCGCACATCTGCTGGTAAGCTCGCGTTCGACAACATCGTCGCCCGCGCGATCATCGGAACGCTTGCAGCCGGCCCGTGCACGCTCGGCGAAATTGCCCAACGACACGGTGCGACGCCCAAGGACATTATTGCGAATGCGATGGTGCTCTGTGCATCCAGCCAGATTCGTCCGGTGGAAGCCGTTCAAACATCGGTGGCTACGATAAACGCGTCCCTTTCGCGGCGGCTCGGCGGCCCTGAAGAAATTCCATACCTGGCCGTACCATGCGGCACGGCGATTGGCATCAATGACACGGTTCGTGCACTCATCCTGGGCCAGGCAGGTAACAGTGAAGAATTCGGCGAATGGCGGGACTTCCTTGCCGCCCAGGGCATCTGATGCACCGGCCATCTCTCGCCGTAGACAAGCGCTCGAGGCCGTGCGTGCGAATTGGCAAACACGGCTTCCATGAGTGATCTTCCCAGACGGACGAAATAAGAAGATCCGTCAGCTTAATTTTCAGATGTTCAGCCGGATATAAGAACGTCCGAGAACTTGATCTTCAGATATTCGACTTTTAACTGACCACCGGCAGCGCCTTTACCGCCGGCGACCCGGTTCAACTCCTCCTCCGTCAACTCAATCTTGCCCTCGTCTGTCGTTGCGGTCAGGTGGTCGCGTTGCGAGGATTTCGGTGCGTCGGTCATGAGTGTGCTCCTTGCTGAAGGTGCGGACGACCATGCTCCATCTGCTTCATCAAGACTGTGATGCATATCACGTCCAGATCACGCTTCCAAGCGAGGCCTTCGTCGGCCGGCTTGCCTCTGTGATAGCGGCTTAACCGCCACAAACCTCAGTTGGCGGCGTCTCTTATTTCGAATGCACCTGTTGTGCCCGAGGCTGCCGAAATATCTGAGGTCACCGGCCGTGGCCCTAACCCATTCGGGAAGGCAGCCCGTGACCCAACTGCGGCATCGGCGGACCAATCTTCTGTCCTGCACAACATAGTTTCCTTTTGGTAAGGTGCGATCCTGGGCCTCGGGAAGGCGGTGAGACGGCGCGATTTCATCAAGGGAGTAGTTGGTTCCGCTGGGTCTCGCCGCCCGCGGCGCGCGCAGCAACCCGAGCGCATGTGGCGGATCGGCGTGCTGATGGGCTATCCCGAGAGCGACTCGGAAGCACAGGCCAATATCGCCGGATTCCGGGAGGGACAAACTCGGGTGGGTGGAGGACCGCAGCATCCGGTTCGAAACTCGCTGGGCGACGCCCGAAGACGCGGAGGCGAGACCGCGGTTCGCGAAGGAACTCATCGCGCTACGGCCCCGACCTCATTCTGTCGCACACCCTACTCACCACGGCAGCGCTTCTGCAGCAAGCGTGCACCATCCCCATCATTTTCGCGAACGTTTCCGATTCGGTTGGCAGCGGCTTCGTAGCGAGCTTTCCGCGGCCGGGCGGCAACGTCACCGGTTTCAACGTCTCGGAGCCGACGCTGGCGGGCAAGTTATTGGAAAGGCTCAAGGAGATTGCGCCGCGTGTTGCCAGGGTCGCGATGCTGTCCAACCCCGCAACCGCAACGTATGCCGAATATTGGTTGAACCCTTCAAAGCCGCCGCTGCCTCATTCGCAGTGGTGGCGATTGAAGCACGTGTTCGCGACAGGTCCGAACTCGAATCCGTCTTTGCCGCACAGGCACGCGAGCCGAATGGTGGCCTTGTCGTGATGTCGGATAGCTTCACCCTTGCCCATCGCGTCGAAATCACTTCGTTAGCGGCTCGCTATCGTCTTCCTACCGTCTATCCGTACCGTCTTCTTTGCTGGAGTCGGCGGGCTGCTGTCCTACGGAGTTGACTTGACCGATTGTTTTCGGCGCGCGGCGACCTATGCCCATCGCATCCTCAAGGGCGCGAAGCCGAGTGAGCTTGCCGTCCAAGCCCCAGTCAAGTTCAATCTGGTGATCAACGCAAAAACCGCCAAGGCGCTGGAGCTTACGATCCCGCCCACGCTGCTTGCTCGCGCCGACGAGGTGATAGAATAAGCCCGGTAATGCTGCGGTGCGTGAGTCTGCTTGTGTGCAGGTTTTTGGACGCCGGCAAGAAAGAGGCTCCGGACGCTCAGCTGACCGGCGTCCAAAAACCTGCACAATTCCGGAAATGGGCTCTCTAGTGCTAGGGTTCGTCGGTTATAGTCGGGATCGAGGAAAAGTCGATGTTCTTCTGTCGCACACTCCTGTTTCTGGGCGCCTGCATCGGCGGGTTAGTCGCCCCAGTTGGGGACGCCCATGCCACCGAAATTACGGTCATGAGCGACACCCCGATTGCGGCTGCCTTGGGCCGCATCGGAGAGCTTTTCCGCCAAAGCACAGGCAACGACATCAAGTTCGTGTTCGGGCTCTCGCCTGCAATCCATAAGAAGATTATTGACGGCGAACCGGGCGATGTTCTGATCATCCAATCGAATTTCATCGATGATCTTGTGACGTCCGGCAAACTTTCCGCAGGTCAGCATCCCATCATCGCGAAGGTGGGTATCGGCTTGTTTATGCGAGCAGATGGTCAGGCTCCGGATGTTTCGACTATCGAAGCGTTCAGACAGGCTCTGCTCAATGCGGATGCCCTTGTGTTCAGCAATGTTGCCGCCGGCAATTACTTTGCCACAGTGCTGGAGCGACTCGGAATTTCGAATGCTGTCAAAGGGAAGATTGTGCGCGCCAGCCCGCCGGAGGTCGTCGCGCGGGTGCTCCAAGGTCAGGGCAGCGAAATCGGTGTTATGGTCGTGACGCTCATCCAGGCGGACAAGCGCTTGCAGCTGATCGGTGCGTTGCCGGCCGACTTCCAAAGCTATCTCGTCTACACGGCTGCGCGACTGACGACTGCGCCCTCGCCACAGGTAGCGGGTGAATTCATAGATTTTCTCTCCTCGCCCCAGGCGAGGAAGGAATTCATCGCATCCGGGGCAGAGTAAGATCGACCCACCCCGGCCGCTGTGGGCCATTTCCAGACTCATGCGCTGCCGCAATCGCCGGTCATTCGATTATTTCGCCGGCGCTCGCCTGAAGGGCCTGCGGCACAGTCAGCTCAAGAGCTTTGGCTGTTTTCATGTTGATCACGAGGTCGAAACGAGTCGGTTGCTGAATGGGTAGATCGGACGGCTTCGCGCCCCGGAAGATACGATCGATGTAAGGTGCGGCCAGTCGGAACAGTTCGACATTGTTCACGCCATAACTGAGGAGTCCACCCTCCGCTACGTAATATCGATAAGGATAGACTGCCGGCAGGCTGAAGCGGCGAGCGAGCGCAACGATCTGAGTGCTGTGGCTGGCGAAAAAGGCGTCAGGAATCACAACGACACCGCCGCGGGGCTCCCCTGCCAAGCTGGCCATTAGTGCTTCGATACCGACGAGATCGTGGACCTCGCCTTTCACCGACGTCACTCCGAGAGACGGTGCCGCAGCCTCGAACGGACGCAGGAAGACTGCGCCGCGATCCGGCTGTGTGTCAGGGTTGATAAGCAATGCCGCTCGCGTCACCGCCGGCGCCATCTCCTTCAGCAATTGGAGCCACTTTGCACCGATCGAGGGCACGATATTGGTAATGCCGGTTACGTTTCCTTCTGGTCGCGCCAGATTTGAAACGAGACCGCTCACGACCGGATCAGCGACATGCACGAATATGATCGGAACCGCGTGGGTCGCGGACATCAGGGCTTCGATAACCGGCACCGATTGACCGAGGATGGCATCGGGCCGCGATGCAATGACTTCCTGGGCCGCGGCCCGCGCTCTGTCGTGGCTTGCAGTCGACCAGCGATCATCGATCTGCAGGTTGTCGCCTTGTTTCCAGCCGAGCGCACCTAGAGCCTGCTGCAACACTGAGAACGCAGCCGCATATTCAGGTGCATCTTTTCCTACCGCCATGACGATAGCGAGCTTGCGCGTTCGGCCGGGCTGCTGCGCGCGCAGTCCCCGCTGCGCCAATGCAGCCCCGCCCACGACTCCGATAAAATCCCTTCGCCTCATAATCTCGGCCGAGCCAACAAGACATCATACCACGTCGTTAAAGACGAGGGGTGTTGCGCGTTGCAGCAAATTGAGCTGGCCGATGACCGTTGCGGATCATCCACGACGTTTCCGACCGAAGCAGCGCGCCCTTGCATTTCCGCAGCTCCCCAAAATCGACCAAGATCTTAAGGCGTTGCCCTCCGACGTGAAGGGCCAACAGCTGGAGATTCGCGGAATGAAAGAAACCCAGCGCATGGACCTCGGTCAAGCCTTCTCGTACTGGTCAGAACGGCGACCAGATTGGTGCCCGGGTGCAAAGCGGCGCCGAGTGGTACCGCGGCGCCATTGCGTCTATAATTAGCTTCCACCCGTGAGAGCCAGAATGAGACGACGGGATTTGGTTGCAATGGCGGGCATCGGCTTTGCTCTGCATGCGCTCCCTCAGGGAAGCCGGGCGGGTAGCCTCAGGCGCGTCGGCTTTCTTCCAGGAAGCGAGCCTTCCCTTATTGCAGCGTTCAGCGACGAACTGAGCAGGCTGGGCTATGTCGATCGCGAGAATATTCTGCTGGAAACCCGCATCTCTCGACCGAACACGTCAGACCTTGCCGTGCACGCGGCGGAATTGGCCCATATGGATCTCGAACTGATCGCCATGGCGGCGTTGCCCGCGGCGCTGGAAGTTCGAAGCAACAATCAGGACATACCGATGGTGATCGCGACCTGTCCGGGGATGATCAGCAACGGTTTTGCTGCGAGTTTGAAGCATCCGGGCGGCAATGTCACCGGGATGGACGAACTTCCTCCGGGTCTCACGGCAAAGCGCCTAACCCTGTTGAAGACAGCGGCGCCGGACGCAACGAGGATTGCGCTGCTCTCGATGACCCCGGGCCGTGGTGGCCATGAAGCGCAACTCGCCGATGCTGAGGAGGCAGCCACCGCGCTAGGCGTAACCGTCAAGCCATATCGCGTCACATCGCGGAACGAATTAGCGCCAGCGCTCGCAGCGATGCTTGACGACCAGGTCAACGGACTCGCGACTTTCCAAGGCGCTCTGGCCCTTTTCAATCGCAAGGTGATCATTGATTTCATCACGGCGCACAGGTTACCCGCAGTCTATCAAGCTACCCTGTTTGCGGAATCGGGAGGCTTGATGACTTGGGCGCCCGACCTGGAAGAGCAGTTCAGGGTTGCTGCGCGCGCAATGTCGACAAAATTCTTAAAGGCACCAAGCCGGGAGACATTCCAATCCAATATCCAGCCCGGTACTATTTGACGATCAACACAGCAGCGGCTCGCAAGATTGGGTTAAGTCTTCCGGCTGGGTTGATCAAACAAGCGGATCGTGTCTTGTCATAAATCACTGCTTCAGCACTCCAGTCGCGCTACGCGATTTCGCTTGCTTCCGATGGGGCAGGAGCGGGCAATGCTGAATATGAGCACTCCAAGAATTTCATAGTCAGCTCGGGCCCATTGTTGTTCCCTAGCGATTGGAAGGGTGCAAAAAAGCGCTGTATGCCTTATTTCCTCGGTAGCTGGGGTCCGCTACATCGTAAGCGTCGTTCTCAGGCCGCGGCTTCGAGGGCTTGAGCGCGGTAGGCCCAGGGCAGCAGCTGGTCGATGTCGCGGTTCGGATGACCATTGACGATCCTGGTCAGGACGTCGGTGAGATAAGCAAGCGGATCGACGTCGTTGATTTTGCAGGTTTCGATCAAGAATTCGACAACGGCCCAGCGTTCGGCGCCGCCGTGGGACCCGGCAAATAGCGCGTTCTTGCGACAGAGTTTGATGCCCCGGATCGATCTTTCGACTGTGTTGTTGTCGAGCTCGATGTGGCCGTCATCGATAAAGCGCGTCAGGCCCTGCCAACGCGAGAGAGCGTAACGGATGGCCTCCGCGAGCCTGATCTTCTGGCTGATCAAAGCGAGCTTGGCACGCAGCCAGACTTCAAAGGCGTCGACCAAAGGCCGGCTCTTCTGCTGTCGCACGATGCGGCGCTCTTCCGGGCTACGGCCGCGGATATCCTTTTCGATCGCATAGATGGCGGCAATGTGCTTCAGCGCCTCGCTTGCGATTGGGCGCGGGGCCGGCTGCTGCGAGTTCGTAGAAGTTGCGCCGCATGTGGAAGGCTGCGTGCCCAACCCAATCTGCGAGCGTCGACCGGTCGAGATGGATGCCCTGGCGGGCATAGATCTGGGCCTGCCTGTAGAGCGGCAGATGATCGGCATATTTCGACACCACGACCTCGGCGACGATGGCTTCGGTCGGCAGGCCGCCCTCGATCCGGAACCTCGGCCTGCCTGACGCCGTCCTCGCGGGCTCGGCAGGCGTATTTGGGCCGCCGGGTGACGACAACGCGGAACTGGGAGGGGATCACGTCCAGCCGCTCGCTCCTGTCCTCGCCAATCTGGTGCAGGTCGCCTTGACAGCAGGGGCAGATCTTGTCGTTTATGTCGACCACGACCTCGATCCGCGACAGATGCGCCGGCAATGCTCCGCGATTGCCGCGGCGCTTGCGTGCGCGCTCCGCCCGGCCTTCTGGAGCAGACTCGTCCTCACCGGCTGAACGTCCTCCAGACCGAGCAGCATCTGCTCCTCGGGAAGCGTCTCGGCCTTCCGGCCAAAGCGATGGCGTTGCATCTCCTTGATGATCTGGCGCAGCCGTTCGCTCCATGCCGCTCGGCCAGCAGCATCGCCTTCAACGTCTCGGGATCATCAGGAAGGTTATCGATCGACACCCACAGATCAGATCATATTCGCCGCCGCTTTGCGATGATCGCGAGGCCCCTGATTCATTTCGCCGCAGCGGCCCTGCATTATCCCGCTTGAGTCGGGACCACCGTCTCCCGCGCCTCGTGGACACGCCGCCAATCAAGCCCTTCGAGTAGCGCCGACAATTCCGCCGCTGACAGACGCATCACACCATCCTCGATCTTCGACCAGCGGAAGATGCTCTCCTCGAGCCGCTCGGCGAACAGGCACAATCCCGTTCCATCCCAGAAGATCAGCTTGATCCGGTCCGCCCGCTTGGCACGGAACACATAAACAGCGCCCGAGAACGGATCGGCCTTCATGTGCTCGCGCACCAACGTAGCAAGCCCCTCCATTCCCTTGCGGAAGTTCACCGGTTTGGTGGCCACCGTGACCCGGACCGTTCCGGACGGGCCAATCACCGGTTCGCCTTCAGCGCACGGACGATCGCCGCAATGATTGCTGCGTCCGCGCCGCGATTGATCCGGATAGTGACGCCGTCGACCTCAATCTCGATACCCCAGAGATCCGGCTTCGACTTGCATCGCAGTGCCTTGCGCTTCGGGCCGACGGCGGCGGCCGGTACGTTCACTACCGCCGGCACAAACTTCGGTTCGTCAGCCTTCGCTGCCGGAAGCTGGCGCGCCTGTCGCCGCCAGGTGAACACTTGTTGGGGTGTCAGCCCGTGTCGTCGGGCAATGTCGGAAACCACCGCGCCTGGTGCCAGCGTCTCCTCGACAATCCGGGCCTTATCGTCCTTGGAGAACCAACGACGTCGTCCCGTCTCCGTCATCAATTCCAATCGGCCCGTCGTCACCTCCGACTTAAGCGTATGGTCAAGCATAGACACAAGCCGATCCCACCACGGAGATCGTCAACCTCGCCTATGTTTCGCGCCAGGAGAAGGTGGGTCTAGAATGACGCTCACGGTCATTCGCCGCGGACCTAAAATGGCCTCGCGGCACCCCACGGCCGCAAGCCTCTGAAAGCAGACACGATCTGAGCGTCAAGGCGCATGCTCGGCGCCCTCACAAACCGAGGATTACGATCATGCCTGACGAACATAGCCTCTTCACTAAAGCTCGCCGCGCCCCCTGGAATAAATGCAAGCTGATCGGAGCCAAACCTTCGCTGCGGCCAAACCAAGTCTGCTCGTTTCGAACCCGCCTCCTGATAGAAAGGCGAACCCGCGACCTTGCCCTTTTCAACTTTGCGTGCATTAGCACTCCTTGGTTTGGAGTGGCCGACTCTGGTGTTGGCGCAATATTGCAGGACCAACCATATTTGCAAAATCGGCCGGGCGGCTTTGTTTGGATCGTAAGCCACGGTCCGTGGTACCAAAGGGCTACTCGATTATTGAAATTTGATCATGTCGATGCGGGTTAGCGTGACTTTGGGAGCAACGACCGGCGCAGTCGTCAAGATGTAGGCGACAGCCTGTTCAGCGCTTATGTTCTGGCCGGGCGCGGACATACCGTCTACTGGCACGATCACGTTGAAACCGCGCGAGGCAGCGGCGCTCGCGGTAAAAAGCACCGCGCCATGCGCTGCGGTCCCGACCATGATGACGGACGTGATTCCCTTGTCCTTTAGTATTTTTTCAAGGCCGGTGTCCTTGTTGCCGACTATGAATTTGTCGATAGCCGCTGTGATAACGGGTTCATCAGCCTTGGGCGCAATCGCAGGTATGATGTCGGCGGCCACCGGTGCCGGCGCGTTGGGTCCCACGCTGGGCACGACCGTGTAGATGATGGTGATGCCGCTGGCGCGCGCCGCGCCGAGCAACGTTGCGATTTTGGGGATGGATGCGAAGCAGCGCGGCCGATCTTTGTCGTTACAGTATTGCTTGATGATATCTATCACCAAGAGCGCCGTTGTTTTGGGGGCAACCGTCGCGGCCTTGAGCGTGGGCGCAGGCGGCGCCTGTATGCTTTGCCATTCATCAATTATGGTCTGTGCCGGCGCAGGTGCGAGGTAACCCAAGACAACGGCAACCGCTGCAAGTGGCCACAGACGACGCATTCGCAACATCGTTTCCTTCTGGTGATTTCCTTGCCGTAAAGAGGCCAGCAACTACCACGCCGTCAAGCGCAACGGGACGTTTCCACCCGATAGCGTTCGCGCGCACAACCGCACATGCACCGGCGAACGTCGTCAGCTGCCAACAAACATCACGCCGATCCGCGTGTCCTTGCGCCAAACGACCCGGCAAATCTTGCTCAGTCCGTCTGCCGAGATCACCAACGTAAAGCATTCGGGGATACCGATCGGGCTGACGACGTCGAGCGCTGCGCCCGAAGGCGAAAGATTGCGCACGGTGCAGTCGATGACACCGCCGCCGAATTCAATCGTTCCCGCCTTCAATACGCGGCGACGTCGTGTCCCTCGATTGTCCACCATCTCCGTCGTAGCCCCCCGAAGCTTTCTTATAATCGCATCCCTATAACCGCATTGAGTCGACCGTGAAGTGAGTTTCCTCTTGGAAAACCAACAACGCTTGCTCCAGGCCAGCGCGAAGCCGCCCTCCGGTCGATCTGCCATCCGCGCTTCGATCCGCATTACTGACACATCAAGCGGGAAGAGACATATCTGCTTTGCGCGCAAATGTACTCTCGTCACTCGCACTCCAACCAGAAGGTTTTCAATTACTTCGCTCTCAGCAGTGATCAGCTGAGCTCCGCGCTTGTAAGCCCGGTGTAAGGTTTGAGCCGTGCATGTAAGACTGTCGTAAGCTTTACTAGCAACATTGGTTAAACGTAGAGGATGAGCTTGCCCGCCGCCGAATAGACGATTAGGGACCGCACTGGGGCGCGGTTTCCCGACCGACAAGCTGGTCTAGGCAGGGCAGGTTCGCTTGATCAAGGCGCTACTTGAGTTTGGACTGACACGCAGCGCGATCGTCGTCATGGGCCTGTTGGTGTTTTGCGCGGCCGGGCTCGTCGCCTTTGCCAAGCTCAACATCGAGGCCTATCCCAATCCCGCGCCGGTGATTCTCGAGATTACGGCGCAGGCGCCCGGCCTCTCCGCCGAGGAGATGGAAAAGTACTACACGATTCCCATGGAGGTCGGGCTCTATCCGACCCCCGGCGTGGTCAATATCCGCTCGACCTCGTTTTACGGGCTCTCCTTTGTCCGCGTCACCTTCGCCTACGGCACCGATTATTATTTTGCGCTGACCCAGGCCTCGATCAGCCTGCAGCAGAATGTCAGCCTGCCCGGCAATCTCGTTCCGACCATCCAGGCATCGAGCCTGGTCGGTGAGATCTATCGCTACCAGCTGGTCGGCCCGCCGCATTTCGGGCTGACCAATCTGCGCACGCTGCAGGATTACGTGGTCACCCGCCGCCTGCTGACGATTCCGGGCGTGGCGCAGATCAACAGCTGGGGCGGCACCACCAAGCAATTCAATGTCGATGCGGATCTCGGCAGGCTCGAGGCCTACAACGTTACGATTCCGCAGCTCATTTCGGCGCTCGGCAACGCCAATATCAATGTCGGCGGCCGCGAGATTGCGATCGGACAGCAGTCGGTCAATATCAGGGGTGTCGGCTTGATCGACTCTGGCGGCGCCGACGACGTCACCAAGGGCTATCACGTCCAGGACATCGAAAATGTCGTGCTCGCACAATCAGGCGGCCTGCCGATTCAAATCAAGGACGTTGCCAAGGTCTCGGTCGGATATGTGCCGAGGCTCGGCATTGCCGGCCGCGACCACGATGACGATGTCGTCGCGGCGATCGTGGTGATGCGACGAACCGAGCACACCAACGCGATCATCCCAAAGGTGGAGGACGCGGTTCGGAAGCTCAACTCCGATGGCAGTCTACCGCCGGGCGTAAAGATCGTCCCGTTCTACGACCGCAGCTCGCTGGTGGGCGTAACCACCCACACCGTCCTGCACAACCTGATCTTTGGCTGCCTGCTGGTTTTCCTCATCCAGTGGTTTTTTCTCGGCGAGTTGCGCAGCGCCATCATCGTCAGCGTCAACATCCCCTTCGCGCTGTTCTTCGCCATCATCATCTTGGTGCTGCAGGGCGAGGACGCCAATCTTCTGTCGCTCGGTGCGGTCGATTTCGGCATCATCGTCGATTCCGCCGTGATCATGATGGAGAACATCTATCGCAATTTTCAGTCTCCGGCGGACAATCGGCGCGCGCTGCTTCAGCAACTCTCCGACGGCTTCTGGGGACCGGATCCGACCTCGGCGACCACGCCTCACGGCGACGGCAGGCGATGGACGGAACGGCTTCGCATTATTTTTGCGAGCGCGTTGCAGGTCGACCGAGCGGTGTTTTTCACCGCCGCCATCACTGTCACCGCCTTCGTTCCGCTGTTCACCATGCAGGGCGTCGAGGGGCAGATCTTCGGCCCGATGGCGCGCACCTATGGCTATGCGCTGGCCGGCGCGCTGATCGCGACCTTCACGGTGACGCCGGTGCTCGGCAAGCTATTGCTCCCGAGTCAGATCCGGGAAGTCGAAACCGTTATCGTGCGCGGTTTGCGCGCCGTCTATACGCCGGTGCTGCGCTGGGCGCTTGGCAATCTCAAGACCGCGCTTGCGGTCGGCGTCCTGTTTCTCGGCTTGAGCGGCCTAGCCGCCTCGCAACTCGGCAGCGAATTCCTGCCGGCGTTGGAGGAAGGCAATTTCTGGATCAGGGCCGCGCTGCCGCCGACGATTTCGCTCGATGCCGGCACCGAAGCCACCCGCAAGATGCGCGAAATTCTGCTCCGCCATGGCGAGGTGATCACCGTCGTGTCCCAGCACGGCCGGCCTGACAATGGCAGCGACGCATCGCCGTTCTCCAACGTCGAACTGTTTGCGCCGCTGAAGCCATTCGACGAGTGGCCTGCTTATCTGACCAAGGAGAAGCTCACCGAGCAATTGCAACGTGAGTTTGCCGAGGAGCTTCCCGGCATCGGCTTCAATTTCTCGCAATATATCCAGGACAATGTCGAAGAAGCGCTGTCTGGCGTGAAGGGTGCGAACTCCGTCAAGATCGTCGGGCCGAACCTGGAAGTGTTGGAGCAGCTTGCAAGTCAGGCGATGGCGGAAATGTCGAAAGTGCGCGGCGCCACCGATCTCGGCATCTTCCATCTCGTGGCCCAGCCAAACCTCAACATCAAGATCGACCGCGACAAGGCTGCGCGCTACGGTCTTAACACCGGCGATGTCAACACCGTCGTGCAGGCGGCGCTCGGCGGCACCAACGCCACCACCGTCTTGGAAGGCGACCGGCAATTTGCCGTCGCGGTCAGGCTCAATCCGAAATACCGGTCAAGCATCGATACGATCCGCGACGTCAAGGTGGCCTATCAGACACCGTCGGGCGTCAACGCTTATATCCCCTTGAGCGAGGTCGCCGACATCTCGCTCGACACCGGCGCTTCCTTCATCTATCGCGAAGGTAGCCAGCGCTACATCCCGATCAAGTTCAGCGTGCGCGGCCGCGACCTCGGCTCGACGGTCCAAGAGGCGCAGCAGCGCGTGGCGAGTGCGATCAAGCTGCCGAACGGGTATCAGATCCTGTGGGCGGGCGAGTTTGAGGACCTGCAGAACGCCAAGAAGCGCCTGATGATCGTCATACCGATCACGCTGCTATTGATCCTGGCGCTCCTCTACGGGCTATTCAACACGCTGCGCGATAGCCTGCTCGCGCTCGCCGGCATCCCCTTTGCGATCGGCGGCGGCCTGATCGCGCTTTATCTCGCAGGCCTCTCCTTCAGCGTCTCGGCTGCGATCGGCTTCATCTCGCTGTTTGGCGTGGCCGTGATGGACGGCATTCTCAACATCACCTATTTCCGCGAGTTGCGCGCGCAGGGCATGGATGTCGCCCAGGCGGTGTTCCGCGGCGCCGAGCAGCGCATGCGCCCGATGCTGATGACGGCGCTGTCGGCCGGCGTCGGATTGTTTCCGGCGGCGATCTCGCATGGCATCGGCAGCCAGGTGCAGCGGCCGCTGGCCACCGTGGTGGTCGGCGGCATGTTCATCGGCCCGCTCTTGCTGCTGGTTGTTGCGCCGGCGCTACGCCGCATCTTCCTCGCACGGGAAACCCCCGAAGCCTTTGACACTGAAGTTACGTGAAACTTAATTCGCTTTGCCGATGCATGAACCGATCGAGTAAACGTTCGGCCAAAACGGACCCGTGAGAGCAAATCAAAGCCGAAAAATACCAGAATCGGGAGCTCGGATGTCTTGTGGGTCGGCTAATACCCCAGAGTGCGAACCCATAAGATTCTTAACAACCGTAACATAAAGCCCGCCCGCGCGTGTATGACAGAGACGAGGCGTTGCAGCCGGCCATTCCTATTTGCCGTCGCGTCTTTTAGAACAGCCAGATGCCGCCTTGCCGGTTAGCATGCCTCCGTTCTGTATAGTCCGGATCGTGCAGTTTTTTGGTACCATTAGGGGCCGCCCGCCAAATCCAAGCCCGATTACGGTTGTCGTCGGGATGATGTCTCTTTCCTTGCATACGAGCCGAAGAATAGAGCAGCCCTGCATGCAGTCTTCCAGAGTGGTCGCGGGATGCACCTCCGAGCTGCCACTGCAAGTGCAGCCTTGGCACGCTTGCCCCTTCAAATCTCCAGCAGCCGCAAAGCAAAGCACTATGACAAGTCCGATCTTGAAGGCGTTCACGTTCCGGCGCATGTCGAGTCTTCCACCATCGCGGGAGCTCCCTTCATAATCACCGCCTCTCCGGTGGATCAACCGGAACCGCGAAGACTTGGTTCCTCTGTCGCGCCGGCCGCCGATGCGCTGAATCACGTATGACCTGCGTCGCTGTCCCTAGCGCCCGGAATCCTTAGAGCAGCGCAAACGAACCGTCCCGAAAAATGTGGCTTGCCCGACCATTTCGCCTGGCACGAAAACGGCCTGCTCGCATTATCCCGGCGCATGACCGAGACCGACGCAGACCAATTCCGCAAGGAAGCCGAGGCGTGCCGCCAGCAGGCCGAGAAGGCAGTGAGCCCACTCGATAAGGACATGTGGCTCATGCTTGCTGCAGATTGGCTCAGGCTCGCGGAAGATGCTGAAAGACCCGAACGGCACCGATTCTAGGATTAAAGCTGCCAGGTTTGCTTTCCAACAACCATGAGTCGCTCAACAAAGGGCCGAGCCACAATCGGACATGGCGTGCAACCCAGCACCAATCAACTTCTCTTTCGAGCTCCTGTGAGCGGCGAAGGGAACGCGAACACGGTCTGGTGCTTGTCTCAAAATAGAAAGTGCTGCTGTCGGCTGAGTACGAGCCGCGCTCGTATGCGTAGGCTGCGTCATTCAGCAATTCCCTAGGTGCTTCGCGGTCCAATTCGCTCAAGAGCAGGGCATCGACGAGGTGATGCCTCGCATCGTGCGTGGCGAGCGGCCTATCGACAAGCGCTTAAAGTGGGTCAAAGATGCGATGGCCTGCGGCCGCTCCAACAGACAAGCCGCCGGTTCGAGGTAACAGGTGCAGTTCATCAAGACCTTTCAGCTCTATGACTTCTTTGATACGCTGGTCAGCCTGCTGGTCGCCTTCGTCTTCGGCACGCTGATTGGGGCCGAGCGGCAATACCGGCAACGCAGCGCGGGGCTGCGTACCAACGTGCTGGTCGCGGTGGGCGCCGCGGCTTTCGTCGATCTCGCCGAGCGCCTCACGGGCGCCGACGGCGCGGTGCGCGTTATCTCCTATGTGGTATCCGGCATCGGCTTTTTGGGTGCCGGCGCGATCATGAAGGAAGGGATGAATGTGCGCGGCCTCAACACCGCAGCCACGCTATGGGCGTCTGCGGCGGTCGGTGCCTGCGCCGGAGCCGACATGGTGGCGCAATCCGCAGCGGTTACTGTTTTCGTGCTTGCCGGCAATACGCTGTTGCGACCGCTGGTCAATGCGATCGACCGCAGCCCGCTCAATGAGGAGGCTTCCGAAGCCAACTATGAGATCATCGTGACGACCAACGCCGAGCGCGCGGCGGATATCCGGGAAAAGCTGAGCGAGGCGCTGGAAGCGGCAAGCTATCCGACCCGTGAAACCAAGGTCATCTATCGCTCCGACGAGAACGTGGAAGTCACGGCCGAACTGGTCACGCTTGCTGCCGAGCCGAATGAGCTCGATGCTATCATCGCCGAGCTGGCAAGGCTGCCCGGCGTGAGCCACGCCACCTGGAACGTCAGCGCGATGGAGTGACGCTCAAGCCATGCTGTTGACGTGCTATTGGTCGGCGTCGCTACCTTGTTCGCTGAGCGGCCCAACCTGGCACACCTGCCAACTGGAAAAAACAATGGTCTGATCGCAGGCGTGTGCAATCGACGCCCAGGTGCGAGGCCGTCGCACGTGCGGGCGGTAGCTCATCGAGCCGCAGGCGGTCGCGGCAAGAGCGGTGGGCGGGCAACCGAGCGAGGCTCGGCCGCTATCCGGGGCCAGTTGCGTTGGCCGCGCTTGGCAGCCGCGTAGCGCGAGTTTTCGGCTGGGCTATCCACTGAGAAACCAGCTGATAAAGGGTCGCCGGACCAGGAGTCGATCCGGCAAGCCATATCTAAAATACATCACGCCGGGAAACACCATGCCCTTGCGGGCATTGGCCGGCCGCTTGTTAGCCCAGACATACCAGTCTCGATAGGGCGAACTGGAGCGGAATGGGGCACGCCGAGTACGCCGCCGCGCTCGGCCTGTCGCCGCATTCATTGCGAATTTGGCGCGACCGCCTCGAAGAATCCGGCGACGAAATGGACTGGAGAAGCTTGCTTCATCCGAGTGCCCGGGCGCAATTAAGCAGCGCTGCTAATTGCACGAGGCGCAAATACCGCTTGACGCCGGCAACGGTGGACGGGCGATCGAACCGGTGCCGCCTCAGCGACGAGCAAAAGCGGGCCATGGTGCAGGAGACGGAAAAGCCCGGGGTCAGCGTGGCGGAGGTCTGCCGCCGCCGTGGCATCGCCACCAGCCTGCAGTTCCGCTGGCGGGTCCAGTTCGGTCTGGCCGCTCGAAAGGCGCCGCAGCTGGCAACGGTGACGCTCACCGACAGTGCGGCGAATGAGGTGCCGGCGCTCACTGCCTTGCGCGATCTCGTGAAGCCGCCGGACGGGATGCTGGAGATCAAACTGGAAGATGGGCGACGCGTCTTTGCACCGGCCGGCAGCAGTCCGGCCGATGTGAAGCGGCGCCGGTAAGGAGAAGGCGTCATGATTGTCGTCCCGGCAGGCGTGAAGGTGCATTTGGCGCTGGGCTATACCGACATGCGCAAGGGTCTCGACGGACTTGCGACGTTGATCCAGGAACACCTGAAGAAGGATCCCTTCTCCGGCCATCTGTTCGTCTTCCGCGGGAAGA
>Ga0209166_10000715_pt1 | contig 32657 bp, 16 predicted proteins | sample Coa_R1_3_FD_187151 | JGI IMG/M metagenome (GOLD analysis project Ga0209166, IMG submission 187151) | Surface soil microbial communities from Centralia Pennsylvania, which are recovering from an underground coalmine fire - Coalmine... | ecosystem: Environmental > Terrestrial > Soil >...
TCGTGAACGCCTGGAAGTTGCTGAGCGCGTTCAGCGACGAAGTGTTGATATCGCCATACAGGCTTCCGTGCCAGGCATTGGTGCCCGATCTTGTGATCAGATTGACCACCGAGCCCGAGTTGCGGCCGTACTCCGGACTGGGATTGCTGTCAATAATTACGTACTGTTGCAGGAAGTTGGGTCTTTTAATACCAGGGCCGGACCATGCCCGGATACATGTCTTGACGTGTGTAAGGTTTTAGAAAGTAACGGTGAGCGGCATGGTACCGGTGACAGTGGATGTTGCGCCCGGGCACAGGTTTGAACAAGTAGCTGTGACGTTGGTAGATCCCAGGCCCTGGGTTGTTAAGAATCCGGTTGGGTTAATGGTGGCGACAGAACTACTGCTCGATCCCCAGGTTAAGTGCGAATTCTGGGTGAGGTCCTGGGTGCTGCCATCGCTGTAGTTTCCCGTGGCGATCATCTGCTCGTTTTGCCCCAATTGAAGCACAGGTTCGCCCGAGCCCGTGCATGGCGCATTCGGATCGCACGATACGGTGATACTCTGCAGAACCGGTGCATTCACAGTAAGCGCTCCGCAACCAACGCCCGTGCAGGCAACACTGCCCAGTTGGGCTGCAATGGTTGCCGTGCCTTGAGCGACGGCAGTCGCCAGCCCATTCTGGTCAACCGTTGCGACGTTCGTATGATTGCTCGACCAAGTTGGAGCAAATGACGTTAAGTCCTGCGTGGAACCGCTGTAGTGTGCCGTCGCCAGGAACGACTGCACTCCTCCCGGAGCGAGATTTGCCGTGGGCGGACTGACCGTGATGGAGCTGATGGCCTTCACCACCAAAGGTGCTGTTCCAGAGATGGTGCTGTTGGGATCAGTCGCCGTAATCGTAACCCCCTGCGGTGCACTCGCTGCCACACCGGTAGCTTCACCGGGTGAATTGGGGTCATTGATGGTCGCCACAGTTTGATCGGACGATGTCCAGTTGACGACGCTGGTGATGTCCTGGTGCGAGTTGTCGCTATAGTTTCCAGTTGCCTGAAATTGCTGGGCGCCACCAATAGGAATTGTTGTGTTTCCATCATCAGGATTGAGAGGTACTCTACCTACCGGTGTAACCGTGATCGAAGTCAGCGCCGCGGCAGTGACTGTAAAAACCGTGGACGCCTGCAAGTTGTTATAAGTGGCGCCAATATTAGTCGTGCCGGTAATTGAGTTCGTCGTGCTCGCCAGTCCCGACGATGAGCCAATGGTAGCCACAGAGGTGTTGGATGAAGCCCATACCGGGCTGCCCGCGCCACCGTTTGCTACGGTCACGATTCCATCGGTGTAGTGGGCCTTGACCGTGAACTGTTGCGCGGTCCCCTTCGGTTGCGTCGGGTTCTTTGGCGAAATGCTGATCGACGTGAGCGTATGCATCGTCACCGTCAGCGTGATGGTATTTGAGGTCACGGTATTATTAGGCGGGTTTGTATTTATGTAGCTCGCTGTGACGTCTACATTGCAAGGATTTGACACACTCGAAAATGTACTCGCCAGGCCGGTTGAGCTTACAAAGGCGCAAGTCCCGCTAGGTGGATTCCAGGTTGCCACATCGGTGAACGGAGCTGTGGTCTGGTCACTATAGATGGCAAGCGCGGTGAACTGGCAGCCACTCCCCCGAGGAACATTGCTGGGGCTACAACCACCTGTGGGAGCGATGTTAATGGAAGTTACCACGGCGGCGGTGACTGTTAACGTAACAGTGTTGGAGGTGATGGCGCCAGAAACCGCTGTGATATCGCTTGTGCCGATTGCACGCGTAAAAGCGATTCCGCCATTAACGCACATGCTGGTGCAGCTTGCGAATGCGCTTGTGATTCCTGCGACGCTGCCATTGGCCGAGGACCATCTAACGTAGTTGGTGACGTCCAGGTTGCCTCCGGCGCTGAAAGTTCCCGTGGCAGAGAATGTCTGGAGTTCTCCTTTGGGAACGGAAGGCGGATTCGTGGACGGGACAAAGGGCATAATGCTGATGCCAGTCAGCCCAACATTCAGGTAGCTGGCGCCGGTAACTCCGCCAAACGTCGCCGTTATCTTGACCACCCCAGCCACTGTTCCGGTTGCTGTCCCGGTCGCGTTGCCGGTGCTTATGATGGTGGCCTGTCCGGTGCCAGCTACGTTGTTAATGACTCCCCAGGTCGCGGGGCTTGGAAAAGGCGGCGTCGTTCCATCAGAATAGTGTTGGACAGCCGTATACCCTACGGTCCCAGTGACCGCCACGCTGGAATTGAATGGGCCGACGCTAATGAAGCTAAGAACAGCCGGGGCGGCGGTCAACTGAATCGTAGTTCTGGCCAGCCGGCCTCTGGCGGTGATATTTGCAGTTCCCGATGCCTGATGGGCGATAGCGAGACCATGGGAGCTGACGCTGATAACAGAAGGGTTGTCCGATGTCCAAATTACGTCGCTGCTAACGTCGCGCGCGCCAGTGGCCTGCGTCGGGTTTCGAAAAAAGCTCTCTGTGGCCGTTAATTTAAGGAATTTGCCGTTTGGTATTGGCGCAGGATTTGTCGGATTGATAACCAGTAGCACCGGCCCCACCGCAGCAAGCTGCGCCCACGCACAGGATGCACACATTCCTATAACGAGGATGCAGAAATTGTTCCGCCAATTCCGCCAATGTCCAATTTGTGACAAGTGTGACCCAGTTCCTCCGCTCGGGGGTAGCGGAATTCATGCAAGCCAAATTCGGGGGAAATGCGGCTTTATTATAAGCTAACTCTTATAACCCGCGTTCTTGCTTTTTCACTCGAAAACTTTCGTAACCTGATTCCTTGTTTCCCGTTGCAGGTCAAAGCGCAAATTGCTTTTCATAATGCCCGCAAATAAATCAGCCCGGACGTTTGGCGTCCGGGCTGATGAGGTATTTGATTGCTTGCTACGTGCTTTTCACGAGGAGGCGTCATGTTCGCAACGCCTCTTCGATTACAACTGGGCTTACTTTGGCTCCCTGGTGAGCGTCCAGCGCAAGCCGAACGATACGGTTCGATCATAGAACTCGCGCTGAATGGGATATTTCCCGCTGCCCACGTAGAACCCGAAGGGTTCATTGGTCATGTTCAGCAGGGAGACGATTGCCTGCGTCCCATGGCCACCAGGAATCCAGTAGCTCATCTGAGCGTCAACTTGAGTATGAGGATAGAGGTAAGTATCGCCGTTCGGCCCCTTGAGTCCGCCGTCGGAGCCATCGGGCGCCGGGTTGCCATAGCTGAAGATGTTGGCGTCGTTGTGAGTTACGCCAATGCGTCCGGAGAAGCCTTTTTTATCGTAGGTCAGATCGAAGTTTGCGTTATTGGGCGCCTGGCGCAGCAATGCCGGGTTATCTAACCTGCCGAAGTTGAAGGGAAAGTTCGTCTGCGACTGGGTATAGCTGTAGTTCGCCCTTGTACCCAGTCCATTGAGAAAGCCGGGCAAGAACGAAAGATGCTGGGCCCACGAGAATTCGAAACCCAGAATGTGCGCGTGGCCGCCGTTGATGACCTGGGTTTCCTGGGAGCCGGCAAACTCTCCGGTGACAATGGGAGTCTGGACTTGAAAGATGGGATCGGTCAGATATTTGTAAAAAATACCGCCGGAGATGACGCCAAAGGGTTTGAGGTAGTGCTCCACCTCGAGGTCGAGGTTCTGAGCATGCTCGGGTTGAAGGTTCGGGTTGCCGACGTTGATCTTACGATTGGCGACCTTCACGTTGTCGGATACGACGAATTTCGGCGGCAGATCTCCAAAGTTCGGCCGAGAGATTCCCATGCCATAGCCGGCGCGGACGGTGGTGTTGTCGCTGAAGCGATACTGGAACTGGATGCTGGGCAGCACATCAATGTAGTCGTGACTTCCCGGCACGGGGGTTATTATGGCCTGTGACTTCGGGTTTGAGTTCAAATCCGCAGGGAGAAATAAACTGTTAGCAAGAAATGATTCTGAAGTCCCTTCGATGCGCACCCCTGTCTGCAGGCGGACATTTCCTAAATTGATCGTATTCATCACATACCCGGCATAGACGCGTTCGGTCTCGTCAAAGTCGCCGCCAGCATTGGTCCTAAGGGTCTTCGTGCGATCAAGCTGAATTGGGCTATTGGGATCATTGGGAACGAAATTGGCGTGAAAGTAAGCCAAAATCTTGCTGAAGTCGGTGGTCGGGCCGAATTTGGGGTAACCCTGCAGATAATAGGTGGAGTTGGTGAAGGTGCCCAGCGCTGAACTTTCAGGGAAAGTATCGTCGAAGTTGTAGAACAGCTCATTGTTGAATTCAGATTTGCGGGCATCGCGCACCTTGGCACCGATCTCAAACGAGCCGTAGTGTGAGCCGGCTGTATATTGCCGGATGGCATTGACCGAGCCGGCGATGTCGCGTTCAAAGGTGTGCTCATCTCCCTGCGTAAGTGTGTCGAGCATGTACAGCGTGGGGTCGAAGATGTTGACGTTCAAGGGGATAATGTGCGGCGTGTGCGGGTTGGCTACATTCACCAGGTACTGCGCTCCCCCGTTCAGAAGGTTTGTCGAAGTCGGGTCCACGACGAAGCCGGCGCTGGGGAATATGCCAGTAAAACGCGCCTCACCGAGCGAGAGATCCCAATTGAGAATGGTTTTTCCCAAAGTGTGGTTCGCTCCGGTGACTATATTGAAGATACGCTGCTCCGGTTTGCGGGTCACCTGGGAGAAGGCAGAGCCGCCGTCAGCATTGGATAAGGCGGTTGTCGCCGTGGCCGACGCAAAGCTTCCTATAGAAGGCGAATAGATCCAATCCTGCCCGAAGTCATTGAACTCAGAGAACAGTCCGCGCACGTAGATCGAGGAAAACTCGCCGAGCTTGTAATCCACCGTACCGCCAAAACCGTAGCGCGTACGGTCGTACCAGTAATCACGCAAGTCATAGGTGTTCGGTCCGGCGAAGAATGAGTGGCCGTCCGGGAGCAGGTTGAATCCCTGCCCGGGCTCTAGGTCATCAATGGCGCGTTCGTTCCAATCCCAACTGCCGCCGAAAAGCACGCCCAAGCGCTTTTCTTTGCCAAAGCGTTCGCCGGCGGTGCCACTGAACTGCTCCTGCCAGCGGCCGGAGTCAATCGGAGTATATCCGCCCATTGCCAGAATGCTGAGATAGGGTTCGTCAGTGGCGCTCTTGGTGACCAGGTTGACCGAGCCGCCGATGGCGTCGCCATCCTGATTGGCAGAGAGAGTTTTGCTGACTTCGACCGAATCCACCAAGTCTGACGGAATAGCGTCAAGCTTCACATTGCGCACAGCTTCCGGAGAGGGCAGATGGACGCCGTCAACCGTCACGTTGCTGAGGCGAGGCTCAGTGCCGCGAATCTGCACGTATTTACCTTCGCCCTCATCGCGCTCCAGCGAGACGCTGGGCAGCCGGCCCACGGCATCGGCGATGTTGGTGTTGGGCAGGCTGGTAATGACCTCGGCGGGCAGCACTTGCAAAATATTATCGGCGGTGCGCTCGCGATTGAGCGCCTCAATTTCGCCGTGCTCACGTCCCGCGCTGACCGTGATTTCTTCTCCTTTGGCTTCGACCTGAAGCATGGCATCTACATTAGCTGTGCCACCGGGAGTAATGTTCAGCTCCGAGGTAAACGGCGCGAATCCTACGTAAGAAATGGTTATCGTGTACTGCCCGGCGGCCAATCCGGAAATGGTGAACTCGCCCTTGCTGCTGGAAACGGCAGTTTGACCAGTGGGTTGCACCTCTACGCGCGCGCCTTGCAGCACGGCATGGCTCGAATCGGTCACGCGTCCGCTGATGGTGCTCTTTCGCTCCTGAGCGGTGGCCCCTGCCACACAGAACATGGTGAACATGAGAAGGATTGAAGTGTTTAAAAACAAACGGTGTTGGAGAAAATACATGGTTCCCTCCTTAATAGTTGGAAAAGATGTAAAACTTTGCAGAGATGCTAGCGGATGTTTGTAAACGTATGGTTAGGGTTGTATGAAGAGCAGATTAAAATTCTGCTGCACTGCAGATGGGAGCAGCAGCGAGACTGTCTCAGAAGATGGGACGAGAGTTACCCGGTGACCTTAAATTTTTGCAGGGCCTTTTCATTGATGGTCAGGCCGAGGCCGGGAAGATTTTCATTCAAATCAATAAATCCGTCTTTGGCTTTTGGCTCACCGTCGAAGATGTACCAAAACAATTCGTTACCCACTTCGACATCCACGGGCGGGAAATATTCCGCCATGGGCGCGTTCAGGCTGGACATGACGACATGGTAGTTGTGCATTTGTCCCGCGTGGGGGATCACCGGCACCGAATAGGCTTCGGCGAGTGCGGCAATCTTGCGCGCCTGAGATATGCCGCCCACTCGACTGGTATCGAATTGGATGTAATCCAGCGCGCGGGCCTCCAACAGCTCGCGAAAGCCGTAGAGAGTGAATTCGTGCTCGCCGCCTGCAATGGGAATGATTCCGCGGGACTTCAATTCGGCGTAGCCGCGAATATCATCGGGAATGACCGGCTCTTCCAGCCAGCGCAGATGGAACGGCTGCAGCATGGGCAGCATACGTTTGGCATAGTCGAGCGTCCAGCCCATGTAGGCGTCTGCCATGACATCCACTCCATCGCCCACGGCCTCGCGCACGGTACGCACAAGCTCAACATTGCGCTGCATGCCTTCGGCGCCATCGATTGACCCCCAGCCGAAGCGCAGCTTCATGGCCTTGTATCCTTCCTTCTTATAACGCCTGGCTTCGCTAGCAAGCTCTTCCAATCCGGTGCTGTAGAGCCGGCTGGCGTAGACCGGAATGCGCGGCTTGGTCCTTCCGCCCAGCAGCCGATACACCGGCTGTTTTGCAGATTTGCCCAGGATGTCCCACAACGCAATATCAATCGCGCTGATGGCCACCATGCCAATCCCTTTGCGGCCGAAGGCCATCGTCTTGCGATACATGTGCTGCCAGAGAAATTCAATGTCCCAGGGATCGGCGCCGATCAACAGCGGCTTCAGATATTGATCGATGACCTGCTTGGCAACCGCGGGAGTCAGAGCAGTATTGCCGATACCCAGCAATCCGTTATCGGTGAGGACCTCGACCACCAGCCAGCCATGAAAAGTAAACGTTGGCATCGAAGCTTGCGGAAGCGCGAGCAGGTCCATCGGATTGGTGCAAAAATGCGGCGGCAGTGGGCGCGTTTTCCCCCGCCACTCGACCACGCGAGTACGGATCTCTTTGATCTTCAACGTGCTGCTCCTTCCGAACGTTCGCCCGCTCCAAAAACAGGCAAAACGGCGCCGGCTTCGCCATAGCGGGCCAGGGGCCGCACCGATGGGACAGTAATCAGAATCAATAGAAAAGCGATGACGTGGAATGTGCTGGCTATCAGGAACACCGGCCCGTAGCCGAAACCGTGGTCGAGCATGTATCCGGCAACTTGTCCAAAGGCGCTTCCCCCCATGGCGCCGCCAAAACCAACCAGCCCGGCCACCGCGCCCACCGCGCCGGTGGGGAACAGATCCGCGGGCAAAATCATCACCAGGGTTGACCACGATTGCTGCCCGAAATACGCCAGGCTGAACAGAGCGATGGCCCACGCAACCGATACGTGAGTCACCAGCAGAATGAATGGCATGACTGCAGCGCTGAGCCCGAGCGCGGTTTTGCGCGCCACGTTTAAGGAAAATTTACGCTGCACCAGCCAACTGGAAAAAGCCCCTCCCACCAGACAACCGACTCCGGAGGCGGCATAGGGAATCCAGCCCACCGTACCCACTGCTTTGATGTCGAAGCCGCGGGCGTCGTAGAGGTATTTCGGCAACCAAAAGAGGTAAAAATACCAGGCAGCATCGCTCAGAAATTTTGCGGTTACTAGTCCATAGGTTTCCCGAAAGCGGAACAACTGCATCCAGCGCAGCTTTGCCAGTACCACGCCCGGCTCTTCCATTACCGATCGGATCTGTTCGCGCTCATGACTGCTCAGCCTGGGATGCTGGGCCGGCACAAAATATGCCAGCCGCCAGAAAAGTATCCACACCAGGCCGAGCGCGCCCACCAGAAAGAAAAATATTCGCCAGGTGGTAAAGCCCAGCAGTAGAGCAAACAAAGGCGGAGTCACGACGGCGCCTACGGCTGTGCCTCCGTTGATAATTCCCATGGCAGTGGAGCGTTCCTCCACCGGGAACCACTCCGCGACCGCGCGGGTGGCCGTAGGGAAGCCGCCGCCTTCGCCCATGCCCAACAAGACGCGGCTTGCAGCCAGCATGATGAACGTTAACGCCAGGCCATGGCTGGCGCAGGCCAGCGACCACACCGCCATGATCAGGGCAAAGCTGCGGCGGGTGCCGAGGAAATCCGCCAATTTGCCGCCGCCCATGTACATGAAGGCGTAGGGAATCAGGAACGCTGATTGCAGGAAGGAGAACTGTTCGTTACTGAGGTGGATATCCCGTTCGATAGCTTTCACGGCGACCGGCAGCGCCGTCCGGTCAAGATAACTGATGGCGATGGCGGCACTGATTAAGATGGCGATGCGCCAACGCAGCACAAATCCCTCTCCTGACTGAGTGGTGGAAGCAAATCAGTTACCTGATGTCCTGTGGAAGGACTCAACATATCATATAAAATGCAAAATAAACCTGCATATTAATTAACCTTTGAGTTTAACTAAAACGAAAACGCAGATTTCCTGCGGTTATTTCTTACGGAGCAGAAGATAATATTCGCTTGCTGAATAAGGAGAACTCAATGAAACAGTTTTTTATAGTGAGCATGCTGCTATGCCTGGCAGCAGCCTTGATTGCGCCCGCAACCGGCATGGCCCAGCAGGATTTCGCAGAGGCCCAGGTGCTGGCTGCGGAAAAAGCGCGTACCGCCGCCCTCATCAACCACGATTTGGCCGCGCTCGACAAGCTGCTGGCCGACGACCTCACCTACGTGCATGCCAGCGGCAGGGTGGATACGAAGGCGAGCCTTCTGGAAGCCATCCGCTCCGACAAGCTTCACTATATGTCGTGGGAGCCGAAGGATCTGCATGTGCGTATGCTCGGCGACATCGCGGTGCTCGACGGTAAGTACCACGTCCACGTCATCAACCGGTTCGCCAGTCCCGACCCGCTCGACATTGATCTATTGATTCTGTCGGTCTATGCGCGGCGCGGCGGCCATTGGCAGCAGATTGCGTGGGAATCCACGAAAGATGTGGGCCCGCAAGTGAACCACTAGTCCTCGCTTCGCAGCGCTGACTTGCACATAACTTATTTGCCTCCAATGTGATGCCCAAGCCTGCCGCCAAGTCGTTTAAGGCCGCGCTGGTGCGCGACAACAGCGTTCTGGGCTGGGTGATCGTTGACGTTCCGTTCGATGTTCGCAAAGCCTGGGGTATTGGTGGGCGGCCAAAGGTCAAAGGTGAAATCAACGGCTTCGCCTTTCGTACATCTCTTTTTCCCAGGCGCGGAGGCAGCCACTTCATGCTGGTAAACAAAAAGATGCAGGCCGGCGCCAAAGCCTTCGCCGGCGCGGTGGCGCAGTTCCGTCTGGAGCCGGATACGGCAGAGCGCACCGTCACCGTGCCAGCGGAGCTGAAGCGTCTGCTCGCTCAGGACCGGGCTTTCGGCCGCTGGTTTGAGCAACTGAACTACTCCATTCGCAAATATATCTGCAATTTGATCAGGGAGCCGAAGAGCGCGGAGGCGTGCGCGCGTCGCGCGGAACAGATGGCCGAACGCCTGCTGGCGACCATGGAGGCGGAACACGAGCTGCCACCCATTCTGCAGATTGAATTCAACCGCCGTCCGCATGCGCGTGAAGGCTGGAATCGCATGTCCGCATCGCACCGCCGCATGCATCTGCTCAGCATCTTCTCCTATAAAAGCCCGGAAGCGCGTGCGCGCCGAATCGCCAAAACGATGGAGGAGGCGATCAGGTTCGCTGAAAAACGGGGGTGAGGCCATTCACAAAGATTTCATGCTTTTCTAATGATCCCGTAATACGAATTAGCGAACCTGATAGACGAAGACGTAGGTCTTTGAAAGCTGTTTGCGCAAGCATGCAGACACTCGTGCATACAACCATATGCCGGGTGTCTGCGGTAGTTTACGGGCCATCAAGAGCTCGATGAAGCCAACATCGCAATTACGCTGCAAGAGACATCCGATTTCAAATTGCTACCGTACAATCCATTTTTGCCTCTCCTCGCCTTTGCAGAAATAGGAAAAGGCTGAAACGGATTGAAAAAATCCGTTTCAGCCTTTTTGTCGCTTCGACCAGTGGTAAAAGATCGAACCAATCGTTGGCTTCTAGTTGCCTACGGTGATGGTCTCTCGCGCTTGCGCCAGCGCGCCGGAGCTGTCCCAGGTATTGGCCACGATTCTGTGGCTGCCGACGGGAAGATTGATCAGTGCATCCACATGATTGCTATATGTGCGATAGATCTCGTGGTCGTCGGAGTAGACGATGATGGCCGACACCGGGTGAATGCCTGCGATCGACTGAATCTGGAAGCGCACTGGGCTGACTAGGTTCGCGTTCGGCGGGGGAGAAAGGATTTGAATATGCAGGGCGTTGTTCACGAAGAAGTCGCCCATCGGGGCCGCCGCGTTGGCCAGGCCAGGACAGTTCGTAATGCCCAGCGCTACGCAAGCCGTCTTTAGAACGCTCTCATGGTTATACCAGTGTGCAGATTTGAAACTGCGCTTGACCTGCGGGCCGATCACTACTGTCAGGATGTGCCCCCCGCAGCCCTGCATCACAGTCGCGCTGCAGCGATTGTCACTGCCCAAATTTCCTTCATCAAAGGTGACGATCATGATGCCGTCGCCGCCCGGCTGAAATTCCGGACGCGCAAGAATGGCAGGAATGTGGGCGTGCAGCCAGTTGTCCGCCGCCTGCATGGTGCCATCGTGCGCGTCATCCAGGAGGTTGGGAGTGACGTAATTGTAGTTGGCGCCCATCTCCGTGGAGATGTTCGCCGGATACGGCACCGCATTGAGCGCTTCGCTGGGAGTGTTGGTATCGCTAAAATAAGCGAGTGGATCGTGCCGCTTTACGTAAGGATAAGCGGCAATGCCTTCAAACCCCGCATACGGGATGCTTTCTTGATATGACCGCCAGGTCAGACCATGAATCATGAGCTGGCGCACAATACTATCCACGTTGAAAAACAGCGTGGTGTTGTCATCCAGGGTCACGGTCTCGCCCGCGGTGAGGTGCATCAGCGTCGAGAGCGAGTTGTGCATGTCCGCGTAAGATTGTGTCGCCAAACCGTATTGGCTGGCCAGTGACATCAGGTATGGCATTGATGCCGTAGCGTTTTCGTAGCTGTGGTTTTCTTCGGTGATGATCCAGACGTGCCTGGAGCGCGGCACCTGCGCCATGAGCGCCGTGCTCATCAAAACCAACATCATCAAACCCAGCAATAGTGTTCCCCTCATCATGCGCTGACCTTTCATCCATGATCTCCTGTGCACAGCAGCATATATAGGGAAGCACCGCGGGGAGATTGGGGAAGGGCCTTAGGCGCCAACCCGACTTGCATGAGGAGCGACACACGGTAAGGCCTTAGCCGACATTTAAGATGATTGCTACATTGAACTTGCCGGACTTGATGAACAACAGATGAAAAATTCTCTTAAGCCTGATTAAGGCTTTACCTTCGTGCCGCGTGCAGAGAAGCGCGTTTCTTATTCGCGCAGTTTTACAGATTTTTGTGGCGCGTCTGCCTTGAAAGCAACCGGGGTTGCCGCTTTCGACAGATCGCCTCCGTCAATGGTGATTCCCTGGCTGTCGGCTCCTTCTACTTGCAGGAAGACGGCCGCCGGCGTCAGCACGCGCGCGGCGGTCAATAGAATGTCGCGAGTTTCGATGAAGCGCAGCAGCGACTCGGCTTGGGGATTGGCTTGCGCGCTGAAGCCATTCACCGAGGCATCTTCCACGTGGTCGAAGACCATGGCCGGACGCAGCTCGGGCGAACTCACCTCGAAGCGCACGTTGCTGAGAGTAAGCGCATGCACATTGCGGGCGTACAGGCCGTAAGCGGGCAGCACGCCATTTTCGTAATACTCGCCGGTGATTTTGGGCACATCGCGTACCGCTGCTTCCTCCGTCGTGCCTCCACCGGCAAAGGTGACCTGGACGTCATTGAAGGTGATGTTCTCAAGCACGCCCTCACCAGCGCGGTTGACCGCGATGCACGACTTGATTTCTCCCGGATTGTATCCGCTGGTGAACGGTACGTCAGCGAACTGGACCGGAACGGTCACAGTGGCGCGAATTCCGCTGAAGGTGATATTGCGGACAATGCCACCCTGAACGGGCGCTGTACCCGAATCCTCGATTTGCGCGCCGGTTCCCGCGGTGGGCTCCGAGCCCGGCTGGGCATTCGATGCGGCCTGAGTTTGGGCCTCGGTCTGCGGCGGGCGGCGTCTGTTGCCACCCACGCCGATTGAAATTGGGCCGGTAACTTTGTTCATAACCAGGTTGGAAAAGGAAATATTCTCGAAGCGCGAGCCTGGCCCACAGCGCATCTTGACCGGGCAGCCGTAGGTTTCGTAGATGAGGCAATTGGAAACCGTGATGTTTTCCGCCTCTCCGCCGCCGAAACGGAAGACTGACCAGCGCGTGCTGAACGAGCAGTTGGTCACGGTAACGAACTTGCAACTGCCGAAGAGGGCACAGGCGTCATCCTGGCATTCGACGGTGCAATTGCTCAGGCGCACGTGCTGGGCGCTGATGAAGTGAAAGCCGTCGTTGTTGTGGTTCACGCGGTTGTAGATGCGGATGCCGTCGAGCTTCATGTAACTCGACTGGATAATGCGGATGGAGTGATAAGCGCTCTGGAACAAATAGATGTCGCGCACAGTAAAATTCTTGCACTGATGAAATAGAAGATGATAGGGACGATTGTTGCCGCCGCGCCCCGACGGCGGGGGAACGCCGCGGGTGGGGCTGCGAAACTGCGCGCCTTGCCCGTCGATAGTGCCTGGCCCTTCGATGGTAAAGTTTTCCGCTTTGACCGCGAAGATCAATCCCACGTTGCCGTCGCCGAGAGTGGAGTCTCCGCTGAGCGGGATAGCGTCGGCGGCGTGATACTGTTTGCCATCAACTGTGCCCATCAGCTTGCCGGCAGCCGCGATGTGCAGCGTGACGTTGCTCTTCATCTCGACGGTTCCGATCACGAACACGCCCGCCGGCACCAGCACCGTGCCGCCCTGATCTTTATTACACGCGTCAATCGCCGCCTGCACCGCCGCCGTATCGAGTGTGACTCCATCGCCTTTGGCGCCGAAGTCGCGGATGTTGTAAATATTAGCGCCAAGATTGCGATCGCTGGTGGGATGAGGATGGGTGGGATGAGCAGTATGAGCGTCATTCGCATGCTTCGCGGGCGATTTGGTCTGCGCTTCGGCAGTCCCAGTCAGCGCCAGCAACCCGGAGCCGAGGGAAGCCCCCGCGGCCAGGCCCAGCCATTTACGTCGAGATAAAGATGGATCGTTTGAGTTGGTCATCGTCATCCTTGGGATTTTATTGATTGAAATGTTGTGCATTTAGCAGTAACCGAGCATTTCATTACTGACGGCTGGGAATGTCAAGACGAGAAGGGTGGGCGCGGTGTTATCCTATTGAAATTACCCCACAAGAGAACTGTAAACTGTTATGTCCGATCCAAACACTCCAGAATCCCAAACCGGCGCCGAAACAACCGAATCATTCAAAGACATTCTTTCGCAGTACGAGAAGAGCCATTCCCGTAAACCGGAGCCAGGCAGTCGAGGACGCGAAGGCACCGTGATCTCCGTTTCCAGCGACACGGTGTATCTCGACATCGGCTTCAAGACCGAAGGCATCCTGCCGCTGGCCTCCTTTCAGGCCGCCGGGGAAACCCTGAAGCCGGGCGACAAGCTTACCGTCACCGTCAAAGGACGCGACCCTGAAGGCTACTACGAACTTTCGCGCTTCAAGGTCGAGCAGCCGACGGACTGGGCGTCGCTGGAGAAGGCCTTCACCGACAAGGCGACCATTTCGGGAACGGTGATGGCCGTGGTTAAAGGCGGACTGAGTGTTGACGTAGGCGTGCGTGCGTTCATGCCGGCCTCGCGCACGGGAACCCGCGACGCCGCCGAGATGGAAAAGCTGGTAGGGCAGGAGATCCGCTGCCGCATCACCAAGCTCGACGTGACCGAAGAAGACGTGGTCGTTGACCGCCGCGCCATCGCCGAAGAGGAAGAGCGCGCGACCAAAGACCGGCGCTACTCTGAGCTCAAGGAAGGCGACACGGTGAGCGGCACAGTTCGCAGCCTGACCGACTACGGGGCTTTCGTGGATATCGGCAGCGTTGACGCCCTGCTGCACGTGGGTGACATCGCCTGGGGACGCGTCAACAAGCCCGCAGACGTGCTCTCCGTTGGGCAGCAGATCGAAGCCAAAGTGCTCAAGATGACCGCCCATGGCGAAAAGCGGCGCATCTCGGTGGGCATGAAGCAGCTTCAGCCGCATCCGTGGGATTCGGCCGTAGAAAAATACAAGACCGGCGAACGTGTGCGCGGAGCGGTGACGCGCGTGACCGATTTCGGCGCCTTCGTGGAACTTGAGCCGGGAGTCGAAGGCCTGATCCATATTTCTGAGATGTCGTGGGCAAAAAAAGTGCGCAGGCCCAGCGACGTGGTGAAACCGGGTGAGACCGTGGAAGCGGTGATTCTGGGGGTGAATGCGGGTGAGCGCCGCATTTCCTTAGGACTCAAGCAGGCGTTGGGCGATCCCTGGGCCGAAGTGTCGCAGAAATTTCCCGCAGGCTCGGTGATCGAGGGCCCGATCACCAGCATTACCAAATTCGGCGCCTTCGTGCAGCTTGCCGAGGGGGTAGAGGGCATGATTCACGTCAGCGAGATCAGCGCCCCGGAAAAACGCGACGTTCATATGTATGTTAGGCACCCGCAAGACGTGCTGCGGCTCGGACAAACGGTGAAGGCGCAGGTGCTCGAAGTGAACAAAGAGAAGCGGCTCATGCGCCTGAGCATCAAACAAATGGTCCCCAGCAGCCTCGATGAATACATGGCCGAACACACGGAAGGCGATGTGGTCACCGGGCGCATGATCGAGGTTTCCGGCGGCAACGCGCGCGTGGAACTGGGCGAGGGCATCCAGGCGGCATGCCGGATGTCGAAGCAGACTCCAGCGGAGCAACAGACACAAGCCGCGCCCGATTCGCCATCCGCAAAGCCAGATCTCTCATCGCTGAGTTCCATGCTGCAGGCGCGCTGGAAGAGTGGAGCCTCGCCTAACGAGGGGAAGAAAGAAGCGGCCAGCGCCGGACAGATTCGCAGCTTCCGGATCACAAAGCTGGATGCAGCCGCCAGGAAAATTGAATTGGAGTTGGCATAATCGGACAGCAAATAATACGGCTTGCGCCGTGGAGACAGATGTCGGCGAAGCACCCAGAAGGAGCAAGCTCTTGGGTATAGAAAACTAAACCGCTCTAGTAATCGCCTTCAAGGCTCTCCCGAAAGAACTCGGCGATAATTTGCCGTTTGCTGTGTTCAGGAGCAATAAATTCAAATCCGTATCTTGAATACTTCCGGAAAATCGTTTTCACCTGCAAGGGAGTCACTTCACGGCCTGCAACCCGGAACTCGACAGACATCATTTCTCCTACCGGCAAATCATTTTCAATGATCGCGCCGAAGCCGTCTTCGTTGTAATCCACACACATCCCTGTTACCCTGCGACCCTGAAATTGGATCACGACAAAGCGGTCTGTTTTGTATCGTGTAGAACGCCGATTTTCAAAATAACTGAGCGCCCCAGATAGGTCCTTCGGCATGAATGCACCACTTCAGGGGGTAGGTTGTAGGGGGTAGGTTGTGCACACTCTTACACAACCGGAGATTAGAGCCAAGTTACCAGAGTAATAAGGTAAATGCTTTCAGGGCAATTCCTCTTCATCTCGGAATTGTCAGCATGGTCGTAACGAGGCTGGCGTCTTCCGAATCAAGACAATGACAGGAATTCTGGAATCTTGGTAGTTTTCTTCAATCGGCTATTGCACTTAGGGTCTGGGCAGCACCACGTCTCTTCCTCGCCCTGGTTATCATAGGATTCCAGGTATAAGGCTGCCTTATCATTGGGACACGCCTTCTTTCCATACCTGTCTGCTAAAACGTTCCCACTGATAACGCCAAAATATCCGTTCCGGCTGTCGTAGTGCCTTGTGCATCCTTCCACGCTGCAACCATAAAGCGGCAGCTTGGAACGTTCCCCGATCTTGGCTGATCCCTCTGCCACTTCAGGCGTCATGGGACGGTAGTGTTTGTCGCACAAAGGATGAATTTCGCTTCTGGAATGCATGTCAGTTTAATCACGGCAATATTAACCGCTTCTCTTGCCGTGTGTTCCATATTGTTACTGGATCGTAATGGAACGTCAAATGACCTTAGTAACTGTGGAAAATACCCCACACATAGCGGGAAGGATGCAACCGTCATTTACGGAATTCCAATATCTTCGTTCCAAATCGCTGGATGCGTTTGGATGAAGGACCGCATTAATTCCATGCACTCAAGGTCGTTAAGGACAATACACTGAACCTGGTGCGCCGCCAGTAGGTCTTCCGCACCCTGAAAAGTTTGGTTTTCGCCGATAATGATTTTGGGAATTCTGTACAGCAGGCTCGTGCCCGTGCACATGATGCATGGACTTAAAGTAGTAACCAGAACCAGCCTGTTCCAATCCCTACGGCGTCCTGCATTCCTGATGCACACCACCTCAGCATGAGCTGTCGGATCGCCGGTTTGAATTCTCAGATTATGCCCCTTAGCGACTATGTTGCCGCTGAAGTCTGCCAGGGCAGCTCCTATTGGAATACCACCTTCCGATAAACCGGCCTTGGCCTCTGCTAAAGCTTCCATAAGCAATTGTTTTTCATTCATAACAGGGCAAACTACCCCATTGTACTTCTCCAGGAATCCCCGCTTGGAAACATGGAGGTAAACGATATTTAAAAGATTTACCCCTCCGATGGAAACGGTAGGTCGCCTCAGCGTTCCTATTCCTGGCACGGCCGCATCTATTCCCCGCTTTCTTACGCAAAACACACGTAATTTTTCCGCTGGGTATCCCTGCCACTGATCTTGATGATTTTCTGGCTATTCCGAGTTCGCTTCGCAAATGCATACCAGAGAATGCCGGTGCCGCGTGGAAGCGATGTTTACTCCTTGCCGACCTACGATGCCCTGGGCCGGCATATGCAGTTCCACTATGACGGGCGCAACCGTGTGACCCCAGATCACCTATCTGGGCCTGACGACGGTGAAATACGCCTATGACAGCACGCGCGGGCGCTTGCACAGCATGACCGACCAGAGCGGTAAAGTCACGACCTACGACTACGATGATGCAGACCGGTGAAACTGTACAAAGATGACTCGAGATATAAATTATGTAGTGACTTCAGGAAAAGAGCGTTTCATTGATTCACCAGCATTACAATGTAGAGGACCGAATTCACTTGGCGTTGGGAAAGGGCATGCCTGCAGGAAGAAGCACCGCAAAAAACCGCAAAGGAGCAGAGAATTTGTTTCTTCGTCCAGGATCGCGGCCTGCACCGTAGTCCCTGGGGGTGATAGGCTGAGTCGCGACTATGCTGATCCCCTTCGTAGATGGGACAACATCGTGGCCGGCTCTTTCCAACTCGCAGCAAAGCAACCTTCATCAGAATGATCACAAGCGCGTTTGCAGCCCACTGTATAAGACTTGGTTAAGAAAGTAAACATTCGCCGCCTCCTAGCGTTATTTTTGGTCCTACTTGGCTTCCCACGTGCCGGCTTGGAACTGGAGCGGCCGGCCGACCCTGCCAACATCGAATACATCGAACACACCGTCGATGCCCTGCTGCAGCAGATGACTTTGGAAGAGAAGATAGGCCAGTTGACTCAGTACACTTCGGCCACTCCGGAGACACTGGAGTTGGTCCGCGAAGGGAAAGCCGGTTCGCTATTCAACGTCACCGGCGCAGAGAATACAAATGCCGCACAGCACATCGCCATGGAGCAAACGCGACTGAAGATCCCGTTGCTCTTCGGCTACGACGTTATACATGGCTACCGGACGATTTTTCCCGTCCCCATCGCCACCGCGAGCAGCTTCGACCCAACGCTCATTGAACAAATCGAGCGCGTTGCAGCCCGCGAGTCGACCGCCGCCGGAGTGAAGTGGACTTTTGCTCCGATGGTGGACATCGCCCGCGATCCACGCTGGGGTCGCATGGTCGAAGGGGCAGGCGAGGACCCTTATTTGGCTTCGGTGGTGGCAGCCGCGAGGGTTCGGGGATTTCAGGGAGACGACATCGCTGACCTGCAAAGCCTGATCGCTTGCGCAAAGCATTTTGCCGCTTACGGCGCGGTGGAAGGCGGCCGGGATTACAACACGGCCGAGGTGCCAGAACGATTGCTGCGTGAAATATATTTGCCGCCCTTTCACGCTGCCGTCCGGGAACGCGCAGGTACTATCATGACGGGCCTTCACGATGTCAACGGTGTTCCCGCTACCGCAAACTCGCACCTTCTTACCGATATTCTCCGAGGCGAATGGCACTTTCACGGCCTCGTGGACAGCGACTATGACGCAGTCCAAGAGTTGATCGCGCACGGCGTTGCGGCCAACGAGCAGCAGGCGGCCTTGAAGGCGCTTATTGCCGGTGTGGATATGGACATGGACGACGGCGCCTACCGTAGCTTGCTGTCACTTCCTCCAGACAAGTTGCCGATCAAACGTTTGGACGAAGCCGTAAGGCGAGTTCTCCGCCTGAAGTTGGAAGCAGGTCTGTTTCAACATCCCTATACTGATCCCGAACGCGAACACGTTGCGGAGCTTACGCCTGAAAATCTGCAGCTTGCGCGCCGGGCGGCACAGGAATCCATGATTCTGCTGAAGAATCAAAACGAGCTCCTGCCCTTGGACAAGTCGCTGAGAACGATCGCTGTCATTGGTCCGCTTGCGGACGATAAGAGTGATCAGTTGGGCTCTTGGGCCGCCCAAGGCCGCGCCGAGGATGCCATCACGCCGCTCGAGGGCATCAAGGCGAAGCTCCCGCAAGCACAGGTGATCTACGTCAGGGGCGTCGACATTCCCTCATTCGAGCATCCGTCGCCCGCAACGACTGCCGGCGCACCTGCACCGCTGACAGCCACGGGCGTTCCCCGCCTCGGCACCGCAACCGGGTCGGCAGAAATTGAGGAAGCCGTCAACGCGGCACGAAAGGCGGACGCGACGATTATCTTTTTAGGCGAGCTGGCCGAAATGACGGGTGAAGCCAGCTCACGCGCCTTTCTTGATTTTCCCGGCCGGCAAGAAGATCTGCTGGAGCAAGTGGTCGCAACCGGAAAGCCGGTCGTGCTGGTGATCGAGAGCGGCCGTCCTTTGGACATTCGCTGGGCAAACGATCACGTGCCGGCAATTGTGCAGGCGTGGTACCCAGGGGTACAGGCAGGCAATGCCATCGCTGATATTCTCTTTGGTGACGCGGCGCCCACCGCCCGGCTGCCGATGACTTGGCCGCGCTCGGTAGGCCAGATTCCCGTTTATTACAACCACAACAACACTGGTCGACCCACTTCTCCTGATCGCTGGCATACCGGATACATCGACGAGAGCTCGCTGCCCTTGTTCCCGTTTGGCTACGGGCTTACCTACACTACCTTTCGCTACAGTAACCTTGAAATACTGACACACTCAGTCCCATCCAACGGAACACTGAGAGTCCAGGCGGATATCGAGAACATAGGCCGGCGGACCGGCACCGAAGTCCTCCAACTGTATGTTCATGATCGGTGGGCGCCTACCTCCCGTCCCGTGCGTGAGTTGAAGGGCTTCCAGCGCATTACCCTCAGACCCGGCGCGAAAAAAACTCTCGCGTTCGCCGTGAACGCCAACGACTTGGGTTCCTACGATACTCACATGCGCTGGGTCATACCACCCGGCACGTACGATGTGTGGATCGCGCCCAACTCCGCCGAAGGTCTTAGGGGCACTTTCCAGGTATTCAATCCGATTCCCCGAAAGGGTCCGCGATAACGAACACACGTTCACTTCGCCTGACCGCCCTCCGTAGTAAGCAGCAGCAATGATCAAACTCCGCGCGTCTCTCCTGCATCTCTTTAAGCTAACTTCGTCTAGTGTCAGCCCTTCGTTTGAGTACAGCAACTCTGCTTTAAGAGCAGAAACGGCGTATGAACCATTACAAGAGCTTTTGGGGCGCCTGGGACGAACGTGTCTCAGCACTTCGCAACGTACCTCCGGTGTTGAAGATCGTGTGGCGATCTGGTCCGGCGGTCGTGGCGGCGGGATTGGTGTTCCGCATTGCAATCTCGCTCCTGCCGCTGGCCATGCTGGCCATCACCAGGCTAATCGTAGACTACATCGTCCATGCAGTCAGTGGCCATCAAGCCATGCCGCAGCAATTTTGGCTGCTGGTAGCAACCGAGTTTGGCCTGGCAATTCTGATCGGCATTCTTGTACGGATCATCGATTATTTCGACGCCCTGCTCGCCGACAAATACTCGAAACACGTGAGTGTTCAGGTGATGGAGCACGCTGCTGCACTCGACCTGCTGGCCTATGAGAACCCAGTGTTTTACGACCGGCTGGAGCGGGCGCGAGTACAGGCCACCGATCGTCTGGCCATGATTCAAGCCATTGGGCGCCTCATACAACAACTGGTTACATCTATCTCTCTTTCCCTGTACATCGTCAGTTTCTCGCCGTGGCTGCTGTTGCTGTTGATTGCTGGTCTCGTTCCCGCATTCCTGGGCGAGAGCCACTTCGCTTTCCTTGAGTATTCCAAGAACATCCGCCAGACTCCGATCCGCCGGCACCTGGACTACTTGCGCGTGTTGGGAGGGAGCAAAGAGGCGGCCAAGGAACTCAAACTTTTCGGACTCAAGGATTTCCTGACTAGCAGGTTCACCGGCCTGTGGGGCAGGATTTACGACGAAAATATTGCCCTGCTCCGGCGCAGGCTGCTGGCAGGTTTGTTTCTCTCCGCGCTGGGCACGCTGGGCTACTACTCAGCTTATGTCTTTATCATCTGGCGCACTCTGAGCGGTGCAATCAGCGTCGGCGCCATGACCGCGCTGACAGGCGCGGTTCTGCAGGTCAGCGGATACATCCAGCAGTTGTTCTCGACCATGTCAGGCATCGCCGACCAGGCATTGTTTCTTACCGACCTGCTGGCCTTCTTCGAAATGCAGCCCACAATTCGCTCCAAGGCAAACGCGTTGCCGGCGCCGCGACCGATTATGCATGGATTCGAATTTCGCAACGTCTCGTTTCGCTATCCCGGAACCAACCGCCTCATTCTGCGCAACCTGGATTTTTGTCTCCGCCCGGGTGAAAGGGTGGCACTGGTTGGCGAGAACGGGGAGGGAAAGACCACCATCGTGAAGCTGATGACCCGCCTCTATGACCCGACTGAGGGCGAGATCCTGCTTGATGGCGTGGACCTTCGCGAGTACGACCTGGAGACCCTGCATCGTGAGATCGGAGTCATCTTCCAGGATTTCATGCGCTACGAGATGACAGCCGGTGAGAACATCGCCGTCGGCGACATTGAGGAACTCGACAACCTGGAACTACTCCGGATCGCCGCGCACAAGAGCCTCGCCCACGAGGTCGTTGAAAGACTTCCACGCCGCTACGAGCAGATGCTCGGTCGCCGTTTCGAAACGGGGGTCGATCTTTCCGGCGGCGAGTGGCAGAAACTCGCGCTGGCGCGCGCCTACCTGCGGGAAGCGCAACTCTTGATTCTCGATGAGCCTACCGCAGGACTCGACGCTCGCAGTGAATTGACTGTATTTCGCCGCTTCGCGGACCTCACTGAAGGCAAGACTGCACTGCTCATCTCTCACAGGTTTTCCACAGTGCGAATGGCCGATCGCATCGTGGTGCTCAATGGCGGGCGGATTACCGAGGAGGGTAGCCACAACGAATTGGCAAACCTCGGCGGCCGCTACGCGGAAATGTTCGAAATGCAAGCCGCCAACTATCGATAAGGTCACGAAAATGGCAACGCTTCTTCAAATCGTTTGCGCAGAGGGAGAGCGCTTTCCTGAACCGCCACTCGAGTCAGGCTTGAGCGTCGAGCACGCGCGTGCGGCGGCAGAAGAGTTGGCGGGCAATCTGATTCTTGTCAAAGAACCGGGCCCGTCCCGCCCTTTTGCCCGGCGCAGGCAATCCATTCGACGCGCGCTTCAGCCGTTGCTCGCCGGTCTGGTACCCTCGGGGCAAACATCTTCAGTACAAATCGGGGTTTCCGAGGAGCTTCGCTGGCTGCGGGAAAACACCAGGCTTCTTCACGCGGCGCTGCAAGATACAGCGGACTTGGCCAATATCAAACACTTTCCGCATGTCCGCACGGCGAGTGGCGGTGTGGTGCCCAGAGTTGCCGCGATTGCTGAAGCTTTTCTCGACGCGTTGGACTTTCGCTTCGATGCCGTCGCTTTCGCGGCATTCCTTGATTCGATTGAGGAAACCATTGTCCTCAACGTGGGGGAAGTATGGGCGCTGGTCCCTTGTCTTAAGCTGCTGCTATTGCAGGAGGTCGCGTCTCGGGCCTCTAAGCTCCTCAAGCATCCGGACCGCATTTACGGCGTGGCTGACTGTATACGCAGTTTGCATCACGTCGGCCAGACAACCTGGAAGACTGTGCTTGAGCCGCGCATTCTGATAGACCACGTCTTGCGAGAAGATCCGCAGGGCGCCTACGCTGCGATGGATTTTGAAAGCCGCGACCGATACTGGAGTATCATCGCCGAGATTGCCGCCCATTCCGACTTGAGCGAAATGGAGGTGGCCATTGAGGCCCTGTCGCTGGCCCAGGAAGCACGATGCGCCAGTAGAACCAATCACGTCGATCCTCGTTTGGCTGCGCGCCGTAGCCATGTTGGTTATTACCTCATGGGAGAAGGAGTTACACTCCTGCACCGCAAAGTCGGATTTCGTCCCGGCTTGCGCCAGAAGATCGCATTGTTACTGCGCCGGCGTCCCAACGTTTACTACCTTTCCGGCATACTCCTACTCACGATAGCGGTAATGGTAACGATGTTGGCGCTAACCGCCGGCATTTCTGGAGCGGCGCCAGGTCTGCTGTTCGCAATGCTCGTCCTGTTGTTGCCCTGCTCGCAGATCGCCGTGGAGCTGATGAACTCTCTGACCGCATGGTTAATGCCGGTACAGCTCCTCCCCGAACTCGATTTTTCCGAAGGCATTCCCGATGACTGCGCCACCGTCGTAGCCGTGCCCATCCTGCTCCTGAATGAATCGCAGGTGCGTCAGATGGCCGAGCACCTGGAAATCCTCTACCTTGGTAATCGCGATCCCAATCTTCATTTTGCCCTGCTCACCGATCTTCCGGACTCCAGGGAACCGGTCAGCGAAGACGACCCGCGCATCGTTCTCTGCGCAGAGCTGATCAGCAAGCTGAACGAAAAATATGCGGCTCAGGGCCGGGGATCGTTTCTGTTCCTGCATCGCCATCGCGTCTATAACCCGCGCGAGCGAGCGTGGATGGGTTGGGAGCGCAAGCGCGGCAAGCTGATGGATTTTGCCAGGCTCTTGCGCCACAAGTATGACAGCTTCCCCATCAAGGTCGGCGATCTTTCGCTGCTGTCTGGCGTGCGTTTTCTGATTACTCTCGACGCTGACACGGAATTGCCCCGCGGATCGGCCCATCGCATGGTTGGCGCCCTGGCGCATCCGCTGAATCAGGCCGTTCACGATTCGCGAAACCTCGTAGTCTCCGGCTATGGCGTCTTGCAACCGCGGCTTGGCGTCAGCCTGCAAAGCGCGGCACGGTCTCGCCTGGCCAACATTCTCGCCGGAGAGCGGGGACTGGACATCTATACGCGAGCTGTTTCCAACGTTTACCAAGACCTCTACGGCGATGCGATCTTCACGGGAAAGGGGATATGGGAGGTTGATACTCTCCTGCGCACACTCGACAGCCGGTTCCCTGAAAATGCTTTGCTCAGTCATGACCTGATCGAAGGGGCCTATGCTCGCACCGGACTGGCCAGCGATATCGAACTGGTTGACGATTATCCTTCTAACTACAGCGCCTTTTGCCGCCGGAAGCACCGCTGGATCCGCGGTGATTGGCAAATTGCCGAGTGGCTGTTGCCTCGCGTCAGAGAGGCGGCTGGTGATCGCGTTCCCAATCCACTCTCAGTTGTTTCGCGGTGGAAGATTTTCGATAATCTGCGCCGCAGCTTGGTCGAACCCGCGGCCTTGCTGATGCTGGTGCTCGGTTGGCTGGTGCTGCCAGGCTCGGCTCTGCGATGGACGATCGCCGCCATCGTTCTTATGTTTGCGCCGGCGTGGTTCCATTTTGTGGCTCCCCTGCTGTGGTCCGTCTGGAAACGCAATCTTGCAATCGCGCGCCGCAGCCTGCCTGCATTGATTACGGCGAATGCTGCCGCATGGCTGCGCCTGACCTTTCTCGCCCACCAGACTCTGCTTTCCCTGGACGCCATCACACGGGTTCTGGTTCGGCGGCTGGTGACGCATCGGGGCCTGCTGGAGTGGGAAACCGCGGCCGAAGCCGAACTATGCAATGGCCGCAAAACCATAGTTGATCTTTACCTCAACTCGATTCCGGCGATGGCCTTCATCCTTGGCGTTGTGCTTTGGCTACAGCGGACCAACGTGCTGTGGGCGGCAGCGCCTGTCCTGTTGCTCTGGGCCTGCAGCAAGCCCATATCGGTGTGGCTGAACCAACCGCATCACAAGGCGCACCATGAAATCTCTGCGAATGATTGGTTGTTTCTCCGGGACATCGCATTGCGTACGTGGCGCTACTTCGCCGAGCACAGCAAACAAGAGCACCATTGGCTGATTCCAGACAACATTCAGGATGACCCTCCGCGGGTTGCCGATCGCACTTCGCCAACTGACCTCGGCTTCCTGCTGAATGCCCGCCAGGTGGCGTGTGAGATGGGATATCTTACCGTCCCTGAGTTCGTGCAATTGACAGCGCGCACGCTGGGCACCATGGAAGCTCTCCCGAAATTCCGTGGGCACTTGTTCAACTGGTACAGCACGCGCACTCTTGAGCCGCTGTCGCCCCGGTTCATTTCTTCAGCCGATAGTGGGAATCTCACGGCGGCACTTTGGTCGCTCCGCGAGGGATGCCGGGAACGTTTGGAGCGGCCGCTACTTCCAGCATGTCTGCTGGAAGGCTTTGCAGACCATCTTCGTATGCTTGACCAAAAGGGCACGTCTGCGCACGCCTTGTCGCATCCCGGGAAGCGGCTTTCCAACCCGGCAGACTGGTTACAGTACATGCGCGAAGCTGTAGATATGCTCCCTCGCTGTTGCGATCTGCCGCCTGACCGTCGCGATGGTGATCTCCGCTGGTTTTTAGAAGAGGCCCGCCGGCGTTACGAGAGCGTCGCCTTGACAATACGCCTGTACTGCCCATGGCTGCTGCCGGAATTTTCTTCGCTTCGCGATAATCCGGCGCTTCATTTTGAATCTGGTGATTCGGAAACGCCATTAGAGCGGCTGCCGGCATTCATCGATGGGCTTTCACATCGCCTGGCTTCGGCCGCCTCCAGTGCTCCCGCAGAGCAGCCTGCTTATCAAAGCCTGCAAGTGCTGCTGGGCGAGGCACGGCAGAACTCTATCCGTCTGATTCAAGACGTACGCCAAATCGCCTGGCGCGCCGGTCAACTGGCTGCCGACATGGATTTTCGTTTCCTGCTCAATCGCCGCGGCAACCTGCTCTCCGTCGGCTTTGATGCAGACTCGCAGCAGCTCATGGCGGCTTGCTATGACCTGCTCGCTTCCGAAGCCCGCTTGGCGGTGTTTGTCGCCATCGCCAAGGAGAACATCTCTCAGGAATCATGGTTCCTTCTGGGGCGCACCCATGGCCTGAACAATGGCCGCCCGGTGTTGCTGTCGTGGACAGGAACAATGTTCGAATACCTGATGCCCTCACTCTGGATGCGAACCTATCCTGAAACGCTCCTCGCGCGAGCGCACGTAGAAGCGGTCCGTTCACAGCAGGCCTATGCTGCCGGCAAGCGCACCCCATGGGGTATCTCGGAATCTGCTTATGCCAAACGCGATGAAACCGGCAATTATCAGTACAGCGCGTTCGGCATTCCTCCGCTCGCGCTGCGCGAAACCGATATGGATTCTCCGGTTGTCTCGCCTTATTCCACCCTGCTGGCGCTGCACGTCGATGCTGTCGCCGCATTGCGTAACCTGCGTCGCATGGCTAAGGAAGGCTGGCTCGAAGGCTACGGTTTTTGCGACGCCGCGGATTACACCCTCGCACCGCGCTCCTCCCGCCATCGTCCCTACGAACTCGTGCGTTGCTGGATGGCGCATCACCAGGGCATGAGCATGCTCGCGATTGCCAACCTGCTTCACCACAACGTTGTGCAGCGGTGGTTCCATAATAATCCGCAAGTGCAGGCTACCGAACGGCTGCTGCAGGAGAAGCCGGTCGCCTGGATTGAGCGGGATGCCCTGCAACGCGCAACTGAGGCAGCATGAATCTTCTGGGTGTATGGAGGGTTCGAAGAAGAAAGTAAAGTTTTTCGGACACGCGAGACCGCTCACCGAAATCCAACGTCGTCTTTCAGCTCACAGCGATAGCTCTTGCTGCGATCTTTATCAGTCGTGGCCGTACAGTTTGCCCAGCTCAGGCACAAGCTCGGACCAAGAGGAAAGACGACCTGGCTCCCATTGATGTCCGCTTCAATGCTCACGCCTTCACCTGTCTCGGGCACACTAAAATTGAGCGTGCGCCCGAAAATGACGGGATAGGAATCCCGGATCACTTCGCTTCCCATGGGATGGTAGACCTCGGCTTCTAACAAGAAGGTCGTTGTGTCCGACCAGTTCAGTATGGAAGCCGTGATCTCGTTTCCACCTTTGGAATATTGGTCCGATTCTATTTTTGTAAACGGGCAAGGTCCTGCTATGCATGAGAGCCTGACGTTGCGAAACTCGTTGCCTTCGCCAGCGCTGAGGGTCGTCGAGCCGATGGTAGCCTTCCATTTTCCATCCGGCGAACAGGGCCAGTTGCCATTACAGGGGACGTTGCCTGTATTCACAACCTCAAAAGCCTTCACCGCACTCCCAACGTTCACCGATTCGGTGCTCTTCACCGAATAGCGTATCTTGACATTTGCGATGCTCGTTGTAGGTTGCTCTCTTTGCGGCTGTACGTTCGACGAGATTGGGGCCATGTCTACGATATAGAGCTTGTCGCTGACAATCTCATTCAATGACAGGGGTTGATAACCGGGATGACGAAACTCCAGGTGAATGGACTGCCCTTTTCGTACCCAGCCACGCAATTTCAGGCTGAAATATCCCAAAGAATCTGTCTGGCCGCCAGTCGCCGTCGAACCCAGGGATGCGGTGACCTCAACGCCGGCAATCGGCGATCGCTTGCGGGGATCCGAGTTCCGTTCCAACACGACTCCTGGCAAGGAGATAGGGCTCCTGGCGCAACTCAGCAGCAGGCCGCTCAGCATTGCAAGGAGCAGAGCGAGTGCCACAACCAGCTTCACTGACTTCCGCCTCCAGGCCTTTGCCGCTCTCATCGCATATTCTCTCGTGCCCAGCGCGCAAGCGCTGCGTTTGGAATCTGACTTTTCATCACTCTCCACGACTCAAAGACTCACGCTGGTGGGAACCGCGCCCGGCGCGAGCATTGCTTATAATTCTTATGTGCTTTACAGGAGGCGCAGGTTTCGAGCTGCTCTATCGAGACCATCCACAGAAATCCTTCCCTACGCTCAGGATTTCGGCTGGCGGCTCTCGCTGCGCTCACGCCGCCAAAACGCCTCAACTTAAAATGTATTGAATGGACGATAAAACTTGCAAATCAAACGCGCTTTCCCGGCGTGAGCTGCTGAAAGGCATGCTCGCCGCCGCCGCCGTTTCCTGCAGCAGACCTGCCGCGGCCGGCGTTGCAGCACCGGACCAGCAATCCCTCTGCAGCACGAGCTTACCCCCACCAACTCAATTATCCGATGATGATGCTTTTTTAGAGGAATTAGAAAAAGCAAATTTTCTTTATTTTGTGGAACAGGCGAGCCCGCAGACCGGTCTAGTTAAGGATCGCAGCAAGGTGAACGGGCCGGACAACACGCTGGTCGCGAGCATCGCGGCCACCGGCTTCGGGCTTACCGCCCTTTGCATCGGGCACAAGCGGGGCTATATTGAGCTCGCCGACGCGCACAACCGCGCCGTCATCACCCTGCGTTCTCTCTGGAACAAACTTCCTACCCACCGCGGATTCTTCTTTCATTTCGCCAATGTCAACACCGGCGAGCGGATGTGGGAATCCGAAATTTCCTCGGTGGACACCGCCATCCTGCTTTGCGGCATGCTGACCTGCCGCAAGTACTTCGAGGCCCATTCCGAAATCACTCGCCTGGCATACGATATTTTTAACCGCGTGGATTGGTCCTGGGTTGCCGAAGACACAAACTTGCTATCCCTCGGATGGGCGCCCGAGGTCGGTTTCCTCTCCTATCGTTGGCAATCTTACAGCGAATTGATGATGATGTACCTGCTGGGCCTGGGCTCCTTGAAATATCCGCTACCTGCCGATGCCTGGACGGCCTGGAAGCGAACCACCTTCGAGTACGACGGGCTTCGCTATATCGGTTCTTTCGCCCCTCTGTTTATCCACCAGTACTCCCAGGCATGGTTCGACTTCCGCGGCAAGCGCGACCGGTACACTGACTACTTTCAGAACTCCATTGTCGCCACCGAAGCCCATCGCCGGTTCTGCCTGGAACTGGGAAAGACGTTTTCCGATTATGGCGATGATCTCTGGGGAATCACCGCCTCCGATTCACAAAAGGGCTACGTAGTCTGGGGCGGCCCACCGGCCGTCGGTCCCATCGATGGAACCGTGGTTCCGAGCGCGGCGGGAGGATCGCTGCCGTTTCTGCCGCAGCCCTCGATACGCGTTCTTCGCACCATCAAAGATCGCTATCCAAAAGCCTGGAGCCGTTATGGCTTCGTGAATGCATTTAACCCACTGAAGGATTGGTACGACAGTGATGTTATCGGCATCGATACAGGTATCACCATGGTGATGGCCGAGAATGCGCGCACAGGCTTCGTCTGGGATGTCTTTATGAAAAACCTGGAAGCGCAGCGTGGAATGCAGCGCGCCGGATTCAAGCCCTACAAATCAAGCGTGTAGTTCGAGGGTGGGGTTCCAGGGCGCTCCGAGAGTCTGGAAGCGATCATTTAGAAGCCCAGGAGTGCTGGAGCGGCGGTTCAGGTATTGCGCCGAATCATTAACGAATACTCCGACTTTGTAGTGGTTCAAGAAAAAGCGTAAGAGTTTGGAATCCGAAGCGTTCATAAAATCGTATGTTCCGAGCACCGAATGTTTCCAAGTAGCAATCAGCCCCGGCCGCATCGGCTTCAGCGAGCCTTGGCAACAGGAGTTGGTTCCCGAGGCCCCGCTCTCGCGAGTGAGGAGCTATGCCGATAATCGACAAGTACCAGGCAGTTCCCACGTGCGGCGCTGACTGCTCACTCATCCAGTTTACGATATCGTCATAATTCTGTGGGCAGCCGCCTACAAGTGCGGTTTTTGCGCGTCCTTAACAGACGCGTGAAAATCGTCGATTTTCAAGGTTTCAGAATGGTCGGGGAGAGAGGATTTGAACCTACGACCCCCTGGTCCTGAACTATGAAACTCAAAAATCCAAGTGCTTTATCTGGTGTCGCTTAGGAACCAAAAAGCCATTCTTTCTTTCTCTTAATTGTACCGAGTTGTACCGAAGCTTCCTTTCTCTTATCGATCACCGCATCGGGACCCAAATGGCCGAGTGGGTGCGAGTGGCGGCTTGCTAAATCTACCTGCCCTGTTCGTGCTCACCGATTTCGTTTATTTTGTTTGCGCTACAGTGCTCCCATTTGCACTCAAATACCTGATTTGCAGCCCAAGAGTCCAGCAATAGTCCAGCACTTCTCATCCTCCAAGGTACCGTAAAAAGGCCGGGCGCAGAAGGTTGAAAGGGCTGGCGTCGGCGGTTCGATTCCGTCCCTGGCCACCATCTAAAAGTCTGCACCGTGAGCACCGTCTTTGTGTGTCTCTATAAAAGGGGACCTATGTAAACGCTTACTACGATGAATGCTCCCCCAAGGTGGATACCTCCCGGCAAACCAGTTGACCAAAATTGGCAGGGAACGTGCCTTAATGGCTTGCTTTGGGAGATTCCAAGGTCGTTTGTAGCCATTCCTATTTCACGGATCGCAAGTGGATCAAAACGTAATTCAAAATTGAGTTTAATTTGCATGCGTCGAGCCGCAAAGGAGAGTTGATCATGACCCAGGTACGATCGTGCTTTTTTGTTTTATGCGTGTTTGTATTTAACGTGTTCGGAGCCGGAGCGGCCTTCGGACAGAGTGTTCATAACGTTTCTTCCCTCAGCCAATTGCAATCCGCGATCAACAGCGCAGTCCCAGGCGACCAGATCATTCTGCAGAATGGTTCCTACACTGCCAGCGGATGCATCACCGTGGGAGTGGCGGGCACTTCCTCGCAGCCGATTCTGATCGCGGCGCAGTCCATCGGCGGTGCTACGATTGCCAATGGATGCTTCACCTTCAACAGCCCGGCTGTGTTTGACACGGTGCAGGGCTTCGTGATCACGAACCCGGGAACGACGGTCTTGAACCCTGGCACGAACCATATCCGGATCACCCGCAACGTATTCGATGGCGGAACCACGGGACGAGATGTTGATATTGACGCCAGCAACGACGACCAGATTGACCACAATAATTTCCAGAACAAGACCAGCAGCGGCCAGTTCGTGCGCATGACCAACCAGGGCGGGACCTGCGCCGGCGGTAACTCATTGCGGATTTGGGTGCACCACAATTACTTCTTTAACGATTCGGGCGGCACCGGCAATGGTGGAGACGCGATCGAGAACGGCGGCGACAGCACCGCCACCGCGAATGATCTGATTGAATTCAACCGCTTCGAACAGATCAACAGCGATCCTGAGGTCGTCTCCAACAAGTCGGCTGACAACATCATCCGCTACAACACGCTGCTCAACAACGAAGGCGGCATCGTGCTGCGCGACGGCAACAATTGCCAGGTATACGGCAACTTTATTCAGGGATCGAGCGGGGTCGGTATCCGCTTCTACGGTGACTTCCATCTGATTTACAACAACTACATCACCGGCGCCGGACAAAGGGCCATTGATCCGGGAAGCGGGACCAACGCGGACCATATCTGCGGGCAGCCGTTCGGCGGCTATGACCAGCCCGATCATGTTCAGTTGGCGTTTAATACCTTGGTGAACAACGCCAACGGCATCACAGGAGAGACGCGCGGGTTTGGGCTAGGACCGGCGTTTCTGACGGTCGCCAATAACATCATCCAGGAAAACACAGGCACATTTTTCCAGTGGGGCGACCCGCCAACTAGTCCGACCTTTGAAGGGAACATCATTTGGGGAAGTGCCTCCATCGGCGATATGGCCGGATACACATTTGAAGATCCGCAGCTTGTGCAGGACGGGAATGGAATCTTCCACATCAGTTCTACTAGCCCGGCGATTAATGCATCCGTCGGCTCATTCTCGTTCGTCACCGATGACATGGATGGCCAGCCGCGCGACACGGCCAGCGACGGCCAGCCGCCCGATGTAGGCGCCGATGAGTTCTCCACCGCGCCGGTTACGCGTCATTTTCTCAGTACGAGCGACGTCGGTCCGAATGCCTTCGAATCAGATTTCTCCATCTCGGCCACGCCCAGTTCCCAAACTGTGGCACAGGGAGCCAGCACCAACTATTCGGTTACAGTGGCGACATTGAGCGGAACTCCCGAAACCATCAGCTTCAGCGTATCGGGGCTGCCGAGCGGCGCGAGCGCATCATTCAATCCCACCTCGGTGAGCAATTCGGGTTCTTCGACGCTGAACGTTTTGACGAGCAGTTCGACTCCCGCAGGCACATATACATTGACGATTACCGGCGCAAGCAACACCACAGCACATTCGACTACAGTGAGCCTGACTGTGAATGCGCCCTCGGACTTCTCGATCTCGGCCGCGCCCAGCTCACAGACAGTGACCGCGGGTGGAAGCACCAGCTATACGACCAGTGTGAGCGCAATCAATGGCTTTACCGGCACGGTCAGCCTGAGCGTCAGCGGTGCGCCCACGGGTGTAACCTGCGGCTTCAATCCAACCTCAATCAGCGGCGGCTCGGGTTCTGCGACGCTGACCTGTGCGACCGTAATCACAGCCTCTACTGGAACTGTTACCTTGACTATCACAGGCACCAGCGGCGGCCTCACGCACTCGACCACGGTGAGCCTGACTGTCAACCCACCGCCACCGCCGGACTTTTCCCTCTCGGCCACGCCGGGCACGCAGACGGTAACGGTAGGAGGAAGCACGAGCTACACAGCTTCGGTGACACCTCTCAACGGCTTCAGCGGTACGGTCAGCTTGAGCGTGAGCGGCTTGCCCAGCGGGGCTACGGGAACATTGAATCCCACTTCCACCAGCAACGGCTCGGGTTCATCAACCTTGAGCATTTCAACCACAACCACCGCCACCACGGGGTCCTTCACCCTGACCATCACTGGAACCAGCGGCGGCCTTACGCATTCGACCACCGTGACGCTCAC
>Ga0209166_10000717_pt1 | contig 32555 bp, 19 predicted proteins | sample Coa_R1_3_FD_187151 | JGI IMG/M metagenome (GOLD analysis project Ga0209166, IMG submission 187151) | Surface soil microbial communities from Centralia Pennsylvania, which are recovering from an underground coalmine fire - Coalmine... | ecosystem: Environmental > Terrestrial > Soil >...
CTCCCTGGTTTCCGAGAATTGAGTGATAGCGGTTTTCGCCGGCAGCGACCAGCTCTTTGCCGGCCTCGTCCTTTGGCAACAGGCCTAACCCATTGCGGAAATACCAGCAGCGCGGACGCTGGCAAAGATTGCCGCCGAGGGTGGCCATGTTACGAATCTGCGGGCTGGCAGCTTCGAATAAGGCTTCCGACAGCGCGGGATAGTTCTTCCTTACGTTCTCATCATGGGCCAACTCTCCCAGCGTTGTTAGCGCACCAATGCGCAACCCCTGTGCGTTCGAAGACACTCCACGGAGATCCGCAATGTCTTTGATGTTGATCAGCCGCTTCGGTGCGACGACATCGTCTTTCATCAATGCCAGCAAATCGGTACCGCCGGCAAGAATTTCGGTGTTTCCCCAGCTTGTGCCCAGCAAGCTGATTGCTTGGGATCTGCTATTCGGGCTGATGTATTCAAAAGGTCGCATCACGCACCTCCTTTCTTTTCCATGGCGGTGAGAACACGATCCGGGGTCAGTGGAAGGAACGGCACTCTCACGCCGATGGCATTGGCAACCGCGTTGGAGATCGCAGCGCCGGGCGAGATCACGGGAGGCTCGCCCAATCCGATGACGCCGCGTTCGTCATATCCCTTGCCAGTCATCATGTGGACGACCAGTTCAGGAATATCGCTCAACCCGGCCAGACGGTAGAACTGCATATCGGCATTCAGCATGCGGCCGGTCGTCGCATCCATTACTTTCTCTTCGTAGAGCGAGTAGCTGATGCCCATGATCAAGGCGCCATAGCACTGGCTCTCCGCCGTCTTGAGGTCAACGACCAAACCGCAGTCTTGCACGGCGACCATTTTCTTGACCTTGACGATGCCGGTTTCAGAATCGACTTCCACTTCGGCCATCTGCACGCCAGCGACACCGCTGTTGGTCAGATCGGGCGGCTTGGTGCGGTCGGGATTCTTGCCGCGCACCGTAAGCGGCATCGCGCCGAGCTTGGAACAAGCGTCCTTCCAACTCAGCGACTTGCTGGAATCTCCCTTCACGCTCACTTGCCCGTTCTTGCATTCCAGTTGGTCGGGCTGAGCGTTGAGTGCAGGCGCTACCTTGGCGAATAGCGCGTCGCGCGCATCCACGGCGGCGCGACGAGTGGAGGAGCTTACCCCGCCAATGGTCGTGGAGCCGCCAGATCCTCCCGAAGGCGGGTAAGTGGTATCGCCGATCAAGAGTTGAATGGCGTCCAGCGGTATGCCGAGCGTATCCGCCGCCACTACGAGGATGCAGGTGCGCGTACCGGTTCCGAGATCCTGCGTGCCCATCTTGAGTTCGACCGAGCCATCCGGGTGGATGGTCAGGTCACAATCACTGTTGTGGCCTCGGCCTCCCCAAGTGTGAAATGACAAGCCGGCGCCGCGGACAACCCCGTTCACCGTTTGCGGCCGCGGATGCCATTTTTCCTTCCAGCCCATCAGCTCGGCGGCGATGCCGAGCTCTTCACGGTAATTGTTTTCACGAGCCTTGGTGAGATTCAGGTTCTTGCCGAAAAACTCTACTGGATCCATGTTCAGCTTCGCTGCGAGGTCATCCAGCGCGCACATGGTGAGCACGGCCGCTTGCGGATGATTGGGAGCACGCCAGGCACGCGCGGGACCGATGTTATTGCGGATAGCCGTGTGTTGCTGGCGTTGGTTGGGAATGCTGAAAACGTACGGAATGGGAGGCATTCCGCCGCCACCAGGCCCGCCGGTTCCCCATGAGTCGGATTGCCATGCAGTCACGGTGCCGTCTTTCTTGGCCGCCAGCTTTACGCGGGCATACGCGGAAGGACGTGCCCCGGCCACCTTCAGTTCGGCATCCCGTTCTAGCATGTAGCGGACCGGCTTGCCGTCCGCTTTCTTTGAGACTTCCGCGGTGAAGATTCCCCAGCGATCGGGAGAGAACTTGCTGCCGAAGCCGCCTCCTATATTGTCCTGATGGACGCGAATATTCGTCGCAGGAATTTTCAGCGGCTCGGCCATCTGGCCGGGAATGCCGGAAACGTTCTGGGTCGAGATATGCGTGAAAAGGTGATCTTGATCTGTCCACTCCGAGATTGACCCGTGACTTTCCAGGCAGCAATGGGTGATGACGGGAATTCCGTATAGGCCTTCCGAAGTGACCTCGGCCTCCGCGAATGCCTTGTCCGGATCTCCGACGGTCTGCGCCGCTGCTTTTTGATAATTCGACGGCGGCCTGTTTCCGGCTTCTGGGTGAACGGTCGCAGTTCGGAGGGCTTCCAGCACTTCGTCGGGCGCACCATCCTCCTTTATCTCTTTCAACATGTCTTCACTGGGCTTTTCGGTAACCCCGTACTTTTGAATGTCGCTGACCATCTGCCGTGCCGGGACCTGGTTGTCGAGCATGTCGCCAATTGCGTCCATGCTCAGTGGACCTTGCTCTTGCGCGCTGCCCGCTGGTGGTTCGGCGTCGCTCACCAGATGCGGCAGTTGCTGAAACTTCACCTTGATCGCGCGGATGGCATCTTCCGCGGTAGGTTCATCAACCGCGGCGACGACAACGATCTCATCTCCGGCCCAGTGGATGTTTGCGCCCGGGCCCTGCACGATGTGCACGGCTTTGACGCCGGGGATTTTTTCCGCCGCGCTGGTGTCGATGCTCACGACTTTGGCGTGCGCATAGGGAGAGCGCAGCACCTTGCCATAAAGCATCCCCGGACGATGGACATCAAAGGTGTATTTCGCCTGTCCGGAAACCTTCACGGGAGAATCCACGCGGGTAGTGCGCTTGCCGATTAATGAGCGGTGTTCCGCATCGGGCCATGCATAGTCCGGCATGATCAGGCTCCTTTCTGCGCGACTTGCGCGATGGCTTTGCGAATGCCGTCATAGGTGCCGCAACGGCAAAGATTGCCGCTGAGGCCGCGGCGAATGTCCTCGGCCGTGGGATGCGGATGGGTATCGAGAAATGCTTTGCAGGAGACAATAAAGCCGGGCGTGCAGAAACCGCACTGCGAGGCGTCGTTTTCAACAAAGGCCTGCTGTACCGGGTGCAGTTTCCCCTCTTGCATGAGAGATTCGACGGTTGTAATCGGTTTGTGCTGAGCCTCGATCGCGAGCACCGAGCAGGCATAAACGGTTTTGTTGTCCATCAAGACAGTGCAAGCTCCGCACTCGGCACGATCGCAAACGCGCTTGGCGCCGGTGAGCTCGAATTGATCGCGAAGCGCGTCGAGCAGAGTGACGCGCGGCTCCAGTTCCGCCTTGTAGCTCTTCCCGTTGATGGAGAACTCCATGGGAACTTTGCCCGGACCGTGCACGGGAACTTCCTGTCCTGCAGCCGTGATCATCTTCGGTCCGGCCACAAATGGGACCGCCACGGAAATACTGGAGATTTTCAGGAAGTCGCGCCGGGAAACGCCGGAATTATCGGAAGTGTCTTTCTGGTTTTCTAGAGGATCATCGGTATCATCATGCATTTCGTAACCTCCACAGGTCAGGAGATTGAGGTTGCAGCCAAAATCGAGGCTAGTGGTCCACAGCTTTTCGAAACAGTATAACGAAGCTGACCGATCTTTGGGAGCCATAGGCGGGTGTTACCGCGGACTGGCTGGCTGTCGCCTACGCGAGCCTGCGGGGACGGCCGGATTCACCAAAATCAATCGCCACCGTCTGATCGTGGCTGGCATGAAAAATATCTATCGAGTCAATTACTTCGAGAAATGAGTCGGCCGATTGAAGTAATGCGACGCGTCGGACGCTGTGATGCTCCGACTGCTCTGTAGTTCTCTCTTCTTTCCCGGGCCGCCGAAATGCACCGTTGCACCGCGGTTTTCGGCTTCTTTCGACAAGATCGACTCCGTCCTCTCTCTCCAACTACCACAGAGCGGGTGAACTTTCGTTTATCAGCGCCATAAATTTTTATTTTTAAAAGAAAATTCGATTTAAAGCAGCAGAAGTATGCGTTGGACTGCGGCGGTGTATATGGCTAAGGTCAGCGTGCTGACAGCGGATGCGCTCGGGTATCCGTTGTGTTCACCAGGGGAGAAAGCCAGGTCAAACAAATGAGGAGTTGCTCCCACGCAGGGGCCATGGTCGTTCTTGCAAGTCTGTTGCTGGTATCGCCAAGTCGAGGGCAGGACACGAGCAGTGCACCACCAGCGAATAACGCATTGGCAAAACACATGGAAGAAATGGAACAGGAAATTAAGGATCTTCGCCAAGAGGTTGCAACCTTGAAAGGCACGGACAAGCCGGCAACGGCAACGCCGGCATCAACAACGCCGGCGCTGGCGCAAAATCTGGTCAGCGGCAGCACGAACCCGGCACCTTCCGTCCCGCCTCCATCCTTGGCTTCACTGCTGGGGCCAACCTCGCTGAGCGGATTCGTGGATGTGTACTACGGCCAGAACTTCAACAATCCCGCGGGACAGGCAAATGGACTGCGCTTCTTTGACGGAGCCACGAACCAGTTCGGCTTGAACCTTGTGGAACTGGTGGTGGACAAGACGCCGGATCCCTCCAACAGCCGGACTGGTTATCACGTGGCACTCGGGTTCGGACAAGCCATAAACACGATCAATGGTTCGGAACCCAAGAGTGGCCTGGGATTCGATCAATATCTAAAGGAAGCCTACTTCTCTTATCTTGCGCCGGTAGGCAAGGGCCTGCAGGTAGACGTGGGCAAGTTCGTCACGCCGGCCGGGGCAGAGGTCATCGAAACCAAAGACAACTGGAATTACTCGCGCAGCCTGCTATTTACCTATGCCATCCCGTACTACCACTTCGGGATGCGAGCCAAATATACGTTCAACGACAAGTACTCCCTGACGGGACTCTTCGTGAACGGATGGAACAATGTCATCGACAACAATACCGGAAAGACCTACGGCCTCAGCTTCGGATGGAATCCGAACAAGAAGTTCGGGGTCACCCAGACCTATCTGGCAGGGCCGGAGCAGAATCTTTCCAACAAGAACCTGCGGCAGTTGAGCGACACAGTCATTACGTATTCGCCCACCAGCAGGCTTTCCCTGATGGTGAATGGCGACTACGGGCGCGGCGACCGATTCGTCACCGACCCGATACTGAATACTCTGTCGCATCCAGTTTTCTGGACCGGCGTCGGCGGCTATGTCAAATATGCCTTCAGCTCCAGTTCGGCGTTCAGCACTCGGTATGAGTACTACGACGATCACGACGGGTTCACGACCGGGACTCTAGTTCCAACCCACTTCAACGAGTTCACGACAACGTTCGAGAAGCTGATGGCGCACCACATCATCAGCCGCTTCGAGTATCGGCGTGATATGTCGAATCAGCCAGTGTTCCTGAAAGGAAGTAACCCTGTGCTGGATCAGAACACGCTGACCGCGGGGTTAGTTTTCACGTTCGATAGCCGGGAGGGGAAATAAGTGCGCTCGCGGCTGATGCATCAATTCGTGACTTTAGAAGGAACTCGAACCTGGGTTCTTCAATATGGGGGAGCAGCGGCTTGGGCCAAAACCAACAAACTCCTGGTGTCAGCACCCTGGCCGTCCCCCATCACAAATTTTATTGGCGGCGGCAAGAAGCCAGGATTTGCGAGTCACGGGATGAGACGCACTGCGCAAATTCTCGCACTGCTGGCCGGGTTTGGCGGATTGCTAGGCAGTTTGTTGCTTCTGGATCGAGAACCACTGTTCGGCGTTCTGGGCATGTTGGGCTCGATGGCTCTGTTGTTGGAGTCTTTGACCAGGTTTCGAGGAGCCAGTACGACTTTGTTCCGCACACGACATACAGAGGAGATTACCGATGGCAGAGAACACTAGCGAAATGAAACAGACTTTGGGCTTGACGGGGTTGACGATGAACGCTATGGCGCTCATCGCGCCCGGCGCTTTTCTTTGGCTGACGTTTGCGGGGCAATCCGCGGCGGGTGCGACCGGACCGGCCATGTGGATCGGCATTCTGTTTGCCACGATACTGTGTCTGGCAACGGCGGTCTGCTACGCGGAAATGGCGAAGTTATATCCCGGAACGGGGAGCTCCTATTACTTCGCGGAGCAGTCGTTCCTGAATCACGAGAAGGCTTGGCCCTACGCTCGCCTGGCGAAATTCGTTGTCGGCTGGGGCTCGCATCTTTATTACTGGATCTATCCCGGAGTGATGGTCGGCGTCCTGGGCGTGATCTCGGGTTATCTGGTGGGAACAATCTGGCCGAATTTCATGAGCGCGAGCAATCCCGGTCCGATGTTCATGATGCTGGTGGCGGTCTTCTTTTCGTTCGCGGTGGCTTATATCGCGCATCGCGGCGTGAACGGCTCGACCTCGGTGAACATTGCCATCAACGTAATTCAGATCAGCGCTCTGCTCCTCTTCTCCGTAGTGGCGCTGAATTACCGCCTGAGCCATCCCCCGGGGAGCACCGCGTATCAGTTTGACTCGCAAACCAGCGCCTCGTACAGCTATGAATTCGCCACAACTTCGCAAACCGTGAATGGCCAGGCAACGGACGTAATAGTTCGCGACTCGAGCGGCGTGCCTCAGCCCAAGCTGGATGCCGCGGGAAAGCCCCTGCCCTTCCACATCAACTATCCTGAGCACGATGCGAGCGGTGCATTTGTTTCGCATCCCAATGGCAAGTCCGTGGTGAGCATGCACAATTTCGGCTGGATGTTTGTGCAAGCGACCATCGCAATCCTGATTCTGGTCGGGTTTGAGTCGGTGACGTCGATGGGCGGCGAGGCCAGGAATGCGAAGCGCGACGTCCCCATCGCGGTGATTACGTCCCTGCTGGTGCAGGGGTGTTTCTGTTACCTCTTCGAATATTTTGCGGCAAACTATGTGCTCAACAGCGGGTATAGCATGCAGACTGCGGCTGGTTCCGCAGCGCCGATCGGAGATCTGATGATCCTCGTGGGCGACGCATTGTTCGGTCCTGGACGCGGACGAATCTTCATGCTGGCCGAAGCTTCGACTGTATTCCTGGCACTGATCGGCACGACTCTTTCTTGCATCAACACTGGAGCACGCGTCACCTACGCCATGGGCAAAGATAAGGAGTTGCCTGACTCGATGGGAATGCTGCACTCGCGGAATCTGACTCCCCATCGTGCCATCTGGATGTTGGCGACTATTTCCGCTGTGGTCGGGTGCATCACCGTGGTGATGTACTTCGGCGACGGAGCCGCTCCGGCGGATTCAGCCATCCAAGCCTTGCCCCACGGCTTTTGGTCGAGCTTTGGATATCTGACGCACGATAAAATGGCGGCACTGCCGAATTCATTTTTGACCATGACTTTGGCTTCGAACTTCGGCACCTTCCTGCTTTACATGCTGAGCTGCGTGACTTGCATTGTTTGCTTCCACAAGCACCCGCAGTTCAAGTTCGTTCGTCATCTCCTGATCCCAGTGTTTGGCCTTCTCGCCAATCTGGCTTGCATGGCGTTCTATGTCTATGGTCCGTTTATGGGCTATGGAACGAAGATGGAGCCTTTGTTGGCGCTGGGATTTGCGCTCGTCTGGGCAATCTACGGCGGAATCTATTTTCTTCGTTCGAGCAAAGCAGCAGGACGGACGACGCTGATTGAGAGCCGCGTACCGGCAGCGTGATTTTGCTGGTGCGATGAGATGAATGTTGGCAGAGGCCTGGCAGCCGCAAGGTTGCCGGGCCGACCCATGTTTGTTCTTCTATGTCGATTCGTGCTTCGGAGTCCGACAGAATTTAGATATGCACTGAGTACTCCTATGCTGGAGGTAGAATTCGCACAACTCTCGGATCCGGGTACGGTCCGCCCCCGAAACGAGGACTATCTCGGTTACGTCCTGCCTGCCTCTCCTGATCAGGTCCGCTCTCACGGCTGGTTGTTTGCATTGGCGGACGGAGTTGGTGGACAGCGTCAAGGAGAGGTTGCCTCCCGAGCCGCAATCGAGGAAGTGCTTGGTGGCTTTCGGCGGGCACCGGCCATGGAATCTCATGGTCCCTTGCTAAACCGCCTGGTGCAGGCGGCGAATGCTCGCATCTGCGACGCCGAAGCAATGGCTGGTCCTGCAGGAACAGGCATGGCTTCTACGGTTGTAGTTTGCGCGCTGCGCTTCGATCGCGCCACGATCGCTCATGTTGGCGATTCACGTTGTTATCTGATTCGCAATGGCAAGGCTCGCATCCTCACCCACGATCACACGGTCGCGAATGAGCAATTGCATTTGGGTATTTTGTCGAAAGCAGAGGCGGAATCTTTGCCTACCCGCCATATTTTGAGCCGTTCTCTGGGAAGTGGTCTTTTCGTGAAGGTCGATGTCAATGAAATCCAGGTGCAGCCCGGTGACGTACTGATGCTTTGTTCCGACGGCCTGCACGGTGCCGTCAGCTCAGAGGAGATCGCTTACACGGTGAGCCATGGCCGCAACCTGGATGCGGTTGCGAAGAATCTGGTCACGAGTGCGAACCGCCAGGACGGTAGCGATAATGTGAGCCTGCAATTGATCGCAGTGCGCGATGTGGAACGCGTGGGAATGTATCGCGGCCGGCCTTATAAACTTCGCTGATGGCGCTGATTCCGAGCATTTTTTACGAACTCTTTACGGAGTTTCTCATATGATGAAGACTGTGCTCGGAACCCATCGATGAGTTCTCTCCATCCAGGCGATCAGCTTGACCATTACCGCATTGACAATCTTGTAGCCAGAAGTGGCATGGCTTCCATTTTTCGCGGCACAGATCTGAGAAACGGCCGACAGGTGGCCATCAAGATTCCGCATCCCGAAGTGGAGAGCGATCCAGCCTTATTCGATCGCTTCCGGCGTGAGGAGGAGATCGGCAAGACCCTAGATCATCCCGGCGTGATGAAGGTCTTCGTCGATGAGAGTCGCAGCCGGGTCTACATGGTGATGGAGTGGGTAGACGGACGCCTGCTCCGCAAAATTATCGACGAGGAGCACAAACTTTCGCCCGAGCGTGCCGTACAACTCACGCAGCGCATTCTGGATGCACTGGGATATATCCACACCCGTGGCGTTGCGCATCGCGATTTGAAACCTGAGAACATCATGGTGGACGAGAAGGGCGCGATTAAGTTGATCGATTTCGGCATTGCCGCGAGCAGTAAATCCCGCCGGCTCACGTTCGCCAAGCTCTCCCAGACCATGGGAACCCCGGACTATATCTCTCCTGAACAGGTCAAAGGCAAGCGTGGCGATGCGCGCAGCGATCTGTACGCGCTGGGCGTCATATTGTATGAAATGTTGACAGGTAAAGTGCCTTTTTCCGGTGACAATGCGTTCCTGATCATGAATGACCGGCTGCTGAATAATCCCGTGCCGCCGCGCGAAATTGACCCAAACATCACGCCACAATTGCAGGAGATCATTTATCGAGCCCTGGAACGTGATCCCAAGAACCGGTATCCGAACGCCCGTGATTTTGCCTGGGACCTCGAGCATCAGGATCAAGTGGGAGTCAGTGACCGCGCAGAAATGCATAACTGGAAAACACGGCGTACTCCTTGGCCCAAGAAGATTCTGTTCTACGTGATGCTTGCATTAATTCCTGTTGTGATTTTTTTGCTGCTCTTGTACGTGGCGAAGCACAGTTAGCAGGCCGGATGGCCAGTCTTCAGTTCCAGCGCTGGGTGAATTCCTCGCTGTGCACGACAAATTCGGGGTACGCTCCCGCACCCAGTTCGTGCAAGTCCATTCCTTGCCGCTCGCCTTCTTCGTTTACGCGCTGTGGATAGACGCGATTCAGAACCCAATTGAAGCCGTAGGTCAGTGGCAACACAAAACCCAGCAGGGTAGAAATCCCAGCCAGTTGCGCCAGAAACTGGCCGCTCGATTGTGCGGCCGAAATGCAAACTGCCAACAAGCCCAGAATGCCGCCCACGGCGTGCACCGAAACCGCGCCACCGGGGTCGTCAATGGCTAGCCGTGATTCCAGCAGGTCGATGGCATACAGAACGACGAATCCAGCGACCGCGCCTACCAAGATTGCAATTGCCGGCTTCAGGAAGGCGGCGGCCGCGCTACTGGCGACCAACCCTGCCATCCATCCATTCGCGGTCAGCGAGGCATCCGGCCTGCCGAAGCGCACCCGCGTCACCGCTGCTGCCGTCAGGCACGAGGCGGCAGCGGAAAGCGTTGTGTTAATAACAATCAGCACCACGCTCGCAGCATCGACGCCGGCAAACAGGATTGCGCTGGCAGAATTCAATCCGATCCATCCCACCCATGCGAGCAAACAGCCAGTGAGAGCCAACACGGCGTTGTGTCCAGGAATCGCGGCTGGGATGTCATCCTTCGAAAACTTTCCGTGGCGCGGGCCCAAGATCCACGTAATGGACAACGCGGTGAGTCCGCCGACTACCTGAATCGTGCTCGCACCGCCGCCATCGACGAAGCCTCGTCCCAATCCGCAATTTGCGCCGAGTTGTGAGAGCCATCCGCCTCCCCATACCCAATGAGCAAACAGAGGATAGGTGAAGCCCGCCAGCAGAGCGGACGAAGCACAGGACGCGCCGAGTCTCCAACGATCGGATCCGGAGCTCAGGGGAATCACGGCGGCCAGGCCAACGCTAAATATCTGGAGCAATACCAGCAGGGATTCAGCAGACAGGTCAAACCGCACCGCGCTTGCGAAGAAGGGTTCAGCCGCAATCCAACTCCAAGCCTTCCCACCGGCGACAATAAGAATAAAGTGAGCGTGCCGCCCGGCTGCTCCCTGCCATGAGAAGCCTACGGCGATATACACCAGGGCAGTCACGGCGAAAACGCAGAGGGAAGCCATCATCACGTGCGCGGCACTGCGGCAGCGGCCGAGGCCGGAGTTCAGGAGGGCCAAGCCCGCTACGGCAAAAGGCACGAGGAGAATCAGTAGAAAACAGAGCGTCGCCACTATTGGGGAAAGAGAAGGAATTGGCAACGCGTCAGCCTCTTTCTAGATCGAGAATGCGATGAGAGCGGATGGCAAGGACGAGTCCCAGAATCTGCACGGCGATTCCGGCCAGCACGAAAGACATTCTCGAGGCTGAAGAGGGCAACAGGAAGAGTGCAGCAACAACAATCCCCCATCCGGCGACCATAAGAAAAAACGCTGCCAGTTTCATCCCGTGGTTCCCCCGAATCCTTGTCGTCCATCCAATTTCTCAGCGAACAGGCTAATTTGGCGTTGCGCATGGGTCCAATCGAAATTTTTGATGACCTCTAGAAATTAGAAGGGAGAGTCGATTTTTGATCTTCCTGCTACTATGCTGGACAAATCCGCATGAGAAATCTTCTAGATCAAATCGTGGCGAATCGGACCGGTGCGCTGCTCGTGCTTTTGACGGCGGCGTTCCTAGAGGCATACGGAGACTCCTGCTTTCAGACAGGGCTCTACCGTTCCTCCGGGGCCAGCCGGGCTTTCGCTTTTCTGATTGGAGCTGCGTCCCTGGCGTCCTATGGATTAGTCGTCAATGTGCCTCGGTGGGACTTCGGGAGGCTGTTAGGGGTATACGTAGTGCTGTTCTTTCTATGCGCCCAGATGATTGCGCGGGTGAAGTTCGGGCAGACGCCCAGCCTTCCGGTGATTGCGGGAGGCGCATTGATCACGGCTGGAGGCCTGATCATCTCGATTTTCGGTTCTTAGTCTGGCTTTGCTCTTAACGTGTCAAAGAGAACTACCTTGAAGCGCAAGCTTCGATGATGAGCCTAGCTGCGGCCTGGTTGGCCGTTCTCAGGGCACCTATCCCGCACCACGGCTGGGCTGGATCTCCGCCGGAGCCCTGGGCTTACAGAGGAACCATCAGCGTCAATGCATCCGTATCAGCGTCTCCACTGACCGCCGCAAAGGTTTGTTCAATGTGTAGCTGTTGGTGGACCAGGTCAACATTGGATTGTCGCACCAAGATCCCGGATCCAAGTGAAAACCGTTCTAGCCGTGTCGCCAAACTTGATTCGTGTCTTGAGTAGTTCTTCGTCATTCCCCCCTCATTTGTGGGTCAAGCAGCGCAGTGCTGCTGGCCATTGTCTCGCCCGAGCCGAGGACGCAAGGTAGTGGCGGGAACAGCGGGCCTATGTAGCGGTCGACCGCGGCGTTATACTCTGCCGACTATGAAGCGTGGTCTTGGAGGAGGCTAATATGGGCAAGAGGCTGGCGTTGATTCTTCTGAGTTGTGTTCTGTGCGTGGCGGCCATAGCCCAACAACCGGCGCTCACTGTGGGAACCGCGACAGCCGAGACCGGGCAGACCGTTACCGGATTCATCGAAGTGTCAGCGGGGAGCGACGTGGGCACGAATATCCCGGTTGCCGTAATTCGCGGCCCGAAGGCAGGGCCGACTCTCGCCCTGGTGGCCGGCGCGCATGGCACCGAATATGCGTCCATCATTGCGCTTGAAAAGCTTATACAGGAACTCAATCCCGCGGAGATTTCCGGGACGGTCATCATCGTTCCGTTGGTGAATATTGCGTCATTTGAACAGAAGGTGCCGCACGTGAACCCGGTGGATGGCAAGAGCATGAACCGGTTCTATCCGGGCAATCCCAACGGAACGCAGACCGTGCGCGCATCGTGGGCGATGACGAAGCAGGTCGTGGAACAATCCGACTACCTGATTGACCTGCACGGCGGCGATCTCGATGAAAGCCTGCGGCCGTATTCCTACTGGGCGCCGACCGGTAACGCACAGCAGGATGCCGTCTCGCGGGCCATGGTGCTGGCCTTCGGGCTCGACACGATCATCCTCTCAACCGATCGCCCGCGCGACCTCAACGCCGCTCGCTATCTCGAGACCAACGCCAGCCTGCGGGGGAAACCGTCCCTCACGGCCGAGGCGGGCCATGCTGGCACGGTAGAGCCGGAAGACGTGACGGCGCTGATCAACGGCTGCCTGAACGTGATGCGCTACCTGAAGATGTTGCCGGGCAATGCGCCTCCGGTGCAGAACCCAGTGTGGATCGAGAACATTGCCAGCGTCACCAGCGAAACCGGGGGCGTTTTCTATCCCATGGTCAAGCGCGGCTGGTACGTGCAACAAGGGATGAAGATCGGTTACGTCACTGATTTGTTCGGCAAGACGGTGTGGGAAGCGCATGCGCCGTCGAGCGGAGTGGTCCTGTACGTTTGCGCCGTACCCTCGATGAAGAAAGGTGAGACTGTAGCCAATATTGGCGTGGTCGCCAGCAAGGCGCCATAGCGGCGCCGGCAGCGACCGCATATACACATGATCGACGCCAGGTCTTCGTCGGACATGGCTCGGAAATCCGAGTACGGCATGAACGGAAACAGCGACCGCCCATCGTGACCAACGCCCTCTCTGATGGCACGCGCCAGTAGATCGTCGTTCCAGTTTCCCGCGCCGGTTTTCCGCATTCGGAGTGACTGTTCTGAGCATAGAACTATCACGTTTTTGTCACGGGGCGTAAACTGGCGGCGACAAAAGGGGACGTCTCATGGAATAGTCGGGGAGTCGGTGGAGTCAGCAATTCGAGTTGCATCAACGCGAGGAGATCAAGGAGAAAGCAAATGGGAACGAACGCTAGACGGAATTTTCTTAGGAAGATCGCCGCGATAGTCGCTTACGTAACCGGTACAAAACTCTTTGCTCAGCAAGCTCCCGCTGCTAGCCCATCCGCCTCCGCGCCACCTCCAAAAACAGACAAGGACACCGCTCGTCGCTCCGGCGGCGAACATCACATATACGATGGGATCTACTACATCTCGGGCACTGGCGCCAACGACGGGTATCCGAAGGAAGATCATGTGCTGGTCACTGATCCATTCGAAAAGCACGTGGCGCGCACCATGGATGCCCTTAAGAGGTCGGTCGAGCGCGCAGGCAGCAACATGGATAACATTCTCCATCTCCAGGTCTTTCTTTGCCTGCCACTGGCCGACGGTATCTCGATGCCAACCGGCAAGGCCCGGTTCGATGCTCACAAGGCGCAATACGACGCGCTGAACAAGATCTACGCCACCTATTTTTCACCCGGCAAGGCTCCGTCCCGCGCTTGCATGGCGCTCGAATGGATTCCTGGGGATTCCCTGATTGAGATCGTCGGCAGCGCAAAAGTTGTGAATCCGCCCACTCCGGGTGCGGGCAAGTAGCATGGAGGATCGGTCGAAAGGAGGTTGGCAATGAAGTTTGGTTGGAGCCGCCGTTCATTTCTCGCCGCGATGGGCGCGGCCAGTAGTTTGTTCGCTCCCTCCGGTTTAAAAGCTGCCTCCATTTTCGGAAAGAAGCGCAAACCGGCAGCCACTGAGTCCGTGGATGGCGCTCCGATTGTCCCCATCACGACCGGCCTCGGTTCCACCGGAGATATTTATGCCGAACTTGGCGTGACCCCTCTGGTCAATATCAACGGCACCATCACGGTCATTGGCGGATCGGTCATGCACCCTGAGGTCATGGAGTTGATGCGGCGGGGCAATGAGCACTTTGTCCTGATCGACGACCTCGAGATCGCAGCTGGAAAGTTCGTCGCGAACCTGTGTAAGTCTCCGCCTGGTTACACGGGCCTAGTCACAGCGGGTGCGGCTGCGGCCCTGGTCGTCGGTTACGCCGGCATGATGACCGAAGACCTCGAACCTCGCATGCGCGTCATTCCCGATGTTAGCGAATTCCCCAGAAATGAAGTAATCATCCAGAAAAGTCATCGCTACCCGTTTGACCACCAAATTCGACAGACTGGCGCAAAGCTGGTAGAGGTCGAGACCCGCGAGGAGATGATTGCTGCCATCAACCCGAAAACGGTAGCCATCCACTTCACCAACATTCTGTCCGACAAAGGCCAAGTGAGCGGGCCTGAAACCGTGGCTATTGCCAAGGAGCACAACCTTTATACCTTTAACGACGCGGCGGCGGATGTGCCGCCGGTGGAGAGGCTTTGGCAGTATCCCGCGCTTGGCTTCGACATGGTGGCTTTCAGCGGCGGCAAGGATATCCGAGGCCCGCAAGCGGCCGGCATTCTGATCGGCAGGCAGGACTTGATGCATTACGCTCTGTTGAACATGAGTCCTCAGGAAGATCGCATCGGCCGATGCTGCAAGGTTGGCAAAGAAACCATTTTCGGCATGCTCAAGGCGCTGGAGCTTTTCGTCAATCAAGACTACGATGCAACCCTCCGCACATATGACGAGCGTGCCCAGGTCATCACCGACGCCATTCTGAAATTCGGAGTGACGGCGTTGCCCCGCCAGTTCAACCCGCAGGCCCTCGGTAACGTAACGCCACGCTACAGCTGGAAGATCGATCGCTCCAGGCTAAACATTAGCGGTCAGGAAGTCATGCAGAAATTGGCCGGCACTCGGCCGCTTGGGATCGGCAGCATGGGTGCCGGAGTAAGCGGCATGCGCGGCCGGAATCCAGATGGCGGCTCCGGAAACGCACACGCCGATCACCAGGGTCCTCCGCGCGATCCGGATAGCTTCGGTTTTGCCGTCTGGCAGCTCAAAGACGGCGAGGAGAAACTGATCGCCGACCGTTTGGTAGAGATCTTCAGCGCAGCGCCCAAGGCCTAGTCTCTCGAGGGAGGCAAGGCGCCGATACGTCAACCGTTATGGGTGCGGCGCGTCTTTCAACTCCGGCGCAATCTCGTAGGCCTTGTTGAATTCTGCGCGCGATTCTGCGTCGTTTCCTTCCTGTTGCAACGCCAACGCCAGATTGTAGTGTGCTTCCGCGTATCTCGGCTTTAGACGCACCGCATCGCCAAACTCCTTCTGTGCCGCCCGAGCATTGCCGGCCTGCAACAGCACTAATCCGAGATTGTTGTGACCCTCCGCGAAATTCGGATCGCGTCGCACGAGCTCACGGAATACATTGGCAGCGCTGGTGGTGTCATTTTTCTGGCTGAGAGCCAATCCCAGCTGAACCCGCGCGTCGGTGTACTGCGGATTGAGACTGATCGCTTCTTTCAGTTCGCTGATGCCGTCATCCAATTTGCCCGATTCCGCCAGCGCTAAACCGAGGTTATAGTGCGCCTCTGCCAGGTCGGGATCGCACATGGTTGCCTGCCGGAATTCCTCGAGCGCGTGTGTGCGGTCGTTCTGACGCCAGTACAGCAGGCCGAGGCTCGAATGTGCTTGTGCGTAGTCCGGCTTCAGCTCCAGTGCTTTCTCGAATCCAGTCAGAGCCTGCTTGGCGTCCCCCTTGCGCTCCCACGTGAGGCCCAGGTAGTAGTAGCCGGTCGGTAGCTCGGGACCCTTCTCAATGGCCTTTTGAAAGAAAGTAAGGGCGTCGTCAAGTTTCTGATCCTGCAAAGCGTTTACCCCCTGAATGGTGAGCAATTTCGCCTCCGCCAGGCGCGCACGGAACCGCCGTAGCCCATTAATCTCGTTCAACTCTTTTTGTCCCGCTTCCGACTGACCTTGGGCACGCAAGGCGATGCCGAGGTTGTAATGCGCGTCTTCGTAGTCAGGCTTCAGCTCGATGGCGCGCTGGAAAGCAGCAATGGCGCCGGCCAAGTCGCCGCCAGCTTTCAGTTCTTTTCCAAGATTAAATTGTGCCCGGGGATCGCCAGGATCGACAGCCACCGCCTTGCGGAATTCCGCTAAGGCGCCAGCGTGATCGCCCTGCCGGCGCAGCGTCACACCCAGAAGCATGTATGCCGTGGTAAACCGTGGATTCAACTGGATGGCGTGGTGAAGGGCGGCCGCTGCGCCGGGAAGATTGGCAAGCTGTCCTTCGGCCAAACCCAACTCCGTGTAAAGTTCTGCCGAGGGTTTCGATGCGATCGCGCGCTGAAGCTCGGCCTTGGCGGACGCAGCATTGCTCTGCTCCAGATAAATGCGCGCCAGCAGCCGATGTGCCGCGGCGTTTGCGGGGGCGAGCCTTACGGCGGTCTGCAGTTCCTTCACGGCGGCAGGCAGATCGTGAAGATCGTAGAAGGCGGCGCCCAATCCGTATTCCGCGTCGGCCCATTTCGGTTTGAGGCGCAACCCAGCCTGGAACTCGTCGGCCGCCTGTTTCGGCTCACCTTTGTACTTAAGAGCAAGGGCTAAGTCGTAGTGAGTGAGGGCATCGTTGGGCTTTAGTTCCAGCGCCTTGCGATAGCTGGCGATTGCCTGGTCCCACGATTTTTGGCGGGCGAACTCGGTTGCATTGCGGCGGTAGATCTCCGCCGTTTGCGCAAAACAAGTTGCTGTCATCGCGAGCGCCAGAAACAGGGAGACCTTCATGACCACAGCCTAGCACGGCTAATCCGGCGGAAGTTCTTCCTTTTGAATGATTGCAGCAGGCAAAAAAATACGGGCGAGGCGTGGAGCCCCGCCCGCATGATTCCGTCAGCGCATCACCAGACGAACTTCGCGCTTACCTGCCCGATGCGCGGATCGCGCGCATTCGTGACATTGCCGAAGGTCGAGCTGCTGATGTCGCCGCTCGGGTTCGTGAATTGCGCGTGGTTGAATATGTTGAAGAACTCACCCCGAAACTGCAGGGACATTGCTTCCGTAATCGGAATAAGCTTCGAAATTCCCAAATCAGTGTTGTTGAAACCTGGGCCATGGAAGAATCGGCGATTTGCCGTCCCGAAACTTCCACAGTCAGGACCGACCAAAGCCCCCGCCGCGGTTAGAGCGCACTGAGTTGCGGTAAAGGCGCCCTGGCTAAAATATGTCCATGTGCCCGGAGTAGAGCGGGGGTTATATTTGTGAACTGGACCGACGAGATTGGGCATATCGGTGGAGGGGCTGCCGACAAGCGAGGCATCTCCCGGGCAGTTCCCCGACGGACACAACGGCCCCTGATCCACGGGATTCCCTTCTCCCATCTGAACCGGGAATCCTCCAGAGAAGCGAGTTATCCCCTGCAGCTGCCATCCCTTCGTCAGCCTTGGCAAGCCGTGGAAAAGTCGATTGAAGGGTAACTCCCAGATATAGCTGACCACGAAGTTCTGGTGAACATCCGACGATGACAAGCCGCGGCTAAGCTTAGCGTTTTGATAGTTGATCAGTTCGCCGAACGCTGAGGAATCATCAATGGCCTTCGCGAGCGTATAAGCGGCCAGGAAAGTTACGTCGCCAGCTCTTCGCTCAATCGTCACCTCTCCAGAGTGGTAGATCGAATTTGCCACCAGCTTGGTGAAGGTGTTGCCAAAACCAAAACAGAGGCTTCCGGCCTTGGGACAGTAATTGGGGTTCAACAGAGCATCCCTGGTGCCGTAAACCGTCGTTGTACCGCTGGGATCGGTAAAGAAATCATTCTCAGCGTTTGGCCCGCATCCGATGGAGCCGTTCGCATCGATGTATCCTTGCGCGGTAAGTTGCTTACACAACGCTGCATCGCCTGGGTTGGCCTCGGTCTGCGCGATCAACCGGTGACCGGCCGTGCCCACGTAGGACAGAGTCAGTACGGTGGATCTGCTCAGCTCGCGCTGGATCGAGAAATTGAAGTGCTCGGCGTAGGGCAGCTTATTGTGAATGTCGTATCCAGGGAAATAAGACATCGGCTCGTAAACCGAAAAATCGAGCGTCTTATTTGCCGGGCTTCCCGGAGTCGGAACAGTGAATGGGAAGCGTTGGCCTTCGCCGTCGGTGCCTCCGTCCAGCCGATTGCGGAAAGGCTCGGAGAAGTCAACGGAACCCGGACTGGTCCAGTACAAACCAAACGGAGCGTCGGCCACCTCATAGAAGAGATTCAAGTCCTCAACCGACGTATAGTACATGCCAAATGACGCGCGAATGCTGGATTTGCCGGGTCCGCCAAATACCTTACCCAGGACTCCGTCACTAAAGCTTGGAGAGTAAGCAAGACCGATGCGGGGTCCCAAGTTGTTATATCTGGTCGGAGCCAGTGTTTTGGGAATACCTGGATCGCCGGGATATACGAGCCCTGTGGGAGAATTCGGAAAGACCGTCGACTGCTCTCCCTTAACCCAAGTCTGGATCTTGCCTTGGGTGTCGTACCAAGGCATGCTCACTTCCCATCGCAGGCCGAGGTTCACAGTAAGGTTGGGGGTTGCTTTCCATGCGTCTTGTACGTAGGCACCACCATAGCGAGTGCGCGAATCCAGGAGTTGTAACGCCGCCTGAGTAAATCCACCTCCAGCGCCCGTAGGCGCTCCAAGAAGGTAATCGGCGAAATCGACGCCGGTCACCGTGCCGTCGAAGACAAAAGCTCCATCCTGGCTGGCCAAGTTGCGTTCGTTGACCTGCAGATAGCGGAATTCTCCTCCGAATTTGAGCGTATGTTTGCCGAATACCTTGGAGACCCCGTCCGACACCGTATAGGTGTTATCCGGCTGGAACGTAATCAGAGACGGGGCGCCGAGGGCGAAATTGTTGAAGTAGATCTGGGGAACGTACTCGGGATAGTTCGGAAAGGCATCGGGAATAATACCTAGAGTTCCCGCCCCGGTTACAAAACCGAGAGACGAAAGGGACGCCTTGCCGCCTGTCGGGTTATCAAGGTGAGTAGCCGTTCGGAAGAACGTCAGGCGCGCCTCATTCACAGCGGTAGGTCCGAGAGTCTTTGTGTTGCTGATGACAAATTCCTGGGCTCGGGTTGGCGTCGAGGCGGGGAAGCCTGGCACGCTTGCGCCGCCGCTGGGCAGTGTGCTGAGAACCGTAGAGTCGTCAAAGTGGTAATAGAACGACCAGTTGCCAGTCTTGCGGTTGTTGAAATCGACCCGCTCCCCAATCTTATTGTCCGTGATTGAATCCCTGTGGCTGTTGTTTTCATATGTGCCAGCGATGGGATCGATGTTGGGCGTCGGAATGTACGGGAGAATACCAATCGCTGCCGGTGACCATGCACTTCGCGGAATGACGCCGCCCGGGAATACGCACTGCGATGTATTCGTGCAGCCTACATAGCTATACTGCTCGCCGGCTGTGACCGTGTATCCCAGTCTGTTTGAAAGCGTCGTGGGCCAGTCGAGGCAGGGCGCGGCGGATGCGGGACAATCGCTGGCACTCGGAAGGCTGCCAGTATCGACTGTGCCGGTTAAAGTTGAAGGATCAAACTGACCTTGAAGATTAGCAACGCTCGGCAGACTAACGATGCCGGTTTCGGCTCCTGCGACTCGCCTTGTGCCCTGATAATCAGTGAACCAGAACAGCTTGTCTTTCCAGAATGGGCCTCCAGCGGTAAACCCGAACTGATTTTGTCGCAGCTCGGACTTAATGGGTGTGAAGAAGTTCGCGGCATCCAGCTTGTCGTTGCGGAGAAATTCGAATGCATCCCCGTGGAAGCCGTTGGTGCCCGACTTAGTGATGGCGTTCATCACGGCGCCGCTGAATTTTCCGTACTCCGCGTCGAAGCTGTTGGTGATGAGACGAAATTCCTCGACCGAGTCAAGATTCGGAACCAGCCCAGCACCCAGGTTCCGACCCTCGCTTACATCGCCTCCATTCACTAGAAAGGCGTTGGCTGTCTCGCGCTGGCCGTTCACCGAGATATTGCCGGCATTCGAGATGTAGCCCGAGACGTTCCGGTCGCCGCCGATTGTGCCAGCCGTCGTCGGCGCCACACCGGCCTGCAAGCCCAGCAGGTCAAGATAGCTGCGGCCGTTGAGCGGCAGAGCCAGCATCTTTTTCGAATCGATCACGTCCCCCAATTGCGTACTCTCGGTTTCCACGTGCACCGTGTCCGCGGTAACGCTGACCTCTTCCTTCACGGTGCCAACCTGCAACGTAATATCGATGCGCAGTTGATCGTTCACCTGAAGGGTGATGTCGGTCGCCGAGTAGGGCGTGAAACCCGCGGAGGTTGCTGTGATCTGGTACTTGCCTGCCGGCAGGGCGAGGAAGTGGTATGTGCCGTCGGCCGCCGAAGTCGTTACCTGGGTAAAGTTGGTTTGTGCATTCGTGATCTGCACCTTGGCGCCCGCTACGACCGCTTGTGCACGATCATGCACCACGCCCGTGATCGAACCGGTCACATCCGCATGCGCCGCGATCGAGGCAAAGGCCAGTAGTGAAACGATTAAATACGACACCCTGAACAGCCGATGGTTTCCGTCCACAGTCCACCCCTCCCACAAGTTGCCCGGTACAATGCCACAAAGAGTTGAGAGGAATCAAGGAGGGAATTTAATGCGGCAAGTTCATTTCTACAGGATAAGAAACGGGACAGCGAGAGGCCGCGGTTGGTGTTTCGACGCGCATGGATGACTTCGTCGACGTTGGTGCTGGACAGTTAGGAACTGTTTCGTTCGGCTCGAACTAAGCTTGACCAAGCGGGAATCCGCTGCGTGTCCTACTCCACGGCAGCCATCAAAGAGGATCAGGATTGAAAAAATCCTGTGCGGTTTGCCGGGCTGCCGTGGGCAACAGCAATGGGACTGCAGGCAGTCCTCCGATATCTAAAGTTGGCCTGTCGAGCTTTTTGTAGTAAACGTATTCTCAGCGTGCTAGTATGCTGGCTTGGAATTGGCGCCAAGTTATGGACATCCGTGAAATCGCGAGGCGGGCCAAAGTCTCTATCGCCACTGTCTCCCGGACCATCAACCGGGTTCCTACCGTGGATCCCCAACTGGCGCGCCGGGTTTGGAGAGTGGTTGACCAGCTTGGCTATTATCCCAATACGCAGGCTCGGGCGCTGGTTTCCGGGAAGAGCCGGATCTTCGGTCTGGTAGTTTCTGAGATTACGAATCCATTCTTTCCGGAGATTGTGCAAACGTTCGAAGAACTGGCTGTTCAAAACGACTACGAGATTCTCGTCACTTCTACGGTCCACGACACTACCCGCATGAAGTCGTCAGTGCGGCGCATGATCGAGCGTCGCGTGGATGGAGTTGCCATTCTGACCTTCGGCATGGAAGAGTCGCTGCTTGATGATCTTCGATTGCGCAAGGTCCCGCTGGTGTTTGTCGATGTCGGTCCCGACGCGCCCCGAGTAAGCAACATCCGCATTAATTATCAGAATGGCATACGGCAGGCGGTCCAGCATCTGGCCGCGCTACGCCATGCCAGCATTGCATTCGTTGCGGGACCGCTGCATCTGAAGTCCTCTTTAGCCAGGAAAGACGCGTTTAAAACGTCGATGAGCGAGATCGGGCTGGAGATTTCGCCGGAGTTGATTGTCGAGGGAGATCACACTATGGAAGGGGGAATGCGCGCGCTCGGAAAACTGATGCGCCAGCGCCATCCCCCGACGGCGGTTGTATGCTCGAATGACATGACGGCGATTGGCGTCATGCGTGAGGCCTATGATCTCGGGATTGTGGTTCCCCGTGACCTGTCGGTGGTCGGCTTCGACAACATCCGGCTCTCGGAGTTTATGAGTCCGCCTTTAACTACGGTAGAAATGTCGCAGGCAGAACTGGCGCGGATTGCTTTCCGGGCACTGATGGAAGATGTCGGCCGAGACGGGACGTCGGAAGGGCGGAAAGAATATCCATTGAACACAAACCTGGTCTTGAGACGCTCGACGGCACGAGCTCCGGCAGAGGCCTCCCGGATCGCGACGTCACGAAAGGCGTAACCTCTCCGCCACCGAGGAATCATTCCCTGGCAATGGCCAGCAAGGCTTGAATTCGGCTGCAGGACTGGCCGGGCCGTTGCACTGGGATTGAAAACGTTTCCTAAGTGTCCCACACAGCTCAAAAATAGCTCTTGACAATGATTTTGGATTAGTGAGAAAACGTATTCTGCACATTTGGTCCCGGCCCCAGCCTTATCCAAATCGGCTCTCGTTCTTGGTTCGATGTCGGACGACGGTTAGGCAGCCCACCCCCCCGGAGGAGGCCATGAAATCAGCAAAGCTTATAGCAGCATTGGCAGCAGTGGCGGTGATGGTATTTCTGTGTCCGCAAAGCTTGTCCGCTCAAGGCGTGTTCGGGAGCATCAGCGGAATTGTTACCGATTCCAGCGGCGCAGTGATTACCGGTGCCACGGTCAGAGTTACGAACGTCGATACCAATGTCACCACGACCTGGAGAACGAACAGTGCCGGCGTGTACAACGCCACCAGTTTGAATCCCGGCAACTACAAAGTACAGGCCGAGGCCAAGGGATTTAAGACTGCAGTTGCCCCCAACATCGCACTTGAGGTCAACGCCAATCCGAAAATTGATTTGACCCTGGCTGTGGGGCAGAGCACAGAAACCGTCGAGGTTAGCGCCACCAATACTCCAATCTTGCAGACGCAGCAAACCGACCTTGGCCAGACCTTAGATTCCAGAGAATTGGAGCAGTTACCGACACAGAGCGGCAGCGGCCGTAGTCCATACAACTTTTTAGTGCTAGCGCCGGGCGTGTCACAACAATTCGGTTGCCAGGGCTGCGGCAATGAGGGCAACGTGCGGATCAGCGGTAGCCGGCCTCGGAACGACGACAATATATTGGATGGCACTTCGATTACGCCACCCGTATTTGGCGGCCAGGACGTGCAGCCCACCGTGGAAGCGATTCAGGAATTCCGCATCGAGCAGAACAGCATGTCGGCGGAATATGGAAAAGCTGGCGGAGCGATCGTCATCCAGGTGAGCAAGTCGGGAACAAACCGCTTTCACGGCTCAGCCTACGAGTACAACCGGAATGAGAAACTCGACGCGAAGGACTACTTCGTAGATCCTGGCTCGGCCAAAAATCCATTCACCTACAATGAATTTGGTGGCAGCATTGGCGGGCCGATTATGAAGGACCGGCTCTTCTTCTTTACAGATTATGAAGCCATCCGCTCCCACGGCAGCGCCCCCAATGCTGGGGTGCTGGTTCCGGATGCCAATTTCCGCAGCGGAAATCTGGCCGCCCTCTGCGTCAGCGGATTCACCGGGCCGGGCGGCATCTGCAATGACCAGAGCAGCCCTGGCGTTTACATCAATCAAATTTATTATCCGGGAACCACAACTCCGGTTCCGGGAAATGTGATCACGTCGGTAAGCCCAATCTCTTCGGCCATCGAAGCGGTATGGCCAACGGGACAAGTGCCTGTGAGTGCGGGAATCGAATCGCTAACTGTAAATGAACCCAGCTCCAACTCGGTGAACCGGTTCAATCCGCGGTTGGATTGGAACCTCGGCCAAGCCGATCATCTCTTTGTGGCGGCGCACACGGAATTCGGGGTTGGCTACAGCTACAACATCAATTCCGGTCCTGCGGGAAGGCAAACTGGGCGCGATGCAAATTATGCCATCACGGTTGGAGAGACACACACGTTCGGCGTTAGAACACTGAACGATTTCCGATTTGGGTACACCCATCGCATTGGCGATCGCACTCCCTACGGCGCAGGCGCAACCTCGCCGGCGTTCTATAACATCAGCGGTATTCCGAATTGCCTCTCAGCAGTGCCAGACACGGGTGGTGGAACGAAATGCGGTACCCCTGGCGTCACCGTCACCGGCTATTCGGGTTTTTCGAATGGCGGAATGCTTTACGAGCCCGCTACAACCTTTCACTTTGGCGATACAGTCAACCGCACCGTAGGCAAACATAACGTCAAAGTAGGAGCCCAATTTGATCACTACGCGATCGACAACTATCAGCCAAACGGCGTAGACGGGAACTTCCTTTTCAATGGAACCCAGACGAACGGGGGAAGCCAGACCGAAGGAAATGCCTTCGCAGATTTTCTGTTTGGGGTGATGAGCGGCAACAACTCGGTGCAGGTGCAGAACGCGTTTGTCTCCTCGCGCGCCTGGTCTTATGCGTTCTTCGTGCAGGATGATTACAAACTCAGTTCCAAGCTCACTCTCAACCTGGGGCTGCGCTGGCAATATGACCAATCGTTTCGCGAAACCCACCATGGCGACGCATTTTTCAATCCGTTCACCGCGCAATGGGAGCAATTCGGCGTAAACGCACCGGATACAACGCTCGACCCATCAAAGAGACAGTTCGAACCGCGCATCGGACTGGCGTGGAATCCGCGGGGAGGGTTCGTGGTGCGCGCCGGCTACGGCATTATGCATCCGGGATTTGTAGGCCACGGACGTGCCGGAGATGGCCAGCCTGGGCCGAACTTGCTGGCCACGACGCCGATCCCCGGCGGAACGAACTGGAGCAGTTTGCCAGCTATCACCAGCCCCAGCGTTTCAGCCATTACTGCTCCGATCCCGGTCAATGGGAATGTATCGTTTTCCTCGTGGGCGCCACGCAAGCAAACGGCGACCTATACCCAACTCTGGAACCTGACGATCGAAAAGCAATTCGGCGCGAAGACGGTGGCGCAAGTCGGATATGTGGGTAGCAAGGGTACGCATTTGCCAATCAACTACGCGTACAACATCTGCCAACAGTCTCAAGCTAGTTTGGCGGCGGCAGGTTGGAATGCCACAACGAGTCCCTATTGCTCGCCGACGGCGGCGGCGGAAGCCGGCATTTGGAACCTGGTGGTGAATCCGGGATATTGGGGCCTATCGAGTTCCATTTACCACTCCATGCAGGCGCAAATCGATCATCGTTTCTCGCATGGATTCTCGCTGCTGGCGAATTTCACCTGGAGCAAGCTTATTGACGACTCGTCATCGGACTGGGGCGGCTTCTGGTCGCTCGATGTCTTAGGGCAGGACTTCTACGATCGTAAATCCGAACGTTCGGTCAGCGCCGGGGACATCCCAAAACGTTTCACCGTGGCGCCCATCGTTGAATTGCCCTTTGGCCCTGGTAAGAAATGGATGAATAGCGGCATTGGCAGCGAAGTATTGGGTGGCTGGCGAGTCTCGACCATCTACACGATTCAGGCCGGCACGCCTTTTGGCGTGACCGATAATGCCTACGGATACTGCAACGGCGCACACATGCTTGAAGATCGTCCGAACCTGGTTGGGAACCCGGCCTCGATTTCAGGCTCTCAACGTAGTCCCAACCTGTGGTTCAACAACCAGGCGTTCGATTTCTCGGGGACATGCCCGGGCGCCGGACTGGTGGACCTGACCGGACCGGAAGACATCACGAAAGCCTGGGGCGACGCACCGCGATTCCTGTCGAGTGTGCGCAATCCCGGCGTCGATAACCTGGACTTCTCTCTGCAAAAAGATTTCAGAATCCCTTTGGGCGAACAGACGCGAATCGTCTTCTCGGCAGATTTCTTCAATCTGCCGAATCATGCTCAGTTTGCCGAGCCCGTTTCGGATCCGGGCCCTGGTTTTCACCCCGAAGTTCCCGGACAGAGGGGCACCGGGTTCGGAACGATCGGCCAGACTTCTCTTCCCAACCGTACCATCCAGCTTGGATTGCATTTGTATTTCTGAACTAGGACTTCAGCGGGACCGGAGCCAACGGGCCTGGTCCTGCTGAAAGCAAGCCGTTTGGCGGCAGCTGGTGGGGCGGCGCTGCCATATCGAGTAAACGTTTACTGCACGCCCCGCGCATTGCGGGTCACTTCGTACTTCATCTCGCAGGAGGCTTCCATGCCAGTGGCAACCCCAAGCGTTGTACACGTAGTCCGTTCGCTTCTTGTTTTCTTGCTCACGCTTTCCCTCCTCGTCACTTACGCGTTCGCCGGGACTGGCACGCTTACCGTCTCTGGAACGCAGTTGGGAGTCACCTCCCAGTATCTAGGCGCGAACGAGGGCAGCTCGCAATTCAACATCAATGATCTGGTAGACCTCGGGATCAATTCCTACCGCATGTACGGTGGCATGTCGCGCTGGGAGCCGACCAACGACTCTTCGACGTACGGCTCTCCCACCATCGCTCAGATCGAAGCCAATCCCGGAGTGATCAACTGGGCATTCTGGGACAACATCATGACCAACCCGCCAGGCGGAAGCGACTATAGCTGGAGTGCCAGCACTGGGATTCCTCCGGTCAGCGCTGCGACCATCATCGGACAGCTCAACGCCCACAACATCACCCCCATCATTGTGCTGCGGAATCGGGATAACAATGGAAATCCGTCCTGGTCACCGAATCCGCCCGTCACTACCGCGGATTGGAATGAATGGTGGGAGCATGTGTTTGCGACGGTTTACTGGTTCAACGTGCGAAACAGTTACGTGGTTGATAACTGGGAGGTGCACAACGAGCCCAACAATTCGGGCCAGGGCTGGGGTGGAACGGAAGCCCAGTACATGACGTTCATTCAGTACACAGCCGACGCCATTCATTGGGTGTATAGCCATTACCTGCCCGGACGCACGCCGCACATTTATGCCCCGGTCACATCGAACTGTTGCAGTTGGGCTCTGAGTGCCATGCAAACCGAGGGACCCAGCGTTTTCGATTCGCTCGACTTTCACGATTACCAGAGCAATCCGTCGGAAATCGCGACGCTTCGCGCGGACATGAATTCCAACGGATACTCCGGTGCGCCGGCTTGGATTACGGAGATGGGTTCGTATCACCAGAACACCTACGACACCGTCTCGAGCAGCAACAACTTGATCGTTGCCTGGTGGATGCAAGCCTCACAACCGGGAAACAATTACGTCACCGGCGCGGACTTGTTCTCGCTCTATGACTGGGGGAGCGGCTACACCTCAGGCGCAATCCACGGAAGCTATCCGTCGCCGGAATCCTATCAGCCCGGCTATTACGCGATGCGAATCGCAGCCCGCGCGCTGGTCGGAGCCCGACCGACCTATCAAGTCACGAGCAGCGTCAGAAACGTTAGCTCGATTGTCACCAAGGATTCGTCAGGGCACTACTACTTGCTGGCCTGCAATAACGGCAGCCCTGCGGTGACCATGACTGCGAACTTGTCCGCCCTGATTACAAGCGGCACGGGAACGCAGTGGGAATTCAGTTCGGCTAACAGTGACGCAGTTGTGGGGACTCCGACGCTTTCGAACGGCATGGTGACATTCACCATTCCCGCCAACGGTACGGAGTTGTTGAAGTTTTAACGCAAGCCGGAGAGAAGCTTCGAGCGGAACGCCTTTTGTGCGGTGTTCCGCTCTAAGAAATCACTGCGCGCCTTCGTCTTCACCCTTCCGGGTCAATGAGAAAGGCAGGTGAATGCGATGAAGAGACTTTCGATGTTTCAAATCACGATTCAAATGTGGGTGCTGTTCGGGCTCTTGGCATTTGTGCCGCCCCTGGCATCAGGCACGACGTATTACGTCTCCTGCACCGGCAGTGACTCGAACAATGGCACTAGTACATCCACGCCCTGGGCGACACTGTCGAAGGCAAGCAGTCAGGCCTATCTTCCCGGCGACCAGGTTCTGCTCCTGGACGGATGCGTTTGGATCGGCACCTTCCAACCGACCACCTCGGGATCGTCTGGCAATCCCATCACACTTTCGAATTACGGCAGCGGCGCCCTCCCCAGAATCGTCGGTAATAATGCCGCGGCCGTGTACTTGCTGAATGTGAGCTATTGGACGATCCAGAACGTCGACCTTAGCCAGAAAGGCCAGACACCACAAGCACTCGATTCCGGCAACCAGCACGGCAAAGACAGCGACCAGCATGCCGACACCTACATGTGGGCGGTGCTGGAGATGCGGGGATACTCTTCATCGTCCACCTGCACCACTGCCTGCACGGTGAATAACCTTACGGTGCAGAACACCGTGATCCACGACGGCCAATGGATCGGATTGTTCGCCGAGGGCGGTTACTACAACCAAAAAGACAACGGTTTCGGTTACGTCAACAATCTCCTGGTTCAAAGCAACGAGGTGCGCGGAAATCAGGCTGCGGGCATCCAGACTGAAGCCACCTTCATCGGGCAGACCAATTTCAACGATGCGAACATGCAGTTCCTGAATAATTACGTTCACGATAACGCGGGCGATGGAATTGTTTTCTCGCAGACCAACGGCGCGCTCAGCCAGGGCAACCGGACTTCCTACAACGGCCACGTGCGCAATGCCCGCGTTGGCAATTGGACCTGGAACGCGCAAAACGTGAATATTCAGTTCAACGAGTCGGACCACAACATGACTCCGCTCAGCGATCTGGGCGACACTCATGCCCGCGACGGCGGCGGCTACGACATGGACCTGGGCACCATCGACAGCTATGTGCAATACAACTATTCCCACGACAACTACGGCGAAGGAACTTTGATCCTGACCTGGCCGGTAGGCTATGGATATACCTGCTGCACCTCTGAGAACGTCACTGTTCGCTACAACGTTTACGAGCGTGATGCTCAAAAGCAGGCAGGCGCCATCACCGATTTTGGGGGTGTCGTTCCCGGCTACATCTATGGCAACACCTGCTACAACGTAGCAGCGCGGCCGGATAGCACGGGCGCGTTCAACGGGACTGGCGGCTGCTTTACCAGCAGCATTTACTCCAAATCTGGCAGCCCCACTCTCTACATCTACAACAACAACTTCATCAGCGATCCCACCGTCAACCCCGGCAGCGACGATACCATCGTTTGGGGAGACGGAAGCGGAACTTTCACGTGGAACAACAACTCCTGGTACGACATCGGGGGCACGTACGATTGGTACTGGAACGGCGACATCACAAACTTTTCAGGATGGCAGGCAAAGGGATTCGATTCCGCCGGAATCACCGGAAATCCTCAATTGCACGGCACGGTCGGCAGCGGGCCCGCTGCTTACCAGTTGGCATCCAGCTCTCCCCTAATCGACAAAGGAGCCAATATTGGCAGCATCGTGTACGGCGGCATGGGCACCCGGGATTATTTCGGGACCTTGACCCCGCAAGGTTGCTGTTACGACATTGGCGCAGCCGAGTATTCCGGAACGTACTCGACCATGGAGTCTCCGGCGACGCCCGTAGCGCACACCTCATTCAGCCCGTCCATTCACGTGGATGCCATCACGATGAACACGCCGAGCATCAGCAAAGGAGCCACGGCCTCGTGGACGATCACCGTCAAAGATGCCAACGGCGTCGCCGTGTCAGGCGTGCCTGTGACCGTTTGGCTTTTGAACCAGTCGTGGAACGCGATGGATTACACCGCGACCGCTACGACCAACAGCAGCGGGGTGGCATCGTTCTCCACCAACGCGACTAGTTCCACCGGCAATTACTTTCTGTTGCTGCCGTACGTAGACACGTCGCTGACTTCTTATTACTACGACTCGTACCAGAACCGGGCCTGGACAACTTATTTCTCAGTCCACTGAAGAACTGTTCTCGGAGGCGAAATGCCGGGATATGAGGGCCGAACCACCGTTCGGCTCTCATCTTCCGGATGCGAGTTTTCGTGAGTCGGTGGCGATAGTTAGAAGAATCGCGCTGAAGGAATTTGTATGAGCCGCAAGCGAATGACGATGGGCCTGATCGTCGGCAATCGCGGTTTTTTCCCCGATCATTTGGCGAAGAGCGGACGGGAAGAAATGCTGCGGGCTCTGGCCGCCGCAAATATCGACGTGGTAGCACTGACCCCGGAGCAGAGCAAGTATGGGGCGGTGGAGACGCGCGCAGAAAGCAAGCACTGCGCGGAACTGTTCATCCAGAACCGCGGCCGCATCGATGGCGTGATCGTGACCTTGCCGAATTTTGGAGACGAGCGCGCGGTCGCAGATACTTTGCGCGGCGCCGGACTGCGAGTGCCGGTACTGGTGCAGGCTACGCCCGACGACCCAACAAGAATGACGGTTGCCTTTCGGCGGGATAGCTTCTGCGGCAAGATGTCGGCCTGCAACAATCTTCGCCAGTACGGAATTCCCTACTCCATCACCAGCCTGCACACCGAGAGTCCCGATTCGCAGGAATTCGCCAGGGATCTTGTGTGGTTCGCCGCAGTGTGTCGAGTGGTGAAGGGCTTTCGAAATTTGCGCGTGGGAGCGATCGGTGCCCGGCCAACCGCATTCAACACGGTCCGTTATAGCGAGAAAATTCTGGAGGCCAATGCCATCTCGATTGAGACGCTTGACCTTTCCGAGGTGCTCGGCCGCATCCAGCGTATGAAGGACACGGATGATCCGCCGCAGAAAAAACTGGCGGACATTCAAAAGTACGTGGATTCTCGCAACGTGCCCGCGCCAGCATTGATGAAGATGGCGAAACTGGGCGCGGTTATCGATCAGTGGATGGCCGCGACCGAGGTCAGCATCAGCGCCGTACAGTGCTGGACTTCGCTCGAGGAAAATCTAGGAGTTGTTCCATGCACGGTGATGAGCATGATGAGCGATGAATTGCTCTCCAGCGCCTGCGAAACCGACATCTGCGGCGTGCTGGCGATGCACGCGCTGCAACTGGCATCCGGCACACCTTCGGCGCTTTTGGACTGGAACAACAATTACGGCGATGATCCGAACAAGGCGGTATGCTTCCACTGTTCGAATCTGCCGAAGCACTTCTTCCGGTCGGCGAAAATGGATTTCCAGGAAATCATTGCGGGCACCGTCGGAAAAGAGAATACCTTTGGCACCTGCGTGGGGCTGATCAAGCCTGAGCCCATGAGTTTTGCTCGTTTTTCCACCGACGACACCTCCGGGAAGATGCGCGGTTACGTGGGTGAAGGCCGATTCACCGACGATCCTCTGAATACTTTCGGCGGAGCTGGAGTGGTCCAGATTCCGCGGATGCAGAAATTGCTCCACTATATCTGCGAGAACGGCTTTGAGCATCACGTCGCTGCTAATCTTTCCACCGTTGCCTCAGCCGTGCATGAGGCTACAATTCGTTACCTGGGCTGGGACATGTATTGGCATGACGGCCCAAACGGAGCGTGTTGATTCACTCAATTTGGGAGGCCAATGATCCGACGAAGTCGTCTGATTCCTGTCTCATTCTTCATCTTTTCTTTCGCTTTCCCAGCCTCGGCGCAGATCAAGACGGAGCCGAGATCTCCGGGACAAAACCTTCATGCCTTCGCGCCCGACAAGATGGAAACCATTTTGTATGGTGTCGCTTACTACCCCGAGTACATGCCGTATGACCGAGTGGATAAAGATGTGGAACTCATGCAGAAGGCGGGAATCACGGTGGTGCGCGTAGGCGAGTCTACATGGAGTTCATGGGAGCCGCGCGAAGGCGATTTTCAGTTTGCCTGGATGCAGCGCGTGCTCGACCGCTTGCACGCGGCGGGCATCAAAGCCATTCTCGGAACGCCTACCTATTCCATTCCCACCTGGCTTTATAAGGAGCACCCGGAAATCCTCGTGCTGCACGCCGGGACGGCGCCTCCGCTGGGCGATCCCTATTACCCCACGTATCCCTCTGCGGAACGGCCCGGATACTACGGCATCAGACAGAATTACGACTTCCTGAATCCTTACTTCCGGCAGCATGCGGAGCGCGTCATCCGCGAGATCATCAGCCACTTCAAAGATCATCCGGCAGTCATTGGATACCAAATCGATAATGAGACGTTCCCAACCGGAGTACCCACGCAGTACATGAATGCCGCATTTCTCGAGCGCTTGAAGCAGAAGTTCAAAACCCCAGAGGGGATGAACCGTGCGTGGGGCCTGGCTTATTGGGGCCAGTTGGTCGACACCTGGGACGATCTACCGCCGCGGGACGGCATTTTGAATCCGGGATACAAACTCGAATGGGAAAATTTCCAGCATGATGTGGTAACGGACTATCTCGCCTGGCAGGCAAAGATCGTCAATGAGTACAAGCGTCCCGATCAGTTCATTACGCAGGATTTCAGCGGCGGGGTGCACACGAATCTAAATCAGTGGGCGATTGCGGCCAATCTCGACATCGTCGCAGACAATCCTTATTTCGAGACCCAGAAGCGCTTGGACGGGCGCACCATCTGGCTCTCCGGAGATCTCGCGCGCTCTTTGAAACACACGAATTACCTGGTCACCGAAACCAACGCGCAGACCATCGGGTGG
>Ga0209166_10000718_pt1 | contig 32537 bp, 35 predicted proteins | sample Coa_R1_3_FD_187151 | JGI IMG/M metagenome (GOLD analysis project Ga0209166, IMG submission 187151) | Surface soil microbial communities from Centralia Pennsylvania, which are recovering from an underground coalmine fire - Coalmine... | ecosystem: Environmental > Terrestrial > Soil >...
TGTGAACCTCAGGGAAATTATGGACTGGAAGCCGCAGAACAGCTGACCTTAGCTCGCAATTAATTTGTAGACTGCGCAGCTTATAGATAGATTGGTTTGGATTTCGCAGATAAGTCGCAGACTGGTTCTGGGGGGCCTGTGAAGCGCCGAATCATCCGACCCAACAATCGCTCCTACACCGGCCGCCATGAGGGGCAGCGTGCAGACGACCCGAACACCGTCAGGTTCGAATCCGGGCTCGAGCGCGATTTTCTGACACTGGTGCGGTTCCGTCCTGATTATCGCGAGGTCAAGGAGCAGCCGGAGACTTTTCAGTTCGCCGACCGCGCCGGCAAGCGCCGATCCTACACCCCGGACTTCCAGGTTACCTTCGCCTCCAAGACGGTGATCTACGAGGTCAAATACCGCAAGGAACTCCGCCAAGGCTGGGAGGATCGCTATCGCGAGATCTTCCTGTTCATGCGGTCGCGCGCGGACGGCCGATACTTTCGCTTCATCACCGAAGCGCGGATTAGAAGCTCCTTGTGCGAGAACCTTCGGCTTCTCGCCCCTCACCAAAAATGGCCGCCGGACGAACTCATGCGTGGTCAGGTGCTGGAGGCGCTCACCGATGGCCCGCTGTCGTTGGTTACGCTTGCCCGACAGCTATGCCCGACGCTTGAGGACCGCGGCCTGTTCAATGCGACGGTTTGGCGCATGATCGCTCAGCGTCAGATCAACACCGACCTCGATAGCCCGATCAGCATGGGAAGCTTGCTATGGAAATAGAAGGCAAAGTCGATCTCGCGCGTCCTGTTTCCAACAAGATCAGGTTCGAGAAAGGCGTCGAGGTCTCCTGCCGCGATGACCGTCACGTCATCATCGAAGTGGTCGATCTAAATCGATATCTGGTCGAGAACTCCGAGACCCAGGAGCGTATCGTGGTTGGTGCCGGCGATCTGTCAATTTGGACCGGCGATGCCCAGGTCGAGCGCCGCAAGATCCCCGATCTATCCTCGATCCCCAAGGAGCGCCGCGAGGTCGGGCTGCGTCGCCAGGCCGTCATCGACGGACTGCTCAACATCCAGCATCGCACCAGACAGATGGTGGTAGACGCCGCTGCCGAACTCGGTTTGGCACCCGCTCGGCTTTACGTCCTGATGAAGCGGTATGAGCAGGAAGGCACCTGGACCTGCCTGATCCCGCACGGCGAGAAAGGCAAGCAGCGCAAGGGGCGGCTTACGCCCGAGGTCGAGGCCATCATGGATAAGGCCATCAAGGAGCACTACTACAAGCGAGGCAAGACCACGATACGGGCCATCGCCCTGATCGTCGAGCGGCAGTGCAAAACCGCCGGGTATGAGCCGCCGACCTATAACACCGTGCGGGATCGGATCAAGAAGCAGGATCCTCGTAAGGTGACGGAGGCGCGGTACGGTAAGAAGGTCGCTCGCGAGCAGTATGACCCGGTCCTCGGTGCCGCGGACGAAGCGCGCTGGCCGCTGCAGCGCTATCAGATCGATCATACTGTCGCCGATCTCTTCGTGGTCGATGAAGAGAACCACCTTTCGATAGCCCGGCCGATCCTGACCCTGGTGATCGACGAGTTCTCACGCTGCGTCGCCGGCTTCCACCTTTCACTGCGGGCGCCGTCGACGGCGACGGTGGCGCGGGCGATCACCCATGCACTGATGCCGAAGGATGAGTATTGCCGACGCATGAAGCTGGAATCGGACTGGCCGATCTGCGGCATTCCCGACTTGCTGTTGTCCGATAACGCCGCCGAATTCGACAGCGCCGGCGCGCAACTCGGCTGTAAGCAGTACGGCTTTATCGGCCAGTTTCGCCCCCTGGGTCGGCCGAATTTCGGCGGCCATATCGAGCGGCTGATCGGCACTATGATGGGCCGCGTGCGGCTGATGCCCGGAGCTACGATGAATTCGGTCAAGGAACGCGGTTCCGATTACGATCCAGAAAAGGGCGCGGCGTTGACGATGGCTCAGGCGGAGCAGCGCATCGCCATGGAGATCGCTGATAGATATCACCGCGAGGTACATGCCTCGCTCGGCATTACGCCACTCCGGACCTACCGCTTCGGGATCTTCGGAGATGACCACACCCCTGGCCGGGGACAGCCAGAAGTGCCTACTGACGCCGGCCGCTTGCTCCTCGACTTCCTGCCTGCCGAGCGGCTCTCGATCCAGGATTACGGACTCCAAATCAACTATACCCGCTTCTACGGCTCGATCCTGAGGACCATGCGAGACCGCCAGTCCCGGGGCGAAAAGCACATCGTGCGATATGATCCCGACAATTTCAGCCGAGTCTGGATCTATAGCGCCTTGGACGCCGAATATTTCGAGATCCCGCGGGCGCGCAGCCAGATGCCGCCAGTGACGCTATGGGACGTCAAGACCGCCATCAAACGGGTCAAGGAAGAAGGGCGCGATCCGAAGGACGAGGACGTCGTTTTTCGCACCATCCAGCGGGGCTGGAAGATGGATGAGGCGGCGGCGGCAAAGTCGAAGCGGGCGAGGCTGAACGTCGAACGCCGCCGTATTGCCGCCGAGCCGAGCGTCGTCCCGAGCGTCGGCCTCAAACCCTTGCCTGTCCAGACCGAGCCCGTGACGACGCCTGACTCCTCGCCTTCGTCGAGCTGGGAGATCGAACCTATCGCGGACGTGAAGCCATGGTGAACCCTCTCTACCCCCATCTCCACGATTCGACGGTCAAACTGTTGGATCTTGAGAGCGAGGAGCGCAAGGCGCGGTGCGAGGAGAAACGCTGGATCCCCTACGAGGGTGCCCGGACGGCCTATAACCGGCTTGAAAAACTGCTGAGCAGCCCTCGCCAGCAGCGCCCCGAGTGCATGATGCTGGTGGCGCCGACCGGCAACGGAAAATCCATGGTGCTAGAGGAATTTCGGGACGCGCACCTGGCCGACGACAACATTGAGGGCGAGGCCGCCCACGTCCCGGTTCTCTATCTGTGCATCCCGGAAGAACCCAGCCTCAACCTGATCTGGATGATGATCCTCGACATGCTCTGCAGCCCGGTCAATGCCGCTAGTACGAAGGCGGATCGGCGTCGCGAGGTCTACAGCCTGCTCAAAAAGACGAATGTGAAGGTGCTGCTGGTCGACGAGCTGCATTTCTTGGCAAGCGCCAGCTCCGAGGAGCGGCTCAAGATCCTGCACTTCCTGCAAATGGTGGGAAACGAGGCGCGGATCCACGTCGCGGCCGCCGGCACGCAGGAGGGCAAGCGGATGCTCCAGTCCGATCCCCACCTCCTCAACCGCTTCGACATTTATAAGCTGCCGCTTTGGTCTGATGGCCGAGATTTCCGAGTGCTGTTGGCATCGTTTGAGTCGCTTATGCCGTTGCGTCGCCCGTCGCGGCTCGGCCAAACCGATGCGTTGGCCCATTACATCCTGCGCAAATCGGACGGCATGATCGGCGAGATCTTTAAGATCCTCTATCGCTCCGCTCATCTGGCTATTGATAGCGGCGAGGAGGCGATCACGATGAATATCCTACGGGGCATCTATTACGAATCGCCGACCGAACGGAAGGTCGAGATCGCGGACATCGAGGTGTGAGGCTTTCGGGTCGGTACTTTCCATACCACCCCAAGCCCCAACCCGACGAACTCCTCTCCTCCTGGATCATCCGCACCGCTCAAGGCCATGGTCAGACCCCCTATGTGTTTTGCCACAACGTGTGGCCGAAGACGCAGGTTTGGACGCGAGACATCGATAACCTGGGCACGCCATTGGTCTGGCGCACCATGGCGGAGCGCACCGGCACGCAGCCGGACCGCGCGTGGTCGACGACATTACGGAGCCTCGAGGGCGAGCTGATCGAGATCTACCCAGCGGTTGGTTTCGCGCGATGGATATTGCCGCTGGGGATCTATCACCGGATGCGCCGCCGCCATGGATTGCAATTCTGCCCTCTGTGTCTGTGGCAGGACGAGAAGCCTTATTTCCGCCGCCACTGGAGGCTTGGTTGGGTGACGGCCTGTATCCACCATGGCTGCCGGCTGTTGGATCGGTGCCATGCGTGCGCCGAAGCACTGGCGCCCCACCGCACGATGGACCTCACACTCTGCTACTCGTGCTTGGCCGACCTTCGGGAAGCCAGCATCGACCAAGCCGATGGTGGTGCGATGAGGCTGCAGATCGAAGCCGAGCAAGTCCTGGCCCAGGGTTGGGGCATCTGTCACGACTGGGTGTTTCAGCGGCCCTTCCTCTATTTTGAGATTTTGCGCCAGGTGGTACGGATTCTCACCAATGGCAAGCGGGCGGCCCGCCTCCGTCATGCGGTCCTTGAGGCCGGGCCAATCAAAGGCGAAGACCGGCTCGAGGCCCAATACCGGGATATAGAGTATCTGACGGTCAAGGATCGCGAATTCCTGATGACGCTGGCCGGTTATCTGATGACCGATTGGCCGCACCATTTTACCGAGACTTGTGCTATGGCCGGCGTGTGGTGGAGCTGGGCGAAAAAGGAAAACGACAACCTTCCCTTCGCTTACGAGGACCCCGTCAAAGCCGCTCTATTCCGGCAAGCCTATATCCCAACCATGGAGGAAACGCGGGCTGCAGTCTTGCATCTTATGAGGCAGGGGAAAAAACCTAGCTCGACGAATGTCCGCCTGATCCTCGGTGAAACTCAGCATCTGGACCGGGTTATTCGGAGCTTGGCGTGGCGAGGGCGATAGGATCGCACGAGATGGGGGATGGCCCGCTACTTAGAGCGGGCACCCAACACAGTCCGTGTTATAATGAGAGAGATACGGAAGCCTGGCCGCTGCCGTCATCGGAGATTCGCATCTGCAAGCTCGCCCCGACGATTGAATCGTACTCGGGGACGGGCTTGCATGTCCATACTAATCAATTCCCAAAGACCATTCCGGGAAGCCTATGCCACCCAGATGAGGCAGCGCCTCGATGCGGTGACGTCCTTCCTTTCCTGGTCGACCAGCATCATCGCTGCCACCCCCCTTCCTGATCGTGATGGATGCCGCATCGTTATGAAGCGCGCCTCCCAGGCCCGCCAAGACGAAGCTATTTTCGTCATCGACGTCCTCACCTCCGCAGACGATCCGCAGCTCCGCAGCCCACCCCCCATGCCAGAGGGTGTGATCCATGCCGAGGTCCACGACGGGATCTTGACCGCCGACCTTGCGGCCAATCTGCGCCTGGTCAAAAAAGCCTGCGGGTCTTTGAGCCATCCCGTGGCGCGCCAGATCATGGTCTTTGAGATGCCGGTCGGCGGCGCTCGGATGACCAAGGCGGTTTTGGAGGCCCGCTTGGTGAAGCGCGGCTTTAATCCGACAGAAGCGTCGACCACGGTGATGGCACTGCTTGGGGATCGTTCGCTGCAGGTCGATTTCCGAGAGCCGATTTCCGCAGGGTCATTGATCTGGCGGCGTAGGAAGGACCAAAAGTCCAACCATGACGCGCTGCCCTGGGATCAGGTGCTGGCTTACTGCTCGCCGGTCTGAGAGTCCTCAGCCTGTTTCGACGCCACCCTTTTAAGATGGCCGAGGATGATCTCCGCATAGGGCGAAGCCTCTTTGTGGCGGTGTTCAATGCGCTGGAAATCAAGAATCCGACCGTAAAAGAGGTCGTCCACCACCTTCTCGACGTCCTTCGCGGTGCTGCCATTGCCCCAGACCCTACGGAGGCTGCGGACTCCGTCGAGGATTTCTTCATGCGCCGAGAAAGGGAATGACCGGCCGGTAGGGGCCAGGGCCAGCATGATGCAGCCGGTGGTTTCCTTGTCGCGGGGCTCGATGAAGTAGATGGCGCCGGCAGCGTCGCGGAATTTCAGCTCTGCCGCGAGCGCGAGGCGCTCCTCCTGACCAGTGGGGCGGGACTTATCCAACATTTCCCACCCCTTGCCGTTTTCGAGCGGCGGAAAAACGCCGAACTCCCAGCCCTCCAGCTCGTAGGTCTTGTCGCTCACTGCGATCGACTGAACAGCGACCCCCCATTGCTGCAATAGCTCCAGCACGATGAGGAAGCTCTCAGTCCCTGTCGAGCGTTCAGCCACAAGGCGCTTCGGCTTCTCTTCGATCTCGGTTTGCGTCTCAGGATCTATCTGGGTCTGGGAAATTTTCTGGTCGTCAGAAACAAAGTCGACCGGAACGACGTTAGAATTCGGATCCGAGCCCGGCAGCGTCGAACCTTCTTCAACGAACCCGCCATCAGTAAATATCACCCCGAAGTCGTTCTTATGCTCATGCGAGCGCGTGTCGTGGCTGGTGGTTTTCTTGAGTAGCGCCGGAAAGCGATCGGACACTTCTCCCAGGGTGATGACCAACGAGGTCATCGAATTGTTTGGCCTGCGTTCCCAGGTCATTTTGATCTGATCGGCCCGTTCGGTCGCACGCACCGTTATCGTGTTCTCGGGCGATTCCTTGTCGTCGCCGACAGTCATTAGATGGTCGCGGCGGATAGTGAGCCTATCGATCGGCCAGTCCGCCGTGCAGGAGAGAATACGGCGCACGAAGAAGCGCTTACCGATATTGTTTCCATTCCCGTCCCACACAGGGAAGCTGGTACCGAGTACGGAAAGCTGTGTCTGGCCGACGAAGGGAAACAGGGCTTTAGGCAGCATCGGCTGGCCGTTGACCCTTGCCCTCACCAGGCTGTTATGGATGCGGAAAAAAGCCCGGCGTTCCGGACTGCCGGATGGAGTGGCCAGGACTCGTGCCAACATCCAGCAATCGCCGACGCTGACATTGGCCCGGGGCATCATCGAGAAATGCCGATGATCTTCGTCCAGGAACTCACAGTGGCGCAGATCGACGACATCATTGAGCCGCCCGCTGAACAGGGCCTGAGCGAGCCGGCGGGAAATGCCGGCGAAATAGAAATGGGCGAGGACGGACGCGGGGATGATGATTGCGTACGGGTCGCCTTTCTGGCGCACACCGATCAGGCGATACCGGGATTTGTCGAGACCCGCAAACTGCATGACCTTAAAAGGCACAATGTTGTGTTTGACCAGCGTTTCATTGCCGAGTGCGTCGACGTGCGAAAATTCCTCTTTCCCGTAGATGTCAAAGTCGATCAGCGAGTCAGGCTCGATGGCGAGCGGTAAGGTTTCGCGGGTGATGTTGTTGGCGTACAGGTTGTCGCCGATAATCTTCCCGCTCTCGAACTTCAGACCAGGCAGTAAGAAGGGAAGACAGCCGACGTCGGCACGCGCGACCGCTTTAAGGCCTGCATTGGCGCAATTTCTGAAGGCGCACTCTATCAGCCAGGAATCCGATCTGAGCGGATTCCGCACCGCCCGTAAAAAGCCTACAAGCTCCCAGCGGCCTTCCGGGAAATCCCGAAAAATCAGCTCATCGCCATTATAATCTTCAGCCACCCATCCACGAATGTGCATGTCTGGCTCTCCTTGGCTCAGGCTTTCAGGGGGGCGATGTTGTCGACGATGCCCTGGACAGCCAGGACCTGGTCATCGCTGAAACGGGATAGCCGAGTGTAGATCTGGTGTAGCGCTTGACGCCGCGGGCCGGCACCCGGCGTTAGCTCTCCGGTGAATAAGCCCACCGCGGGCACCTCAAGCGCGACCGCGAGCTGCTCGATGGTCTCCAGCGAGGCGCTGGTGGTGCAGCGTTCGATGCGGCTGATCATGTCTTGGGAGATGTCGGCCACCTCAGCGAGGGCGCCCTGCGTCAGGCCTTTCGCCCGCCGAGCGTTCCGCACATTCGTTGCCAAGCTCTCTCTCAAGGTTGCTGTCACCATGTTCCCCTTTCTTCCAGCCTCAGCCGAGAAGGAGAAAGACTCCAGTGACGCAGGTTCTGTTTTTGACTTGTAAATAAGTATATGGTTCGTAAAAACCAGAATCAGATTCTGCCAATAGGATGGTTTACGCATCTCACGTCTATTTCGGACATGGGCACGGTAAATGGGGGAATGATGGGTAGGGTGTCTTTGCCGGCCGGCGGGGATCGGCTTGTTCGTCTGGCGGCCATCATCAGTGTGCTGGGGGCAATGTCCTATGGGCTGACCGGCTGTGCAGCGAAGAAGTCGGCGACCCCTGTGGCCTCATCACTGCCGATCACTTCAATTCCCATGAAAATCCAGGGCCAGGATTGGCACATCTTTACGATAGTTGCGCTCGGAGCCGATCCGGACACCGATAGGAGCGTCTGCCTTAGGTTCGAAGGCGATCGTGCGGTTCTGGAGGGCGTCGATCAGACATGTATGTTCGACGGAAATCACGAGAAGCTGCTGGTCAACCCACTCCAACGCTCCATAACCCTGGCCGCGGCGTCTCCCCAAAATTCACGCACCCACTCGGATGGCTCTATCTTCTTCATGTGCGATATCGACGAGAAGAACCGCCAATCCTACAAGGATACCAACAACGTCTGCGTAAGCCGTTATTCCACTGCGGATGACGTCGGCAAGCAGATCCTGCTCACTCCGCTGTCCGGGCCGGCGGCCCTGTTCGGCAAGAAGCTGTATGTGGTCAAAGTCGACACCGCCGCGATCGTGTCCGTTGTCGAGAACGCCGGAGTGATCCCGGCGGCCGTAGCAGCAGAGCGCCAGACCATTCTAGCGCGTATCGCGGCGGCCAAGTCCTCCAAGGATTTGAAGCGCCTTTCGACCTTCCAGAATTACCTCGCCACGGAGCCGGATCTGGGCACGGCCCTCAGCCAGAGGCTCGCAGACTTGGAGACGGCCGAAGCGCAGGTTGCAGCGGAGCAAGCCCAAGCGCGACAGCGTGAGGCCGAGAAACAGCAGGATATGGCTCGGCGACGTGCCATCGAGGAAGAGGCGGAGCAAAAGCGCCTTGTTGCCCAGAACCGCAACGCGACCGATGCCTTCCGGAAGGCATTGAAGGTTGGCGTTGAGACCCACTGCGGCCTGGTCCTCTCGATCAACGGCCCGGTCGCCGTGGTGCAGGCGCAGGCAGGAATCGGTCAATACGGTCTCAAAGTGAGCCAGCTCTATCCGCCTGGCCTGGCCGCATGCCGGTTCTACAACGGCGTTTATCAGGATCCCGGTCTCCCCTATTAATGGAGAGCCACTTCCTGGGAAGCAGGTCTATTTCCGGGTGGCAAAGATGTCGCGGTTTTTATCGATCGCCGCCTCAACAGCCCGCCTGATCTCACTCACGGTAAAACGCTCGGTGCCCTTGGCGGGCGCCAAACGAGTGCCATGATAGGTGTCTCCGCCGCGCGTACCCCGGCGGACGACCTTCCCAGAATTTTGTTTTGTCGTTTGGTTCATATGGGGATTGTGCGCTTAGGGGAACTGTCGTTTCAATGAGCTTCTAGGGCTTGGCGATGCCTTGCCAATCGTGAGATCGAGGCCAGAAACCCGTGGTGAATCACCTCCAACTACAGCGGGCGCGCGTCACTTTAAACTTGGCGATATCTGAGGCTGCAGATTTGATCGGGACAGTCCGTAGTGCGATAAGCCTGTTTGAGAGCGGACAGATGACCAGCCCAGATCTGTCCGAAAAGCTTCGAAAGCTCTACGAGTCCATGGGCATAGAGTTCGGGCAGAACGGTCAGATCGGGGTTCGGCCGGATTTTATGGAGGCTCTGGGCTCGCGCCGGCTTCACTAGCAAGACGAGAAGTTGGAACGAATTTTCCAGCTACTGGCCGTTTCTGGTCGAACGGTCGCCAGCGCTATCTGCTTCCTTTTTACAGACGAACGCACCCGACTTGGTATTGCCGTACCAGCGTTGTCCCTTGAAGTGATAGACGCCTGTCGGCAGGTTGAGCCAGACCACGGTGTCGGCCGGGCAGTGCTTCTGGGCATCCTGCTCCGTGGGAAACAGGGTGAGCGCCGGCGGACCTGTCTCGGCTAACGCGACGCTGCCAATAAGGAATATGGCGGCCAATAAAGCCAGGAATTTAGCCCTCATATCGTATCTCCCCCGAGAAATAAGGACTTGCGGATTAATCTCCCAACTTTTGACGTCTTACGAAAGAGAATCCGACTGGCGGATTTACGCCACCCGACAGGAGGTGGTGCAGCAGGGATAAGGCGAAAATGTTGGTTCCCTTGACGGCGGCTTGCCTGATTTCGGCTGCGCAAGCATATGTCGTTCCGCTTGAAAGTCTGTATTCTGTCCTGCAGATCGAGGGCGGATCGGTCGGCTTGGCAAAGCCAAATCTTCGCGAAGATGGCTCGGTCCGTTCCGAGGATCTGGGCCCATTCCAGATCAATACCGCCTGGCTGGCGGCTTTCACCCTCTATTGGCGGCAGCCCGATTCACGAGTGACCTACGAATTGCTCCGCGACGACGGATGCGCCAGCGCTTATGCAGCTTCGGCGATCGTTCGTTATCACTGGATAAAGACCCGAAGCCTCGACCGCGCCATTGCGATCTATCATACCGGCCCGAAAGGATCGCCGGCGGAGATGAAGCGATATCTATTCCGCTATCACAACACCTTGACAGATACCCTTAACCGCGCACACCGGTGACGATCTCATTGCCGGGCTCCGACGCGGGTTTGTTCCTGGCCTTCGACGGCTTCGGTGTAGGCTTCATAAGCCCCATAGATCGCAAGGCCCGTCAGCAGCAGGCCGAAGCCGTAACCCCATAGCTTGTTGAGAAAGTTAGCCATCAGCTCAGCTTCATGGCGAGGCTGCCGGTTCCCGACCCTCGGTGCCGCCGCTCTGGTCAAGGGACGTCGCGGTGATGATAACTCGGAATTCCTGGAGGAGTTCAGGATATCTCGCATCGAGATATCGCTGGATCTCGGTGTTCCCGATTAGCTTGTTGAGATAGCCCGTAGCCACGACCAGGTTTAGGAAGTCGTCGCCGTAAGAAGCTTCGACCACCTTGAAGTCGCGTTGGAGACTCTCCATCTCGCGCTCCATTTTCGCCATCTGCTCCGGGGTGAGGCCGTTGATCTTTTTCGGACGTTCCGGATGGACCAGGTCATGTTGCCGGGTAGCGGCCAATAGCGCCTTTGCATAGGCCGCAGAATAATTGCCGGCGACCGCCATTAGCTCGGCCGCCTCGATCTGGCGGGCGGGCTTCATCTTCCGCAGCACGTCGAACGTCACCGGATTGACGGACTTATCCTTCAACATGTCGATGACTTCCGAGCAGATGCCGTCCAGCAGGGAGCGGCGCCGGGCAATGTGGTCGACATCGACATTCAGCGCCTTGGCGAGTTTTTCCTCCGGCACCCCTCGGTCGAGCGCCCGCACGATCATGTAATATTCCTGGATCGTCGCCAGGCGGGCGACCCGCTTGTTGTAGGTGAACCCCTCGTCGTCGTCCGAGATCAGACAGGCCACCTCGGTCTCATCCATTCCGGCGAGGATGTCGAGCCGAACATGACCGTCCAGCAAGAGATACTTGGAGTCATCGTCTTTCGGCCGTGCGACTACCGGCGGTTCTATGATCCCGACTTCCTGGATGGAGTTCGCGATCCTCTTGTATTTCGCGGACTCCCGTTGGTGGGGGGTTACTTGGCGAAGACGTAAGATCTCGTCGATCGGTAGGCGGACGATCGTCTGTTCGAAGGCCGCCTTGACGCCGTTGTCGAACATCAAACCCTCGTGCCGTTCAGCCGCTGCATCAAGGCGCGCGGCATGGTCTGCATTGATTCCGCCCGTAACAGGGTCACGAAGTGTTCGTCCGCCAGTAGCTTTCGCAGGGCGTTGACGACAAACATTAGCCGGCCCTGGGTCAGCGTCGCCCGCTTCACCAAAATCTTTTGGCGCTCGGTTTCTCGCTGATAGGCGCGGACCAACGAGTCGGCGGTGACAGGGCGCTTTGAGCGAAATCCGCGGTCATCAGGATCGCGATAGGCCTTACCGGCGCTTTTTCGTTGTTCGATGATCCGTCTGATCGCCAGCAGCTGGTTTCCCGGCAGGGTCTTGTTCTCATAGGCTTCGGCGAGCGCCCGTTGGACCTCCGCATCGTTCGCCCGCACGATCTCCATGGCAATGGAATGCGGGATAATGCCGCGGTCGATCGCCGCAAGAAGGCGCTTCTCCCCGTGTTCGAGCAGATGGCAGATCGCGTAAACATACTCGGGCGTGAAGTCGACTTTCACCGCGATTTCGGAGATCGAATAGCCGCGCTCCTTCAACTTCCCGATCTCGGTCATCAGCTCGATCGGCGTATGCTGTCTTCGAGCGAGGTTCTCTACCAGACTCATGACGTAACAATCTTCACGAGACGCCTCGATCACCACTGCGGGGATCTGCTTCTGACCGAGGGCGACGAAGGCCTCCAACCTTCCCTGGCCGCAGACTAGATCGTATCCCGCCCCTTCCTTGCGTTTGCTGACCGTGATGGGCTTCTTGAGGCCCAGATGGGCTATGCTCGCGACCAGCTCGTTGAATACCCGCTTGTTTCGAACGCGAGGGTTCAGCACGGAGATCGCGTCGACCGGGATGGACTGGACTTCGCCAGCGCTTTCCATCACGCCACCATCCGGATCGACGACCGGGCCCCGAGCAAAAAGAAGCGGTCGATAGAGTTAAAGCGGTAAGCGTCCCAGTAGAGGCCGTTTTCCTCTCGGAGGCGGAGATCGCTGGACGGGATCTCGACTCGCGGCAACAGGTAGTAGTCGAAGACATCCTGGTTGCCGGGCGCCATCCGGATGGCGACGGTAATGTCCGGTCGCAGGCTGGTCTCGAATCGGATTTTCCAGCGCCCCGCGCCGGCGGTCGTTTCGCAATGGCGGACGATGACGATCGAGGCGGTGAACTCCTCATTGACGGTGAGAAGGTCAGTGATCGGATCCCGGCGGACCGATCCGCCTAGATCAGCGATTGCGTCGATGGTTTGCGAGAAAATCCCAGGGTACATGCGCCGCAGGGCTCGGTTTACCTCCACGTACCGATAGTCTCGGTTAGGCGAGAAGCCGACGAGTTGGTACGCCCGGAGCAAGCTACCGAAGCGGCTTTGATAGGCGGAACTCGACGGCATGCCGTCGGTCTCGTCGATGATGAGGCCGGAGAGGTGACCGTATTCCGCCAAGAGCTTGGAAAGGCGCTCCAGCATCTCGGCATCGGTAAATCGGGCGCTCCGCTCGGCGATGAGGGCGCCGGCGGCGAAAAACAATTCCGGCGCGACTATGGCGGGGAAGGCATTGTCGCGGCGCACCCACATGCCGGGCTCGTTGCGGATCCGCCGCTTCTTGAGCTTGAACGAGATCCGGTTGAAGACATTGTTCCCGATGTATTTCTCGTTCGTGAGCACCTGGTGGACAGTCGCGCGCGTCCAGGGTCGCCCCAGATCAGTCGACAGACCCTCGGCGTTGAGGATGGCGGCGATCCATCTCTCGGGCCGCCCGTCCTCGACGAACATCCGGTAGATCCGCCTGACGATCTCGACCTCTTCGAGCGGCCCGGGGACCAGAATAACCCGATCGGTCTGCAAGCTCTTATGCTGGCCACGCCCGAGTTCGCCCTTCTGCTGACCATTGGCGTCGACCAGCATGCGGCGAAGCCCAAAGCCGGCGGGACCACCCTGGCGGTAGCCGAGTTCGATCAGTCGGCATTGCCCCGCGAATACCTTCACCGAAAGCTCCCGGCTATACTCTCCAGCCATGGCGCGTTTCATGCCTTTGATGATGGTCGCGCTGATGCTGCCGTCGTTCTCGAATTGCTCGGCGCAATATTGGACGATGATGCCCGCGCGCTTACAAATGTGTTCGTAATAGGCGCTCTCGTCGGCGTCCTGAAAGCGTCCCCAGCGGCTCACGTCGTAGACCAGGATGACCTGAAAATCGGTGCGCCCTGCCTGTACGTCATCGATCAACGTTTTCAGGGCGTCGCGGCCATCCAGCTGGAGGCCGCTTTTGCCTTCATCGGCATAGGTACGGACGATCTCCATGCCGCGGCGCGCGGCGTACTGAGCTATCGCCTCCGCCTGGTTCTCCGTCGAGTACTTCTGGTGATCCGTGGACATACGCACGTACTGCGCTGCTCGAATTCCCTGTTCCGCAGTGGAAACTTCCTGGGATCCCGTACTTATCACTTCGTCACTCCCTGCTGCAGCGTCGATCGCGTCGGGCGCCTTCTGAGCGGGCTGTCTTTTGACGATGCTACAAAACTGGGGATTGGAATGTCGCTTCCGAAAAAGGACCGAAAAGTTCGGTCTAAGTCAGGAAAAACTTTTCCTGGTGACGGTAATTCGACGGGAGAAATTATCGGCTACGCCGACTCAATCGCAATCGCCTTGCAGCACGATTTCGGAGACAGCCACGCTGCAATTAAGAAGGTCGTGGCGCTAACAGGATCGAACGAACGCGCTGTCAAAAATTGGTTCTCTGCGAAGAATGGTCCGAGCGGGGAGAACTTGATTTTGCTGATGCGATATTCCGATCCTGTACTTGAGGCCGTATTGCTTATGTCGGGCCGGGCGGAACTCGTGAACGCCAAGAAATTTATCGATGCCAAACAACGGCTTGCCGAGGTTCAAGCTACGATTGATGCCATTCTCCGGCCTCCATAACCGAATCTCAGCGGAATCATCGTGAGGATAAATTGGCACTCGGCCCCGGAGAGTGCCAGTTGACAAACGGAGGCATTTTTCATATTCAGTTGACTATCCACAGGCCAACGCGAATTTGCCGATGACGACTCAGTCCGCAATGTATCAGGCCCTCATCGACCGGATTTTTCCGGTCAAATATCAGGGCTGCCTGCCCAACGCCTTTCGAGCAGCCTATCGGGCTGTCGACCAGGTTCTTGAAACGGTCACCTTCCTCAAGGAACCGACCGGACTGCAGCTTCGAGGCGACTTGATCGGCGCCGCGGTCGATTATCAGATGACCGCCTTGATGAAGACCGGTCAGATCCCGGAGGGCTTTCGCTTCACGCCGAATCGTCGCCGGACCGCCGATCACCTCGAGGTCTTGTTTGACGAGTGCCTTGTTACGATCAGCCAAGTGGCGGTTCCCGCGGCTTTTCCCCGCTTTGCTTTCTTTCGAGATGCGCTCCGGATGACCAATCAGCTTTGCCTTCCGATGCCTGAACTCGGAGAAGCGTACGACAGCAGCGCGAAGCCGCACATCGTCATCACACACGGCTATAGGCGCCTGGATTTCATCCGAATTGGCCTCCCCGATCATAAGCGCCGGGAGTGGCTTCATCAGAAACCCCTGATGTCGGCGAAGGCCGACGGATCAAATCACTCTCTTATTGTCGAGACCCCGCTCATTCAGGACCATGCCTTCGTCACCTTGAAAAGATCCGTCGAGCGGGAGCTGGAGCAGCGATTGGACGAAGATGTCGCAGGATAGTGAGAAGACCCGAAGAATTATTCCTGCGAGGCTGACGGAGATCAGGCAGGCTCGAGGAATTAATGGGAGTGAATTGGCGGAAGAGCTTGGCGTAACGCGCCAGGCTGTTTCGCGTTATGAGCTTGGTCATGTAAAACCGAGCCCTGAGATATTGTCTTCAATTTGTAAAATATTAGGTATCGAACAGAGCTTCCTGACCAGTAAACCGGTCCGATCGACAGAGGTTGAAAGCCCTATATTTTTTAAGAACTTACAGAAAGAGTATCGGATAATCCGAGAAGTGTCGGCAGTTAAGAAGCTATGGTTCTCCGACATCATAGATTTTTTAAATCAATTCATTGACTTCCCAGATCTGAACCTACCAGATCCAGCAGAATTCTTTGATAAAGACGTCTACTCGAATGACGAGATCGAAGAGGCTGCCACACTATGCCGGAAGGTTTGGGCGTTAGGCGATTCCCCGATCTCTGATGTGGGACTGCTTTTTGAGAACAACGGCATAATCTTATCTCGGGTCTGTTTTGCTAGGAAGAAGACCGATACGTTTTCATTTTGGCATGAAGGTCGCCCCATGATCATGCTCGGCAGTGGCACCGATGTAGCGGTGCAAAGAGCAGATTTAGCGCACGAACTCGGCCACATCGTGCTCCATAAAATATTTACAGCCGAGCAGGTTAGAGATCGGACCATTTCCGCCAGGCTTGAGGCCGAGGCAAATAGATTCGCCTCCGCATTTCTTCTACCCGCCTCCTCTTTTGCTCATGAGATTGTCTCGACCACGCTTGGGCATTTTGCAGAGCTTAAAAAGAAGTGGAACGTACCGATCCTGACGATGGTACTCCGCTGCAGGGACCTAGGAATCTTGGACGACGACCAGGTGCTCAGCCTTCGGAGACAACTGGCGCTCTTCACCCGCAAGCATGTTTCAAAAGATAATTCTAGCCACATCGAAGGGCCTCGTCTGGTTCCCAGGGCAATCGAAATGTTGCTCGACCAAAAGGTCAAAGACCCGGCAGAATTGATTCGAGCTATCGGGGTGCCGCCGGACGACCTTGAAGAACTTTCGGCACTGCCTAGAAACCGATTGCGGCACGAAGGTCAAATCATACCGGTGGATTTTCGCCTCAAATCTGCGTGAAACGTCAAGTTCAACACGATTGAATGTGACGAGTGCGCCACATCGGCGATCCTCCCGCATTTTCTGCGCCCAGGGTCTGCGCCGGTTCATGCGGATCCCTGGTTTTTTAAAAAAAAGCTGTGGCTAACCCCTTTGTTCGCTAATGGGTCACGTTGCAAAAATCAAAAATCTATGCCCCCATACCCCTGTCGTTCCTGCACATCTCTTTTTGGTGGGGAGTGTGTGAATGGCAATCAAGGAAATCGTCCGGCTGATCGAGAGCAACGAGATTGCACTCAAGGCGAAGGATTGGGGAATATCGGCAAAAGGGCCAGTCGCGCTGCTTATCGCCGTTGGAGTTGTTCTTTGGCTCGGGGGACTTGGGCGTTGATGCCCTTATGTTGCAAGCCCCATCTCGGCGAGAAAACGGGACGGTTGCTTGGACCATCCCCGATATTGCTCTGCCCGCGTTATCGTTAGGGTTTTCTTGGTTCGGGTTATTGCGACAAAGCAGTTGCGGCGCTCTTCCTCCAGCTCAGCCGGGTTTGCTCCGTATTTCAGGCTTTGCCATGAAGGAATCACCGACTCAGCAAGACCGATGACCCAAACATGATCGAATTCTAAGCCCTTGGCTGAATGGATCGTCAGTAAACTGACGGCCTCGGGATCTGGCGGAGGCTCCTTCGGCCGAAGCGCAAGCTCCTGGAGCATTTCGGCCAATTCAGTCCCACCGGCTCCTCGATCATTTTTGATAGCGCGCGTCGCTGCTTCCCAAGCAGCTTTATCCTCCACTGCGTCGCTAATAACCCCCTTTTCGACTCCAGTAGTTTCAGGTAGCCATGCAAGGGCTTCCGAGACCACCGAACGCCAGGCCGATCGGGACTCGATGAGGCGTTTCGCCATTACCCCAAGGCGTTTTGCGACATCGTTCTCGGCCTCAACCATGACGGAAGCCCATTCCTCCATGTAGCCGTGACCTGACGATTCGGCCGTGGCGAGGAGGATTCCCGCATCGAGATCTGTACCTGCCACTCGATTTGCGGCATCCAGCATCGCGATAAATCCGCGCTTGTCGGTCGGGTGAATTGATTGGTCGAGGCATGACTGGAGCCACACAAACTGTGGGGATATAAATCGATCTCGCCTGGTCAAGATTGCCGCCTTGACGCCTTTCTGTTTAAGGCCGTCCAGGACCGGCTGCAGCAGAGATCTGGTTCTCGCTAACACCGCCGTCTTGCCCCATGAGCTACGTTCAGTGCTCGCGATCTCGCCCGCAACCCCGGCGGCTTCCTCAACGTCGGTGTGATACACGCGGGTAAATATTGCGGCGCCATTGCTAGGGCGAGTCGCGACTAGCCGCTCCTTCCCTTCAGTCCGATCGCTATTATGCCGCACCAGATTATTGGCGGCCTCAACAACTTCCGGAGGACACCGACGGTTCTCGACAATCTGGATTAGTTTCGGCTCAAAATGCTCCCGAAACTTGACGATCTGCTTATAGCTGGCGCCGGCCCACTGATAGATAATTTGGTCGTCGTCCGCCACGACGAAGACATTCTTGAAATCGTCGCCCGCCAGAAAACGCACGAGCCGATATTGCGCCGGCGACGTATCTTGAAATTCATCGATCAGCCAGTATGGATAAGATTGCCGGATTCGTACCGCAACTGCTGGAACCTCATGAACTAAACGACATGTGTCCAGGATCATGCCGTTAAAATCCATGACGTTCCGAGCGCGTAGAGCCGCTTCGTAAATCGCGTAGACTTTCGCGGCTTTTTCGCCCTCGCGCTGATCCCTAAACTGCGCAGCAGTTTTGTTCGAACTGATCAGGTTACTTCGCAGCTGGTCAATAATTTTGAGCCAACGAATATCTTCCTCGGTAACTGACTCGCCTTTGCCGGCGGCTTCTCGGAGCGCATCTTTCAAAAGTTCTAGGCGATCTTCGTCCTGATCATAGATGGCAAAGTCCGGCTTGATCCCGACATGCGACCCGTGTTGGCGAAGAATCTGGGCACAGAACGAATGAAAGGTCCCGATCACGGTCCGGTCGATAAGACCGGGAACGAGTTCCTCCACACGGGTCCGCATTTCGTCGCCTGCCTTTGTCGTGAAGGTCAGCGCCAGAATACGGAAATGCTTGTTGCGGCTGGTGTTGAGTATCCGGGCGATGCGTGCGGTTAAGACCGTTGTCTTTCCGACACCAGGACCTGCCAGTATGAGCGCGGCTCCGTCACCCCACTCTGCAGCCTCTCTTTGAGTCGAACTCAAGCGGTCGAAAGTTTCTTCAAGCGGGGAAGTCATAGGACGCCGTCTCGTAGGTTCTTTATCAATTGGACAAAAGGTGCTGGCATTTTCTCCGCAAGCTCAGGATCGGAAGCGACCCGGAGCGCGAGAATATTCATATAGAGGGTCTTCTTGTTCTTGAGCCGAGCTGTGAATTCGTCAAGAGGGCATGTTAACGCCGATCTGCCCGCACGCTCTGACAGAATTTGTCGGAGCAGCGCTTCATGCCCATCGGCGATGAGTTGGTCCTCCAGATCGTTGGGCGGAGGCAGCGAAAAAACGGTCGAACGGAGGGATTCTTCGGTAAACCCGCGATCCAGAAGCTGCTTACGGAACTTGGTGCCCTCGCCATCGCCGTCATGAATCATTTGCCAAGGGATCTGAAAAGCGTCGGCGAGTGCCGGGTAAATCCCTGCACTCCCACTTTGCTGGAAGTCGATGACTGCTACGCCGTGGTCATCGAGGCACCAACCGAGTGCCTTTCCGAGTGCGTGGAGCAGGAGATGCTCGGTTACCCCCTCCACCATAATCCATCGACGGGCAAAAAATATTTCTCCTCTGACCCGTCGCCCATGAAAGCCTAATTCCTCCTCATCCTCTTTCGAGGGCAGAGTACGGCAATTGTACCGTAGCGCTGCTACAGAGGCGGCTTTCGCTTCCGGCTCAGCGTCTCTCCGATAGCAGTTAGTAAGCTGGTCACCCAAGGTTTCGTCGAACCAATGTTGGGCTACGACGCAGCCGGTGTCGGGGTCCTTCGAAAAAATTCGTCCCGCGCCCCCCCTCACAATTCCGTCAACGGACGCGTTCCAGGGTAAATCAGAGACGATTTTGGGCGGAATCGACATGACCTCTGTGCAGCCGTTGCGAAGGCGCACCAAGCGGAGATCGTGGAGCGGGACATGCTGCACAAAATAGGGGGAATGCGTGGTGACAATCCGTTGACCGCTCAAGCCCTGCACCCTGCTCCATAAGCTGCGTGCAGCCTGGGGATGCAAGTGTGCCTCCGGCTCCTCGATGGCGAAGACGGCGGCCATGCCTGGCCTCTCTTCCAGAGATTCCGCAATCTGCTGTAACGCCGCAGCTTGAAACAAAAATATGACGGCCAGGCTTTGAAGCCCCGAACCATGGTGATCAAGCGGAAGCCACGGGCGGAGATCCTCATTGCGGATGACAACGCCTGTACGCGCCAACATATCTTCCATGGCCATTGGCATGGTATTCAGCCGGGCACCGCCAGGACCGTCACCGATCGCGACCTGGGTTGCCTCGCCTATCTTTTCGGCGATTTGAGAAAGGCGCGGATCGGCCGCGCAAACCTGCGCGTCGATCTCTTCCAGCTTCCTGAGAACATCCGCTTGGATATCATCGGGAATCCGGATTCCCTTCAATAACCGTCCCCAGTGGCCGGCTCGTGGAGTGAACTCGTCCGCCGAATCGCGAAGCGGCCCCAACCAAAATAGCTTCATGTAGTCGAAGAAATTCGAAAGATTGATCGCCCGCTTCTTTTCCGGCAGGGGTTCTCCAGCCGGGTTCAAAAACTGCCAAGCTGGTTCAAACGCTTCCTTTTCCTCACTCCACGCACAAGTTACCCTGAGGCCAATCTTATTTCGGCCGTCTCTGAGCAGCCCGACAATATCCTCCAGAGCGGCTACCATGTCGGCATCCCAGGCACCGACGGCGGGCTCTTCCATAATCATCTCCACCGTCACCGGTGGCAAAGTCTTGGGATCGCCCTCTTCACCAGGGCGGTGAACATCATGTTCGGTAAAACCAGTGCCTCGTTGCCCCCAGCGGCGAGTGAGAATGATCCTGATAGCCTCCAAGATTGCCGACTTGCCGGCATTGTTCGGACCGATAAATACCGTCGAATCTCCTAGATAGATGTCGAGGGATCGGATCGAGCGGAAATTTTGGATGCGCAGTTGCGTGATTTTCATTCTGGCCCTCGGCACTCCCCATAAGCGACCGCGATGATCTACCCGCATACTGGCACTTTCAATCATTTCGATAGCGCCTAGAAAGAAATTCCCCCTTTTTTAACAAGCTGTTATTAAGCTTCTGATTTGAAGCGCTTAATTGATTTTGCCAAGGTAGTATCTCGCGATGCAATACACCCCCGCCCATATTCTGAATCCGCCCGTTCCGGAAGTGACGCCGGCCATGGCCGCCACCGCTGCGGCGCAGCAGCCCGTGTTGGTCCGCCGGCTGAAACTGACCAACATCGTCCCCCATCAGGGGAGCATCTTTTTTTATTCAGAATCGCTGCCGATGCCGTTGTCGATTTCCGAATCAAAGACATTAGTCTTCGGCGGCGAGGAAATCACAGCGCTGGAGTACTGTTACCGGGTGCTTGAGATCGGGGATATGATCGACGCCGTTCTGGCTGCGCCTACTACGGACCAAATTCCAATCCAGACCTTTTGGATTCACGTTGTGTATGTTGGGCAGCCCAGCCAGGCCGGGATCTACAGCAAGAAGGAAGACGGACTTTTCGCAATGCGAACGAAAGCGGGAGAAAAAGCCGAGCGCTTGGTGGCCCGCCGCTTGCGAGACAATTGCGGACATTCGTTCCCGAATGAACTTTGCGAAACGCCAGGATTCTTCGAGATTCGATATGAGGGAAAGAGAAACCGGAAGCCCGACCGACGCTGCCTGAGTTGCGGCCTCACGTTCGAGGTGAAAAAGCGAAACAAGGATAGGCTATTTCGCGTTTCGCATAGCAACGAGAGGCAGTTTGCAGCGGAAAATGCGGCTTCTGGCTGGCACGCTTTCGTTTTCCCGGATTGCAGCATCCATTTCATCACAAACCAGATGCTCGCTCAGGCAATCTCCACGGGTAGGTTCAGTGCTGGCAAGGATCGCTATGACACCTGGGCTGAAATCAATCCTGACGCCATAGTCGTTTCCTCGCCCCCAGTTTGTCCAAGCGTTAAGCAACCCAATCTAGTTTGACAGGTTCTGGCGCGCCCTGAATGTAGACCATTTCCTCGGCCCGCCCGAGCGAGGTCTTGAAATCGCCGAGCCGTTGAAATGGGAGCCATGACGCGCCCGGTCCCTCACAGACGATGACCATTCCCTGACGCTGGGCGCACCAAGGGCCGAGGGTTTCAAAGGCATCAAACTGCTTGCGGTAGTATCGACCCTTGTCACCGTAGGGAGGGTCGACGAACCATGTCACCTGGGCGTTCGGCGCTGATTCATATGATCCGAGCGTGGCTTTCCATCCTTTGATACCCTCCAGTTGCCCGATAACTCGCTCTTTTGCCCGCGGCCCCCAGTTCAGCTGGGCTTTGTCCCCTCGCGCCGAGTAGGCCGTCCGGGTCTTTTTTGGGGTAGCACTTCCTCGGTTGAGCCAGAAGCCGATCAGCCATTTTGCCTCCTGAGGAAGGTTGTAGTTGTCGACGCTGTCGCCGACCTCGGGAATCTCGGGCAGGGCCATTATTTCTCGTGACGTTGCTTTGATCAGGTACGACCACACACCAATGACGATTGGATCAGCGTCGATCAAATGAGCATTGGGGCAATTGTAAAACGTGGAGTAGCCGGCCGATCCAGCGAAGGGCTCAATGATCTGATCATGCGCAGGGCGCGGATAGTACCGTGCGATGTTCCATTTCGATCCGTAGAAGGGGAAGAACGGTCGCATGATTTCGGACTCCTCTCTGAAATTTACCTGACCCATAGCCCGATCGGAAGCTGCCGCTCGAACATTAAATGTTCCCTATTTGTTCTACATCTGCGGCCGGAAGCCTTCAAGGCCTGTGGACTTGCAAATTTGCACAAAATGAACTATGCAAATATGCATGAAACTGAGCATCGAAGCAAGGGTAGAACTAAGAAAATCGATAGCGAAAGCGTACGCATCGAGCGGGTTAAACTATTCAGAAATATCAAGAATTTGCCGAGTTCACACGAGTCAGGTCAGTCGTATTTGTCGCGGGCAATTTGACACATTGAGTGCCAACGTTGTGCAAGTCTGCAAAGCACTCGGGATGGCGGTTGAAACCGTAGAAAGCACGTCAAGGGCAACGGAGGGAGACCCCTTCGCTCGCGCATTGACCGACCGAATTTTGGCCCTGTGGGACAAGACCCCGGGGGACGCAGAACGGCTAGCAAGACTCCTGAGTCAACTTGAGGAATTTCGCGGGAAGAAGGCCTCGTAAATGGGGGCCTCCGATACATTCGCACCCACCGATGAGAGAAGGAGTGCAGCCATGGAAGGCGTTACAGACTACGAGGCTATCGCCAGACGGCTGACGGAAACCGGCGAATATCGGATACTGCGGCGGATCCACCCAAGAGATCACTATGCCGATGATGATGGGACGCCGAAGAAGATTGGTGTAGTGCTCGACGTCGAAACGACGGGGCTCGATCCGGCCAAAGACGAGATTATCGAACTCGCGATGATCAAATTCGAGTTTTCTGCCGACGGGCGCATATTCCGGGTCCTCGACACATTCAGCAAGTTGCGTGAACCCTCAGTCCCTATCTCAGCCGAGATTACTGTCTTGACCGGAATTTCGACGGAAGATGTTGAGGGCCAAGCTATAGACCCCGAGCACGTCGCCGCATTTGTAGCCGACGCAGCGATCATCATCGCGCATAACGCGGGATTCGACCGCAAGTTCTGTGAGCGTGCGTGGCCTTGCTTTGAACGAAAGGCTTGGGCTTGCTCGATTGAGGAGGTCGATTGGCGAGCCGAAGGATTTGAAGGGAGTAGACTCGGCTACCTGTTAGCGGGGTGCGGGCTGTTTCATGATGGTCATCGGGCAGCCGCCGACTGTCAGGCTTTGCTTGAGGTTCTCTCCTTGCCATTACCCCATTCAGAAGACCTCGCTCTGAAGCAATTGCTGGACGCGGCCCGGAAACCCACCGTTAGGGTGTGGGCACAGAACAGCCCCTTCGATTTAAAGGAAGTCTTAAAAGCCCGGGGCTACCGCTGGAATGATGGAAGTGACGGAATGCCTAGGTCTTGGTGGGTAGACATCCCGGAAGAGAGGCTCGCAGAGGAGCAAGTGTTTCTACGTAAAGAGGTGTATAGCCGTGATCATGACGTTTTGTGGAAGCGGATCACAGCGTTTGATCGGTACTCTCGCAGAGTTTGAAGGGATATCTCGGCGTGATGGCCGAAATGCTCTCAAGCATCCGCTTTGGTCCCGCGGTCAGGCGAATCGGACGACGCCACGATGTCGGGCTGGGGCAAATTGTCCAGCTGGTCGGCGCGACAGAACAAATCGGAGTTGCGGGAAGTGCTGATGGCGCAGATCCGCGACCGGCGGGAACAGGCGGCCGCCGCGGCGAATCAAGGAAGCAGTTTCACGCCACCGCCGGCGCCGAACTCGACGCCCATCGAGATATAGAAGTCCACCAGCGTGGTCATCAATTCCGGCCCCAGAGCCCGGCCGGCTTCTGCCCGGGAGATATTAGAACGTCCTGTACCGACGGCGACCCCCACTTCTGCGAGTGAAAGATCCACGGCGAGCCTGGCGTCTCGGAGTTGATGATGGCTGGGCGTCATGCAGCTACATCGCTGTAGCGCTGGCCACGAGTCAATGACGCCGGTGTGAAATCGGGTCCGCCGTGACTATTTCTTTCGCTTGCTCCTGCCCGGCCACGGCAAATCGCCGGTGAGTTCCCTCAGAAGAGGTTCGTCGTCGTCTTCCGTCGGCCGCGCCCTCTCGCGGGACGCTTCCGGCACTTCGCCTTCCTCGAACCACAAAAGGGTAAGGGTCTGGTCCCATTTTGAGAGATAGCGTGCCTCCTCGAGCAATACGCCACCACGGGTCCAATTCTCAAACCAGAGCTCGGCGTCGACCTCTTCGGCTTCATCTATACGCACGCCATCGCGCAAACGCTGCGTAATCGACCCGGTCGGAACCGGGCTTCCGGGCGGGATCCATGCCCTTGCTTCCCGGAGCGCCGTGGAGCGAGATGTGTTTCGGACCTTACCGTTCTCGGAAAGGACAAAGGCGCAGGGGGTTCCGAGCACGGTGGCGTATTGCGAGCCGGTGGACGTCACCGACGCCTCGAACGATTCCGCCAGTTCGTCGATCGTGGCGAGGCCGATCTCCGATTTATCGGCCAGGGGTTTGAGCAAATGGGTCGGAAGGAGCAGCGCCGCGGCGAAAAGGTCGCATAGCTTTTCGTTCTGAGGACGCTTCGATTGGCTCCACCAGGACAGCCCTTCATGTTCAGACGGCAGTCCCAAATAGATATGGGCAATTTCGTGGCAGGCAGTGAAGCGCTGACGCTCAGGGTTCTCGTTCTTATTGATTACGATGAACAACTTTTCGCCATGCTGGAAGGAATAGCCAGACTGTCCGTCCTCAAGGTCGTCCTGGTATTTGATTTTAGCGCCGACGGACTTTGCATATTCTTCGATCGGTGCCACCAGCTGAGTGGTGTTGACCTTTTTAATGAGTTCCCGTGCTTTTAGGGTGACCTCGAACTCATCCATCATCCTCGTCCTCGCTCAGAATACGGCGGATCTGATCGAATCGCTTCGCATAATCCGGCCGAGCATTGCCCCGAAACGCGGTGCTGGCGACGGCGGTGAATAGCTCAAGGTTGATGGACTCGTCCTTCAACGCATATTCGGCCACTCCAGGATCAGTGCCGGAATGGCTCGCGAGCCACCGCAACATATCTGCTTCCCGTTTCCCCGGTTTCAGCGCGCGTATCAGTTTAGACAATACATCTTCTGAGGGAGATTCTTTAGTGCCAGTCTCCAAACGATAGATATAGGCGTGGTCCACCTCGGCTAGCTGGGCCAATTCGCGCAGGGACAGCCCTCGCTGTTCCCGCAATGAACGCAGCAAAAAGCCAAACGCAGATTCGGCCATCGATCCTCCTTGACGCTCGGGTTGATTTTTCTTATTCTGTTGTCTGGATGGACAACGACTGATCATAAATCACAGGATTTCTCTCAAAAAATATGACACCGACGATTTAAGATCCGTTGCCTATTCAGACAAGTGAGAGTCGCACCATATCCGCGCAAACGCAAGGTTTTCTCGCGGGCCGGTGCCTGAATAAGGATTAGAATCATGACCGAAATTGCTTGTGAAATTTTCATCCACATCCAGGGCCGCGCGCCCAAGGTGGTGGCCGCGAAAGGCGACCAGGTGCTCCGCGACGTGCTGCTGGGCGCCGAGCTCGCCGCCGAGGAGATGGCCGAGATGGCGGTCTTCATCGGTGAATGCCAGGACGCGCTGGCGGAGCCCGAAGATCATGAGGATGGTGCCGACGTCCACGCGGAGATCGACATCAACCTGACGGTCGAAGCGCTGGAGCTCCACCACCGCAAACATGTCCACTGCCACAAGTGCCGCCTCATCGCCATCGAGGTGAATTTCGGCGGCAAGACCAAGGGCCGCAAATTCTCGCCGGCGGCCACCATCGAGACGGTGACGGTCTGGGCGCGCAAGAAGTTCCGCCTCGATCCGGCGTCGTCGGCCGAGTATGTGCTTCAGATCTGCGGTACCACCGACCGCCCCCGCCCGAACCAGCACCTCGGCGAAGTCGCCAGCCCGGAGACCTGCGCGGTCTGCTTCGATCTGGTCAAGGAAGAGACGCCGCAGGGCTGATCATGGAAAAGCCTGACCAGCGGCTCTTCGAAGCCGACCTCCAGTCGGCCGAATTCCGGATCGGCGTCGCGAACGGGCAATGGGGTCTTGCCGAACAGGACAAGATCCCGCCCGACGCGGCCTGGCCGAATGTCTATATCTGGATCGCGGCGGCGTCCCGGCCCAATGCGCCGGACCGCTTCTACATCCGGTTGAATGCGGCCGGATATCGCTCGGTCCCGCCGACCAGCAGCTTCTGGGATCCGGAGAAGAAAGCGCCAGTGGAACTCGCCAGGTGGCCGAAGGGCAAGCCGGACAGCCGGTTCGCGAAGGTGTTCCGAACCGACACCTGGCAAAACGGGAAGGGCGATGGGGCTTTCTACCATCCCTATGACCGCGTGCCTGTGGCCGACCATCCGGGCTGGACCAGCGCCGTCCCGAAATGGACCGACAAAACGACGATCGTGAATTACCTCGAAGAATTCCATGCCCTCTTTAGATCGGGAGACTACGTCGGTGTCTGACCAGCCCCCCCTTTCCATTCAAATCTCGATCTGGCTTTGGCGGCGCCTTATCCGCGACCTGGGCCAGCTCGGGCAAGGTCGCCGGGAATCCGGCGCCTTTCTGCTAGGTCAGACCACCGGCGCCGTGGCGACGGTCACCTCGTACATCACCTATGACAGGCTGGATCCCAATGCCATGCAGGGCGGCGCGATCGCCTTCCATGCGAATGGCTATGCGGCTCTCTGGAAGCATTGCCGAGAGCAGAAGCTAGAATTGATCGCGGACTGCCATACCCACCCTACGGCGGATGTGCGCCAGAGCCACATCGACCAGCGACACCCGATGGTCCCGGTCGTCGGTCACACCGCGATGATCGTTCCGAAATTCGGCCGGACTGGCTGGTGGTCGCTCAGCGGAGTGGGGGTCTATGAGCATCTCGGGTCGTTCCAGTGGCGGACGCATAACGAAGGTCGGCTTCCCCACCGGGTTCGCCTGACACTGTGGTAACAGGAGAGGAATATGACGATTTCGAGGGTCGATAAGCTCTTCGCCGATCGGGATCAGCTGAGCCCCGACGAGGCGCGCCGCCGGCGGCAAAACTTCAAGGTCGTCTTGGTCTGCGGCGAAGATGTCGCGGCCTCGTATTCCCTCCAACTGGCAGTTCTGACGGCGACCAACCTTGCCAGCCGCTGTTTTCCCGGTGCCGTGACTGTTGTGGTGCCGCCTGGCCTGCGAGCCGCCAAGCTTCTCCTGTGGCCGACCCGCAATCTGAACTTTGACCAGGGGCTGGCCGAGGTTCTGCCGGTGGACGCGGTGCATGACGCCGGCGCCGCTCCCGTCGAAGGAAGCCGACTCCTCTTCGGCGATGTCGGCGCCCGCGAAGCTGGATTCCGCGTCACGTTCGATGGTTGGATCGCCAAGGTCGGGCCCGCCGGACAGGTGGCGCGCTTGCAAGAACGGCAATATTGCTCGCTCGCGCCCATGCTGGCCGCTGCACTGGCCGTATCAGAGCTATTCCTCGCCTTCGCCGGAATTGAGATCGAGGCGACACGGCGCGTCGTGGGCGTGTCCCTCTGGCGCCCGGATCTCGATATCACCAACCCCGACGCGCTCGGCGGACCGGTTGAATTTCTGCCAGCTGAGCTCTGGGCCTTCGGTCTCGGGCATCTTGGGAACGCCTATCTCTGGGCGCTGGCCACCCTGCCTTACCAGGATCCTGGGGCGGTGACGATTTCTCTCACCGATACCGACAAGATCATCAAGGAGAACTACGAGACCAGCGTCCTGTTCAAGGAATCCGACGCCGGCCGCCGCAAGACGCGAGTCTCCTCGGCCTGGCTCGAGGTTCGCGGCTTCGAAACGCGGCTGGTCGAGAAGTGGGTAGATGCGAATTTCCGGCGCCGCACCGATGGGGAAGGCAAGGAGCCGCTATTGGCTCTGTGCGGCTTCGATTCCAACCCGGCCCGTCGCGACCTCGCCGGTGCCGGCTTCCATATCGTCGACAGCGGCCTGGGCGCTCGCGCCCAAAACTTCGATGTCATCGGCTTCCATACCTTTCCTGGTCCGCGCCAGCCCGAAGAGATCTGGCCCGACCCGGACAAGAAGGAATTGGACAAGCAGATCGCGCATGAGGAGCGGACGGCCCGGGAGAACCCCGCTTATGCGCAATTGGCGGAAGATGAATGCGGTCGGGTTCTGCTGGCCGGCAAGTCGGTAGCTGTCCCCTTCGTTGGCGCGGCAGCGGCGGCCTTCGTCGTGGCGGAGTCGCTCAGGAGGCTGCATGGCGGCCCCGCATATGCCGACATCAGAGCCCGCTTGGGATCTCCCAACCGCGTGTCATGCACGCCGGCCACTGCTTACTCCGCCGCGGATGTCGCGGGCTTGCCCTACTGCGAGGCCCGGACGTTCTGACGCTTCGCCGCCCTTAACCAACGGAAACACCGCCAATGCTCATCTACGAGAACGCCGTCATCGGCAATTTCCTGTTCGGCGCGGGCGCCAGCTATGGCTTCCGGCGCCAGGCGCAGGGAATGCCGGTGATTTGCATCAACCTGCTGCAGCAGACGCCTGCCGACCAGCGGCTCGGCGACACATTGCTCCACACGAGCGCCTTCATGCGGGTTCTTGAATTCAAGCGCAGGGAAAGCCGGTCCGCAAAAGAGTCGGAAAAGCTGAACATTCTTCGGCGATCGCTTGGTGGCAACATCGAGATGGAGGGCATTTCACGGCGAATCCATTGGTATGTCGAGTCGTTCGAGGGCTCGAAGACACGAATCGTCCCCTACCTCGACTTCGATAAATCCGGTGTGGCTGCTACGACGCTGGAGCCGTTTATCGAACAGACCATCACCGACGCAATGTCGGGCTCCGAGCGCGCCTTCATGGGTAAGTGCCAGGATTACCTCGCAATGCTCATGCTCTGCAGCAGTCCAAGGCTCACTGGTGGTGGATCAGGTGGCGGCGGGGTGGGTGCGTTCATCTTCGCTCTATCGAATAGCGGCGAGGTGCAGTTCGCTGCTCTCGAGCAAATGATCGACCTGCGGCTCACGCGGGCGGAATACGAACGATCTTCGGAGGGCCGCGAGATCGCCCGGGCCCGCGAGCTCGACCGGCTATATGAGATGCAGCTTCAACGCAGCCGCAGCAGAGGTCGAGGGAGAAGCCAAGAGATCGAACATGAACGCTGAGATGGATCAACCGCTGGAGTAGAATCTATGGCGCAGACGCCGAACGAAACATTTAGGGCATTCGACGCTCTCACAAATCTCGCGCTGTCCGTGGAGCGGGAATTGGAAGCGCTTAAACTGGCCACCGGGACAATGCAGGTCACGGCGCAGCAGTTGACGGAGTTGCCTGGCGCCATTCAATCCGAGGTCAAGGAGGCGGTTTCCACCACCGTCGAGGAAGAAACGCAAAAGACATTGGCAGTGTTCGACGGGGCGGCTGCAGCTGCCGTGGAGATCAAGACGATGATCGAGGATGCGTCGCAATCCATATACAGCCGTTTCGGCCTTTGGGTCTTCGGCATCTTGGTGTGCGGCGCCGCGGCCGTCTGGATCGGCACGGCGTTTTTCGTTCCCAGCCCCGCTCGCATCCAGGCCGCGATTGATTCGAAGGCGGCGCTGGAAAAGCAAATCGCAGACCTGCAGTCAAAAATTACAGACCTCACCAAGGATGAACAGATGAAGAGGTCCGAAGTCGCCGCCTTGACCAAGAAGGTCAACAAATGGAATGCCTCAAACCCTCGTAACAGTGCCACCGTCATCCCTTGCTCAGATGAGAATGATAACGCCAAGTGGTGCGTTCTCGCGGAAGCAGTAGGTGCTCCGGTAAAATTGCGGGGCTATGAGAAGCAATACTATTGGCTGCAATAGCTGGTACTGTCGAACCAGAAGGAGGCAGAAGCGATGAGTTGGGCAAGTCGCGCGGCGGCCAACCTGCTGCCACATAGCCGGGAACAGTCAGATCTCGCCCGCGCCTTGAAGGAATGGCGCTACACCGGCGAATTCTTCGACCTGGAGGCACCCGCCGCAGACTGCGAGCTCTGCGACCATCCAGATATCCGCTATCAGTTCGAGATCCAAAACCTCCATACCGGTGGCTCGTTATTGATCGGATCGGAATGCATAAACCGGTTCGGCATCGCCGCCACCGACGAGGAGGGGCGGACGCTCGATGCCGCCGCAACCCAGAAAAAGGTCAGCCGAGATCGGCGCAAGCTTGTGGATGACGGGCGAAAGCGCAGCGTGGTTAAGTCGCTTGTCGCCCTGGCCAACCTGGATACGCAGTTCGACATCCTCAATTTTGTCGATTATCTCCAGGACCGCGGCGCCTTCACACCGAAGCAGCTTGCAACCCTATTCTGGCGCTTTGGCCGCCATCAGGTTCCTTTCAAGCCCCAGGACTTCAAGCTGACGATCAGGCGGAACAGGGAAAAGGCGCAGCTGGCCCAAATGGAAGACTGGCAGCTGCGGCAAATTGTGCCGGCACTTTCGAAGCCGCAGCGCGACTATTTGACGAAGATTGGACGGCCTTTGGTGTGAGCCGAAGCTGCCCCTAGATTATTGTGCAACGGCGGTTACAAACCTGCTGCGTCAACCCCGCTATATTAAGGCAGCTGTGCGGCGGCACCCGCCAGTGCTCGTTGCATGACCGCAAGGACTTCAGCTTTCGTCATCTCCGGCTGAAGCTTCAGCGCCTCGGCAACGGCTCGGACTTCGACCTCTCGACGCTTTACAATGTCCTTGGCGCAAAGCAGAGCATCCTGCATTTGGTCTTGAAGATATTGAATGTCGTGACCGAGGCTTCGGTTCACAGCGATGGCGAGGCCGTAGAACGTCGAAATGTCGTCGCCAGCGCGAAAGACTGTGTCATGTCCGCGGCCGAGCTCTAGGCTCTCGCCGGCGATGCCGCCCATCCTTGTGACGAAGCTGCCCCAGTACGCCATAAAATCGACGACGCTGGGCTGAGAGGTTTTCTTAGCTGGAACCGCATAGCCGTGCTGGCCATCGCAATGGACACTGATGAAGTCCTCCCCCATTTCGACAGCGACGACGGCATGCCCCGCCTCGTGGAGATAAACCGCATTCCGTTGGATTTCTTCTTCGATCATTGGCGCTTTCCGAGGGCTGGGCCATTTGGATGAGGTGGATGGTAGTTCTCTATCCTGGTCGGCGCGCCTTCTGCAAGGCGGATAGTCGGCGATTTCGACGTCATAGGCGTCCCCTTCGCTGATAGCCTGCGGCAACCGATGCTCGGACACGCGAGATGAAGCCGCCGCTCCGCGTGCCCCGGCTGTTTCGAGGCCGGTGGAGCAGGACGGTACAGAAAACCAGGACCGCCAATACGATGGGGCCGAGGATATTGTAGACGGTGACGTCGGATCCGACGGCCATTCCATTGAACAGTTCCATGGGATCAAGCCTCGACAGATTGAACGTGCTCGGCAAGTTGATCCGGATACTGCCAGAGCGGGTCAAACCACACGTCTTCTTCGATGCAAGTCCATCTGCCGCCTCTCATTGCCCAGAGATCGGCAGCCACCGGCTTTTCCCGCCCACGCCCGGTGAAGATTGAAACCTTCTCGAGATCCTCCAGGACCAAATAGGCCTGGGCCGCGTCGATGAATTCGAGGATGATTTCCTCGGCGTCGAAGATTTCCGTTGAGGTCTGCCTGCGTAAGAAGACGAAATCCTCGCTTGTCATGCCCTCGGTGGGCAGGATCGCCACGGCCTTCGGTCCGGATGGATTGCCAACCGGATATAGCCCGTCAAGTTGGCTTCGGGTTCGATCTTCGCGGCTAACCAGTCTTAGCGTAAAACTTTCGCGGTCGATCATGCTTCGTCCTTCGGCATCGTTAGTTATCGCCAGACGTCAGGGCGAACCGGCTGATCATCTGGAGAATCTCATTCCGGCTTGCCTGGCCATCGACGGGTCCGCCTTAACGACCTCATCGAGGATACTCTCCATAGAGCACGGAACAAGGATGCTGGCGCGCCCGCCGTTGATGATGATCAGCGCCTCGGTTCGATCTTCGTCTGCGTCTCGAATGGCCGTCACCGATGACAGGCGAAGGGCATGCCGGATTCCTTGGATGTCCTGACGTGATGAGGAAGCCTAAGGCCACTTGCCACAGCATCTTGTCGTTCACCGGATATTAACGGCGATGCTGACCCGGGTAGACGTCGAACGGGCGGCAGCCTTTGAGCTTGGTCGACTTCTCGAAAGTTCATTCCCTGCTGTGGTCGGCGCCGCACGTGACGGTCCTCTGCGGGTATGAGTCTACTTTTCTGCTGCGATTTCTACTTTTTAACTGAAATTAAGA